>ENA-UOIY01001834-UOIY01001834.1-human-gut-metagenome-genome-assembly--contig:-P114-NODE-1834-length-19391-cov-12.712350_pt1 | contig 19391 bp, 16 predicted proteins | sample MGYA00242335_ERZ723882 | MGnify/ENA metagenome assembly ERZ723882
GCGCCCTTCATGCCCTTGGCGCCCTCGGTGAGCACCAGCTCCGCGCCGTAGGCCTTCATCAGCTGGCGGCGCTCCACGCTCATGGTCTCCGGCATGACGATGATGATGCGGTATCCGCGCGCCGCGGCCACGGAAGCCAGACCGATGCCGGTGTTGCCGGAGGTCGGCTCAATGATCACAGAGCCGGGCCTGAGCAGACCCTTCTGCTCAGCGTCGTCGATCATCGCCTTGGCAATGCGATCCTTCACGCTTCCGGCGGGGTTGAAGTATTCCAGCTTGCCCAGAACCTTCGCTTCCAGACCTTCGGACTTTTCGATATGAACAAGCTCCAGCAGCGGGGTGTGGCCAATGAGCTGGTCGGCGGATGTATAGATCTTACTCATGAGTAATTCCTCCTGAATGAAAAAAATAATGATGATATAGTGATGATGTGCCGCGGTATCCATGCTTTCGGTCAGCGGTATCGTCTACATCGGAGGCCTGAGTAAAAGAACATTTAATACCAACCTTTCTCGTAGGTTTGTAAGGATTATAAAACGGCTGTACCCGTTTGTCAATAGTTGGTGCAAAAAATTTGTGTTGATTTACCCACTTCCCTGCTATATAATAGGATTGAATATAAGGGAGGCAATACAATATGCTGATCTCAACCAAAGGACGGTATGCGCTTCGGGTCATGGTCGATCTGGCCGAGCATCCGGCGGACGGGTTCATCCCGTTGAAGGTGATCGCGGAGCGGCAGGATATATCCGAAAAATATCTGGAGAGCATCATCAAGCTGCTGGTAAAGGCAAAGCTGCTGACCGGTGTGCGCGGAAAGGGCGGTGGTTACCGGCTGACAAAATCACCCGAGCAGTATACGGTAGGGAGCATCCTGCGCATGACGGAGGATTCCATGGCGCCCGTCGCCTGTCTGGAGCCCGGCGCCGAGACCTGCCCGCGCTCGGCGGAGTGCCGCACGCTTGGCCTGTGGAAGGGGCTGGACAAGGTCATCCGCGACTATCTGGACAAATACACGCTCGCCGATCTCATGCACACCGATCCCGGCGGTTACGATTATGTTATTTGACCCATAAATAAAAGATGTCCGCCCATGAGATTTGCTCATGGGCGGACATCTTTATGTTTCCGGAAGCTTTTATGCGGGATCCGGGCGCGGAAGCCGCCTCAGTCCGGGGTGTTCACGATCCCCGCGAAGAGAACCGCACCGCTCTCCCCCGTGACGGCGAAGAGGAACGGCCGGTCGAGCGTGAACTCCACGCGCTCGTCCGGCGGCATGGCGGCTCCGGCTGCGGCCATCACGGTATACGCCGCCGCGATGACGCCCTCCTCGTCGATGGCAACGCGCGCAGCGTGTTTCGCCTGCGAGAGGGCAATGCCGTCGGCGTTATCCATAAGCGGGGAGAAATCGGCGGTATCCGCGGCAAACACATCCGTCACGCCGAGCGAGCGAAGCGCGGCGGAAAGCTCCGTGTCGGCGGAAACGTCGAATTTCGGCACAGAAAAGTCAATGGTCATAAACTTGCTCTCGGTACTCTCGCGCGAGAGCAGAAAGTCGACCGCGCCGCCGGTGAGCAGCTCCTCCGGCGTCACGCCCTCGTCCGGCAGCAGGAACCACATCGTGCCGCTTCCCTGGAGATATTTGCCGACGGCGGCAAAGTTGTCCGCGGCGTAGTACGTGCTCTCCATCGTCTCGTGCATGAACTCGTGCGTCACGTCGCCGTCCGGCGCATGGAAAATGCCGTCCGCCGTGGCGCTTTTTGAAAACTCGCTGCCCCACTTCGCGCGGAAGTATATGGTCGAGACGAGCGCGATCACCGTCTCCGGCGTGAGCGAAAGTCCGTCGGCGCTCTCCTTCAAAAGCCCGCCGGTCTGCTCGTTGATCCAGCTTTGGAGCGCCTCGTTGAACGCCTCGGAACCCATCTCGCCGCGGAAAGCGGAGGCGTAGTAGCTGTCCGCAAGGCGCGCGAGCGTGTTGGAATTGTAGTCCAGGCTGTCGGAGAGCCAGAGCGAGTCGGCAAGAACGCTCGTCACCGCGCCGTCGTTCTGGTAGTTTGCTGCCCAGACCTTCTCGGCCGTCTCGCGCAGTGCCTCGATGCTTTCCGCGCCGAGCAGAGAGAGGATCTGCGCGCGGCTCTCGCCGTCCGTGATCTCCGCGAGCATCGAGAGTGCCATATACACGCTCACCGGCGAGCATACGGCGTTTTCGCCCTCTCCGGCGGTGAGCAGCGCGGGCAGCGCCGCGCGAAGGTACTCATCCATCGCGCCGCTGGCCGAGGTGGCCGCGGCGTTGCGCGCCCGGCGCTCGGCGCTCCAGGCGTCATAGACCGTGTCAAACTTCGCGCCGAAGTATTTCGTCTCGTCCGGGTACGGCGCGCTCTCCGGGTAGCGCGCCTGGGCAAGGGCAAAGGCGTTTGTGCCGCCGCACGCGGCCAGAGACAACAGCGCGCTGAGCGTGAGCAGAAGAGCGATAAAGCGTTTCATAATATTTCCTCCTATGGAAACCATTCTGTCTTTTGGACGCGCGCCGGGAGAAAAAAGTTCCCGCCGCTTGTGCATGCCGCGCGTGACGTGCTATACTTGTTATAATAAGTCCACGACCCCGTATCTGCAAACCCACTTGCGGGGAGGTGTCACGGCGCAAAGCGCCGCGACGGAGAGGGCGCACCCCCCAACAAAGGAGAAACTATGAACGAAGCCGAAAAGAAGCCGGAGCTGCAGGGTGCCCTGCGCGATTTTCTTGTAATGCGCAATCTTTACGAGGCCGCCGCGCGCCAGCTCACGCTGAAATTTGAAATTCTCAACGACGAATTCAACGTCCTTTACGCGCGCAACCCGATCCACCATATCGAAAGCCGCGTGAAAACGCCGGAGAGCATCGCTGCAAAGCTCCTGAAAAAGGGACTGCCGGTCTCCATTGAGGCGGCGCGCGAGCGCGTGAACGATATCGCGGGCGTGCGCGTGGTGTGCAGCTATATTGACGATGTGTACCGCGTTGCCGAAATGCTCGAGCGGCAGAAGGACATCGAGATCGTCAAGCGGCAGGACTATATCAAAACGCCGAACTATAACGGCTACCGCTCGCTCCATCTTGACATCCGCGTGCCGGTCTATCTCTCCGACCGGACGGAGTACGTTGTGGCCGAGATCCAGATCCGCACGATCGCCATGGATTTCTGGGCGAGCCTGGAGCACGACATCCGGTATAAGGCCGACAAATCCCGCCTGCCGGAGGGCATCAACGAGGAAATGCTCGCCGTCTCCGGCAAGATCGCCGACATCGACCGCCAGATGCAGGACATGTACCGCCGCATCCGCGCCGCCGAAACGGAGAAGGACGAATAACGCCAAAGAAACACTGAGCCGCGGAGGAAAGCTTCCTCCGCGGCTCAAAGCATCTATATCACTTATTCCACGATCTCATCATCCAGCAGATCAAGGATCGCCTGGTCGGCGCTCCAGAAATACGCGCTCTCGCCTAGGACTTCGGTGATCCCGGCGCGGTCAAAGTAGCGCCGGACGCTCTCGCTCATGCCGCAGCAGGCAACCGTCTTGCCCTGCGCGAGCAGGCTCTGGCACAGCTCGAGCATCGCCTGCGCACCCGAGACGTCCACGCTCGGCATGCCGCGCATCGAGAGGATCACGTGGTCATAGGCGGGCATCTCCGCCATGCGGTGGTTGAATTCGTCCACCGCGCCGAAGAAGAGCGCCCCCGTCACATACGCCACGCCCGCCGATTCGAGGATCGGCGGCTTGCCGTCGATGGCGCGGAGCTTGTTCGTGTCGATGGCCGAAAAGCTCACGCGGATCTGGCTGGACTTGGCCATGTACAAAATGGCGGAGTAGACAACGCCGAGCAGGATCGCGACCGTGAGATCGAATACGACCGTCGCGACCATCGTGAGCAGAAACTGGCTGATGCCGGATTTGAACCTGTGACGGAACACATAGCGGATGCCCGCCCAGTCGTTCATGCGCCACGCCGTGACCATGAGCACGCCCGCGAGCGCCGAGAGCGGCAGCCGCGCCATCACGCCGCCGAGCAGGAACATGGACGCAAGCAGAAACACCGAGTGGAAAACGCTCGTCAGGCGCGTCTGCTGGCCGGACTTGACCGCTACGCTCGTGCGGGCGATGGCCGCCGTGGCGGGCACGCCGCCGAAGAGCGGCAGAAGGATGTTGCCGACACCCTGCGCGATCAGCTCCTGATCGGCGTTGAATTCCTCGCCCTTCATGCGCGAGGCAGACGCGCCGCACAGAAGGCTTTCGATCATGCCGAGCGCTGCGATCGTCACGATGGGCGAGAGAAGGTCTTTGACCATCGCAAAATTGAGCGACGAGAGATCCAGCCGGTCAGCGAGCAGCAGCGTGCGGGGAATGTCGCCGACGGTGGCGAGAGAATCCATGTGGAATACGCCCGCAACGACGGCGGCCACAATGATGCCGACGAGCGAGCCGGGGACGCGCGCGCCCCACTTTTTCGGCCAGAGGATCATGATGGCCACAACGAGCAGCCCGATGAGCGCCGCCTGCCAGTTCACATGGAAGCCGAGACGCCCGTAGGAGAGCAGCTTTTCGATGTTCGTAAGTCCCTCGGACGTTGTGCCGAAGAAATTGTCGATCTGGCCGAGCGCAATGATGATCGCAATGCCGGACGTGAAGCCCATGATCACGGGCATCGGGATGAAGCTGATGAGCCGCCCGAGCCGGAGCACACCGGCGAGCAGCAGCAAAATCCCCGCGGCGAAGCACGCGAAAAATACGCCCTGCAAGCCGTGCGTCGCCACGATGCCGACGAGCACCGCGCTCATCGCGCCGGTGGGGCCGGAGATCTGGAACGACGCGCCTCCGAGCAGCGCAATGACGATACCGGCGATGATCGCCGTAACGAGCCCCGCCGCGGCGGAAGCGCCGGACGAAACGCCGAACGCGAGCGCGAGCGGCAGCGCCACGGCGCATACCGTGAGACCGGCGAGAACGTCCTTCATCAGTCTCGCGGCGTTGTAGCCGGAAAACTCTCTCTTCAATCCGGCGAAAAACGATGCAATCACGAAAATCCCTCCAAAAACAACATGCCCGTCCACTATACGCCGGAATCCACTCCATAGCAATAGAAAAATCGAACATTCTGTACTTTTTTGAAAAAATATAGGAAAAATGTTGGCCAAAAGAGGGAATTATATAAAGATGATATAAATGCGGCGAGAAAAACCTGCCGGGAACCCGCCGGCACGGCTCTTGCAATCGAGGGGAAAGTACGATACTATATTCCCACACAGAAAAAGACAAACCGGAAGGAGATAAACCCATGAGCTTTCAGCAAGCCATCACATCCGTATTCCAGAAGTATCTTTGCTTTTCCGGCCGCGCGCGGCGGAGCGAGTTCTGGTACTTCGCGCTGCTCAACTGGGCGGTGACCGCGGTCCTCACCGCGTTTGTCCGCAATACCGACAGCAGCTTTGCCTCGCTGCTGCTCTCGCTCTGGAACATCGGCGTGTTCCTGCCCAGCCTCGGCGTCTACTGGCGGCGTCTGCACGATATCGGCCGCAGCGGCGCATGGTTCTTCCTGAACTTTATCCCCCTCGTCGGGCTGATCATCCTGATCATCTGGCTCTGCAGGGACAGCCAGCCCGGCTGGAACCAGTACGGCGACAGCCCGAAGTACCCCTCCGGCGGCTACGGCGGCGGGTATGGCCAGGGCGGTTACGGGCAGAACCCCTACGGCCAGCAGGGCGGCTATACCCAGAACCCCTACCAGCAGAACCCCTATGGCCAGAATAACGGCCAGAACGGCAGCCAGAACAGCGGCAGCTACGACTGGAAACCCTGACGGGCAAACTCTCCGCAAAAGGAAGCGCATTCATCCATGAGCTATATTGACCTGCATATCCATACCACAGCCTCGGACGGTACAGACTCGCCGCGCGCCGCGGTGGAAAAGGCGGCGGCTCTCGGCCTTGCCGCGGTGAGCATCACCGACCACGACAGCGTTTCCGGCGTGCCGGAGGCGATGCGCGCCGGGGCGGAGTTCGGCGTGGAGGTCGTGCCGGGGATCGAGGTATCCTCGGACTACCGCGACAACAACGTACACATCCTCGGCTACTTCATCGACCCCGCCGCGCCGCAGCTCCGCCCGGTGCTCGACTGGGTGAAGACCGAGCGGGACGAGCGCAACGAGAAGATCGCCGCGATGTTCGAGCGCGACGGGTTTGATATTTCCATCGCGCAGCTGCGCGAGGAGTACCCGGACTCGGTGCTCGGCCGCCCGCACTTCTGCGAGCATCTCATGCGTAAGGGGTACATCTCCTCCGTGAAGGAGGGGTTTGAAAAGTACCTCGGCGAGGGCAAGCCGTACTATCTGCCGAAGCGCCGCATCTCCATTGCGAAGGCTGTAGAGACGATCGTCGCCGCGGGCGGCGTGCCGGTGCTGGCGCACCCGATGCAGTACCATTACCCGGAGCCGGAGCTCATCGAGCTGATCGAAACGGCAAAGGCGCTCGGCATCCGAGCGCTGGAGGCGTATTATTCCGAATTCTCTGCCGAGCAGACCGCATGGCTGCTGCGCGCCGCGGAGAAATACGGCATGGGCGTTTCCGGCGGCAGCGACTACCACGGCACGCGCAAAACGCACATCTCCATGGGCACCGGCTGCGGCAATCTTGCGATACCGTACTCTGTCCTCGAAGAGCTGAAAAAGCTGAGATAACAAAAAATTCCCGCTTTCTTTTGGAAAGCGGGAATTTTTATGCGGTCATGCCCCGAAGAGGGGCAGCGCGTTGAGCGCGCGGGCAATGCGCTCGTGCGTAAGGCGGACGGCTTCGCCGGTGTCGCCGTTCAGAAGGGCGGTATAGAGCGCGAGCTTCGATTCATACATTTTCTGTATGCCGCCGCGCTTGCAGTCGATCGTCCAGAGATACACGCTCTGCGGGCGGAAGGAATGGTACAAAAGCGGCATGAGCACGTTGCCGGAGAGCACCGCGAGCTCGTGGTGGAAGAGAAAGACGTTCTCCGCCGCCTCGTCGGCGTCGCGCGCGGTGCGGATGCTCTCGAGGATCGGCGCGAGCGCCTCGAGCGCTGCGGCGTCCGAGCGCTCGATAACGAGACGCATGCACATGCTCTCCATCGCGTCGCGCGTTTCGAGCAGGGAGCGCACCTCATTCTGCCGCAGCGCGCCGCCGTTATAGCGCATGATCGCCACGAGCGTTTCCATCGTGCCGCGCCGCCGGTAATCGCAGACGTACACGCCCTGCCGGGGTTTGATCTCCACAAAGCCGAGCTTTTCGAGCTCCACCAGCCCCGCCGTCACCACGGTGCGCGAAACGCCCATCTTCACCGCCAGCTCCCGCGCCGGCGGCAGCCGCTCGCCGATGGAAAGCTCCCCGGAGAGGATCATATTTTCGATCTGCTGCACGAAAAGATCCGTCAGCGAAAGCGCGGTGATCTTGCTGTAACCCATCGTCCATTCCTCCGGTAAATGCACGTGGAAATACCACGTTTATTCAGCTACAGTTTATCCGCATTATACGCAAAAGTCAACGGCCGGATTTTGCTAAACTGATGAAATCACCCGGCGGCGCTTGACGAACGGGCGGCACGGTATATATTCTTATAGGTGGAATCGCGTGGTAATACCACGAAGAGCGAGCGCGAAAACATAGAAGGAGGACAAGACCATGCAAAAATACGATGCCGTAGTCATCGGCGCGGGCAACGGCGGTCTCGCGGCGGCCTGCCGGATGGCGAAGGGCGGCAAAAAGACGCTTCTTGTCGAGCGGCACAACCTTCCGGGCGGCTGCGCTTCGAGCTTCCGCCGGGGACGCTTTGAGTTTGAAACCGCGCTGCACGAGATCTGCGAATGGGGCAGCAGGGAAAATCCCGGCGGCTGCCGCAAAACGTGCGAGGAGTATGGACTGGATATCCCGTGGCACATGGTGCCGGACAACTTCCGCGTCATCACCACCGCGTCCGACGGCAAGACCCACATCGATGCGACGCTCCCCTGCACGGTGAAGGAATTTGTCAACGAAATGGAGCGGCTCGTCCCCGGCTGCCGCAAGTCGATCCAGGACCTTTTTGACCTCGGCACCGAGTTCCACGAGGCGGGCGACTACTCGCTCAGCGTTGCGGGAAAGACCGACCCGAAGTACATGCAGGAGCACTTCCCCAACTTCCTGCGTCTCGGAAGCTACACGGTGAACGAGGTGTTCAAGGCAATGAAAATGCCGAAGCTCGCGCAGGACATCATGGGCACCTACTGGGGCTATCTCGGCGTGGACACGGATCACCTTTCCTTCCTGCAATACGTGAACATGCTCTGGCTGTATGTAAACCACGGCGCCTGGATCCCGGACAAGACGAGCAACGAGCTCACGACCGGTCTTCTCGAATGCTTCCGGAAGATGGGCGGCGAGATCTGGATGAACTGCACCGCCACGGAGATCCTCTTTGACGAAAACAAAGCCGTCCGCGGCGTGAAAACGACATGCGGCGAGGTGGAGACGCGTTACATCCTCTGCAACATGAACCAGAACATGGTCTACGCTGCGATGTGTCCCCCGGAGGTCGTCCCCGAGCGCATGGTAAAGCTCGGCAACGCCCGCACGTATTCGGCGCGCATGTTCGTTGTCTACCTCGGGCTGGATAAATCGGCGGAGGAGATCGGCATCCACGACTATACGATCTTCCTCCCGACCTCGGCGAACAGCGCCAAGGAATACGAGACCGGCAAGCGCCTGGAGACCAACTGCAACCAGGTCATGGTCTGCTACAACGTTGTGAACCCGACGTTCTCGCCGGAGGGCACATGTGTTCTCTCGCTCACGAGCACGTTCATGGCCGACGCCTGGGCGGACGTGGAGCAGGACGATTACATAAAGACCAAGACCGACTTTGCCGAAAAGCTCATCCGCCTCTTCGAGGAGCGCACCGGCATCACCGTCACGCCGTACATCGAGGAGATCGAGATCGCGACGCCGTGGACGATGTGCAACTATGTGAACACGCCGGAGGGCTCGGCCTACGGCTTTGAGCTGAAGGACTGGGACAACATGATGCCGCGCATGATGATGATGGGCACCGAGTTCCCGGTCAAGGGGCTGAAATTTGTCGGCGCGGCGTCCATCCGCGGCGACGGCTACAACTCCGCGATCTTCAGCGGCGACACTCTCGCGAAAAAGACCCTTGCCGAAATGAAAGCAGAGGAGGCTTGAGTGACATGGCGGCAAACTGCAACTATAAAGTGAAGCTGATCGGGGCGCTCGACATGCTCCGGTTCAAGAACATGCCCAAGGTCCGCGAGGCGGCGATCCAGGCGGCCCCGGCAACGCCTCTGCCCAAAACGCTCACGACGAACGAAAAGGCGAAGCTCCGCCACCCGGAGGCGCAGCACGTCGTCGTCGCAGAGATCCGGCAGAATGGCCCGGACGTCAAGACGATCGTGCTCAAGTCCGAAAACGGCGCGCCGCTCGCGCCGTTCCGCGCCGGACAGTACGTGAGCGTGACGGCGCACATCGGCGAAACGGTCACGACCCGCGCCTACTCGCTCAGCGGCAGCCCCGCGTGGGCGAAGCGCGGCGAATACAACATCGCCGTGCGGCGCGATCCGAACGGCTTCGTCTCTCCGTGGGTGCAGGACACCTGGCAGGTCGGGCAGAAGCTCACGATCTCCGGGCCGCAGGGACAGCTTTACTATGAGCGCCTGCGCGATGCGAAGAAGGTCGTGGCGCTCGCCGGCGGCGTCGGCATCACGCCGTTCATGGCGATGGCGTATGCCCTGCGCGACGGTCTGGAGGACTTTGATCTCACGATTATTTACGGCTCGCGCACCGAGGCGGGCATCGTCTATAAAAAGGAGCTCGAGGAGGTCGCCGCGGCGTGCGATAAGGTGCACGTTGTCCATGTCCTCTCCGACGAGGAAAAGCCGGGCTATGAGCACGGCTTCATCACCGCGGAGCTCATCAAAAAATACGGCGGTGAGGAGTACAGCATCTTCCTATGCGGCCCGCAGGGTATGTACAATTATCTCGATACACAGATCGAGCCGCTCGGCCTGCGCCGGAAGTACGTGCGCCGGGAACTCTTCGGCGCGATCAAAAATCCGTGGGATCAGCCGGACTATCCCGCCGGCATCCGCGGCAGGACGTTCAAGCTGAAGCTCATCCAGTGCGGGAAGGAATACGAAATCCCCGTCTCCGCCGATGAGCCGGTGCTCGTCGCAGCCGAGCGCGCCGGGATCTGCGTGCCGGAGCGCTGCCGCAGCGGCGAATGCGGCTGGTGCCGCTCTCGCCTGCTCTCCGGCAGCGTGTACGTCCCCGCGCGCACCGACGGCCGCCGCCGCGCGGACATCGAGTTCGGGTACATCCACCCCTGCGCCAGCTTTGCCATGTCCGATCTCGTGCTGGACGTGCCGAACGGCACGCTCCGGTAAACCGGTCAAGAGAATAGAAAATGTCCTCCCGGGTGCTCCGGGAGGACATTTTTATCCATGCCGCGGCGTGCCGCGTTTTTGCCATGCGGGAGACGGGGAAAACGCTTGCAGATACAGGGGAAAAGCGGTATGATATTATGCAGAAAAGTATAGCAATTTTGTTCTCTATCCCGGAAAGTTTAAAAGGAGGAAACGTCCCATGCTCAAGCACATTTCCCCGCTATTTTCCCCGGAGCTGCTCGCGGCGATCTATGCCATGGGCCACGGCGACACGATCGTCCTTGCCGACGGCAACTTCCCCTCGGACGGGGTGAGCCGCCGCGGCACAGCAACGGTCATCCGCGCCGACGGCCACGGTATCCCGGAACTTCTGGACGCCATTTTGGAGCTGATGCCGCTCGATACCCATGTGGAGACCCCGGTGCTGTATATGGCAAAGTCCGAGTGCGACCGCGATCTCGAGCTGCCCATTCTGGACGAATATGAAAAGATCCTCGAAAAATACGACAAGCGCGGCGGCGCGTGCACGGGCTTCGTGGAGCGCTTCGCCTTTTACGAAAAGGCGGAAAAGGCCTGCTACGTCGTGCAGACCGGCGAAACGGCACTCTACGCCAACATCATTCTGCAAAAAGGCGTCGTCAAGCGCTGAGCGCGGCGCGATTACGCGATCATCGGAAAAGAATAAAACAAAAGGAAGTGTCGCAATGAACCGAAAGCCCCGCATTCTTGTTGTTGGTATCTTCGTCATGGACCTCATCGCCTCTACGAAAAAAGCGCCGAACTCCGGCGAGACCGTGATCGGTCTCGATTTCCGCACGGCGCCGGGCGGAAAGGGTGCGAACCAGGCGGTGCAGTGCGCGCGTCTCGGCGCGGATGTCACGATGGTCGGCCGCGTCGGCAACGACGCCTATGGCCGCGAGACCGTCGCGGCGGCGGCAGCCGCCGGGGTGGACGTGTCGCGCGTGAACGTAGACCCCGAAAAGCCGACGGGCGTTTCCGCCATCACGCTGGAGATCACGGAAACCGGCGCGCACAACCGCATCGTCGTCTGCCCCGGCGCGAACCATGCGATCACCGTGGAGGAGATCTCGTGGATCAAAGACGAAGTAAAAAACTACGATCTCGTCATGCTGCAATTTGAGCTGCCGATGTTCATCAACGAGGCCGTGGCAAACTGGGCGCACGAGGCCGGCGTGCCGGTCATGGTGAACCCCGCCCCCGCCGCGCCCGTATCGCCGGAACTTTTCCGCTGCGCCACGTTCTTCTCCCCGAACGAGCACGAGGCCGCCGCCATGGCGGGGCACCCCATCCGCGTGGACGAGAACGGCGTGAACGAGGACGACCTGCGCGCCGTCGCGGAAATTTTCCGCGAAAAGGGCGTGGAAAACCTCATTGTGACGCTCGGCGGCAACGGCTCCGTCGCCGTGAATGACAAGGGCGTTGTGCGGGTCAACAGCGTGAAAATGCCCGTCGTGGCGGACACCACGGCGGCGGGCGACTCGTTTGTGGCGGCGTTCAGCACGCTCTGGTGCGCGGGACTTCCGCCGCGCCAGGCGCTGGCGTTTGCGAGCCACGCCGCAGCGATCACCGTTTCGCGCCATGGCGCCATCCCGAGCCTCCCGACGCTTGCGGAGGTAACGGCGCTGCTGCGCGAGCGCGGATACGAGGATATGGATTACGGCCTTCTGGCACGTCTGGAGGAGGAAAAAGCATGAAAAACGAAGGAAAAGCCGCGCTGGCGCATCTGACCGCGTCGGCAGAGAAGGAATTTTGCGCGTTTCTCGCGCAGCAGACGCCGGAGGCGTATGAGGATGCCGTCGCGCTCATCGAGGAATGCCGCGCCGCGGGGCACCGCGTCCATGTGACCGGCATCGGAAAGCCCGGCCATGTGGCGGCGTATGCCGCCTCGCTGCTCTCGTCCACCGGCACGCCGTCCTACTTCCTCCACGGCACGGAGGCGGTGCACGGCTCCTGCGGCCAGCTTGAGGAAGGCGATGTTGTCATCGCCATTTCCAACTCCGGCGAGACGATGGAGCTCAAGGCCACGGTGCTCGCCGTGAAGAACAACGGATGCCGCGTCATCGGCATCACCGGCAGCGCGGAAAGCTGGCTCGCGAAGGAGAGCGACGCGCTGCTTCTCGCGCATGTGGACGAGGAGGGCGGCCCGCTCAACCGTGCGCCGCGCAACTCCGTTCTGGCGGAGATGTTCGTTTTGCAGGCGCTTTCCGCCATATTGCAGGCGGACGTGGCGCAGACCCCGGCGCAGTATGTCCGCCGTCACCCGGGCGGCGCGCTCGGCAAGATCCGCGATAACGAGCGCTGAAATTCACACCCTGCGGGAGAAAGAGGAAAAAGCATGAAAAACGTGACCTCGGATAAGCGCAATCTCTGGATGTTCCCCCTCGGCACCGTCGGACGGGATATGATCTATAACCTGTTCACCAACTTCATTTTCACCTATATCCTGTTTACGCGCCATCTCACCGCCGCGCAGCTCGGCGCGGTGACGGCGATCATGGTCGGCGCGCGCGTGTTTGACGCGCTCAACGACCCCGTCATGGGCAACATCATCGAGCGCACCCGCTCGCGCTACGGCAAGTTCAAGCCGTGGCTCGTGATCGGCATCCTCTCCACGTCCGTGGTCGTGTATCTTGCGTTCAATACAAACCTGCAGGGCTGGAGCTTCATCGCGTTTTTCGGCGTGATCTACTTCCTCTATTCGATCACCTACACGATGCACGACATCTCCTACTGGGGCATGGTGTCGGCGCTGAGCTCCGATCCGCATGTGCGCAACTCGCTCACATCCCGGACGAATCTCTTCGCCGGCATCGGCGGCGTCATCGCCTCCATCCTCATCCCCATGCTCACCACCGGCAGCGGCACGCTCGGCGGCAGCACCGCGACGGCCTATGGCCGCGTTGCGCTCGTGATCTGTATTTTGGCGCCGCTCTTCCTCTGCGCCACGATCTTCGGCGTGCGTGAGCGCCGGGACTACAATACGAAGGAGGTCCCGCCCGTCAGCTTCAAGAAGATCTGGAACACCATCACCGGCAACCCCCAGATCCTCTGGATCTCGCTGGTGTTCCTGCTGCAGCAGATCGGCAACGACGTTGTCATGGGCGGCCTCGGTTCCACGTATGTGTACTTCGCCTTCGGCTACGAGGGCGGGCTCTATTCGCTCTTCAACACCGTCGGCCTCGCCGCAACGGCACTTCTCATGATCTTCTACCCCATGCTCGCCAAGCGCTTCCGCCGCAAGCAGATGATGGATAAGCTCATGCTGCTCTCGGTTATCGGCTATGCCGTTATGATCGTCTCCGGGCTGGCGCTCTCCGGCGGCATGGTGAAGTTTTGGCTGCTCACTGCGGGCTACATGGTCGCAAACCTCGGCCAGTACGGGTTTTATCTCATCATGATGATCTCGCTCATCAACACCGTGGAATACAACGAATACCTCCGCGGCGAGCGCGATGAGGCGATCATCACCTCCCTCCGCCCGTTCTTCACGAAGCTTGCCTCCGCCATCGTTGTGGCGGTCACGTCCGCTACCTATCTCATCTTCGGCGTCACGGGGTATACGAACCAGATCTCCGCGCTCGAGCGAGCGGCCTCCCTCGGCGAGATCACCGAGTCTGCCAAGCTCGCGCAGATCGACGGCATCATTTCCTCCATCCAGCCGGGACAGTCCCGCGGGCTGCTGCTGTGCATGACGGTGCTGCCGTTCGTGCTCATGTACGCGAGCTATGTGATCTATAAAAAGCACTACATTCTCGACGAGGATAAATACGCCGAGGTGTGCGCTGCGCTGGAAGAGCGCCGCGCCGCGAAGTGAGGCATAACGCCATGGACGAGAAAAATCGCTCCTGCACCGACTGCGGCAGCGCCGCCTGCCGCGGCAAGGGCGGGCAGTTCCCGCCGTTTTGCCGGACGGAACACGTAGACGAAGCGCTGCTTGCCCGCTCGCTGGAAATTCTGAAGGGCGAGGAAAACGCCTTTTCCGTCGCCGCGGCGGTCAATGAGCGCGACGGCTACGGCACCAAAAGCCGCATCGAGGAGACGATGCACTTTGCGCAGCTCCTCGGCGTGAAAAAGATCGGCATCGCCACCTGCGCGGGGCTGATCCACGAGGCGAACGCCCTCGCGCGCGTCCTGCGCGCGCAGGGGTATGAGGTCACGGGCATCGCGTGCAAGTGCGGCACGGTGAATAAGACGGAGCTCGGCATCCCGGAGCGCTGTCTCGAAGTTGGGCCGAACATCTGCAACCCGGTTTTGCAGGCGCTCGTGCTCAACGGGGAGGGGACGGAGCTCAACATTGCACTCGGCCTCTGCGTCGGGCATGACAGCCTGTTCTATAAATACTCCGAAGCGCCGGTCACAACGCTCTCGGCGAAGGACCGCCTTCTCTGCCACGCGAGTCTGGGGCCTTTGTATCTGCTCGACGGCTACTGGAAGCGCCTGCTGAAACCCGATCCGTACCTCGCAGCACCCGAGAGCGGCGAAATCGAAGAATAAGGAAACCGGGGACACGGCCAATGCCGTGTCCCCGGTCTTTTGTTATACGAATAAGGCGTCTTATTCCGCGTCGAGCGCGGCGGCGGCAACGAGATTCGATCCTGTTCCTGCGATATTCTCGCAGAGGACGTCGCCGATGTGCACGGGCGCGGTGACTTCCATCGCGCGCACGGCGTCCATCACCTCGAAGATCTTCCCTTTTGGCACATCCGGCACGGTTTTCACCGCAACGACCGGGCGCACACCGCCCGTTGCGCGGACGGTGCTCGTCACGGTGCGCACGGGTGCGGTGGCCTCGCTCTTTGCGTACTCCGCGCCGCGCGGGCACGTGTTGCCCGTGACAGAGACGACCTGTCCGTTTTCCATTTCCACGTGGATGGCGCAGCCCATCGGGCAGCGGATGCATGTCAGGTCCATGATTTACTCCTCCTCCACACAGAATACGACTTCCTTGGCGTTCTCGCCGAGGGCTTCGCGCGTGAGCGTGAACGACTCCATCTCGCCGGGTGCCATGATCTGCTTTTTGCGGTGAGAGATGCGCTCGCCGTCCACATAGCAGGAGAGGTACTTGCCGTAGTACGGATTCGCTACGCGGAAACGCACCACAACGCTTTCGCCCATCGCGGCGGGGCGGACGGTCTGCGGCACGGTGTAGCGCACGCCGTCGCGTCCGGTGAGCTTCACCTCGCGCGCATTCTTCGGCGTGCCGCCGCGGACGAACTTCGCCGCGGCCGTTCCGGCGCGCGCAGCCTCCTCGGATACATAGTCCACCAGATCGTGGACGTGCAGCACGTTGCCGCAGGCGAAAATGCCGGGCACGTTCGTTTCGAGCGACTCGTTTACCGCCGGACCGCCGGTCACGCGGTCGAGCGTCACTTCCGCTCCCTCGGAAAGCTCATTCTCCGGCAGAAGGCCGACGGAGAGCAGGAGCGTGTCGCACGGAATATACTTTTCCGAACCCGGCACCGGCTTGCGGTCGGGGCCGACCTCGGCGAGCGTGACGCCCTCGAGCCGCTCCTTGCCATGGATGTCCACAACGGTGTGGCTCAAAAGGAGCGGGATATCATAGTCGTGCAGGCATTGCACAATGTTGCGCTTGAGTCCGCCGGAGTACGGCAGGAGCTCGGCCACGCACTTGACGTGCGCACCCTCGAGCGTCATGCGGCGCGCCATAATGAGGCCGATGTCGCCGCTGCCGAGGATGACGACCTCGCGCCCCGGCATAAAGCCCTCGAGATTCACCAGCCGCTGCGCCGTACCGGCGGAATAGATGCCCGCCGGACGGTAGCCGGGGATGTTCAGCGCTCCGCGGGGCCGCTCGCGGCAGCCCATCGCAAGAATGACGGCGCGGCCGCGGATCTGTTCCACGCCGCGTTCGCGGCTCGTAATGGTGAGAACGCGCTCGTTCGTGAGCGAGAGCACCATCGTCGAAAGCCGGATGGCAACGCCGAGCTCCTCAGCGCAGCGCAGGAAGCGCGCGGCATACTCCGGGCCGGTCAGCTCCTCGTGGAACGTGTGCAGACCAAAGCCGTTGTGGATGCATTGATTCAAAATGCCGCCGGGGACGCTGTCGCGCTCGATGACGAGCACATCCTCCACGCCCGCTTCCTTCGCGGCGATGGCGGCGGCAAGACCGGCAGGGCCGGCGCCGATGATGACGATATCGTAGGTATTCATGCGTTTTCGCCGTCCTTTCTCGTTTTGCCGACGATCGGGAACGATGCGCCGCCGCTCTTCGTGAGCTGCTCCTGCGGCACGCCGAGCTCGCGCGAGAGAATTTCCAGCACGCGCGGCGAGCAGAAGCCCGCCTGGCAGCGCCCCATACCGGCGCGGGTGCGGCGCTTCACGCCGTCCAAGCTGCGCGCACCGGGAACGCGGTGGATGGCGTCTACGATCTCGCCCTCAGTCACCTGCTCGCAGCGGCAGATGATGTTGCCGTAGAGCGGGTGCTCGGCAACGAACGCGGCACGCTCCTCGATGGTCATCTCGTTCGGGCGGTAAACCTCCGGGCGGGTGGAATCGTATTTTTTGTTGACCGGGGCGGAGACGAGATACGCCGCGCTCTCGGCGAGGAACGCGCCGATGGCGGGCGCGGCGGAGAGACCGGGCGACTCGATGCCGACGGCATTGAGAAACCCCGGCGCGCCCTCGGCCTCGCCGATGATAAAGTCGTGCTCGTCCTGCTCCACGTGCGCACGAAGTCCGGCAAAGCTTGTGATCGTGCGGTTGCCGGGGAGCGCGGGGACGCTCTTGCGGGCGCGGGTCATAACGCTCTCGAGCCCCGCGGCGGTCGTGTTCGTCGCTTCAGGGTTTTCCACGTCTACGGCGGTCGGCCCCATGAGGAGATTGCCGTGGACGGTCGGCGTTACGAGAACGCCCTTGCCCATTTTGGTGGGCAGCTGGAACACGGTGCGCGAGAGCATATTGCCGACCTTTTTGTCCAGCAGCATATATTCGCCCTTGCGCGGCGTGATCGTGATCTTTTTATCGGACACCATGTTGTTGAGCTCGGCGCTGTAGAGCCCCGCGGCGTTGATGACGACTGGTGCTTCATACGTGCCCTTTGCCGTTTCCAGCTTCCAGAGCTCGCCCTCGCGCGTGATGTTCTCCACACGGGTATCAAAGAAAAACTCCACGCCGTTGCGCGCGGCGTTTTCCGCCATGGCGCAGGTGAGCTCAAAGGGGCACACGATGCCGCTCGTGGGAGCATAGAGCGCCGCAACGGCCTCAGGGGAGACGTTCGGCTCGAGCTCGTGCAGCTCCTCGCGCTCCACGATGCGAAGGCCGTGCACGTCGTTTTTCACGCCGCGGAGAAGAAGCTCCTCGAGCCCGGGGCGGCCGGCCTCGTCAAAGCAGAGCACGAGCGCCCCGCAGCGCCGGAACGGGATCTGCAGCCGCTCGCAGAGCCGTGGCATCGCGCGGCTTCCCTCCACGTTGAACCGCGCCATGAGCGAGCCGGGGCGGGCGTCAAAGCCCGCGTGGACGATGGCGGAGTTTGCTTTGGACGTGCCGGTGCAAACATCCTCGCCCGCCTCGATCACGGCGGTGCGCAGCGAGTATTTGCCCAGCTCCATCGCCGTGGCGCAGCCGACAACGCCGGCGCCCACGACAAGGACATCGTATTGCATAGCCTTTCCCTCTCTTTATTCCGGCGCGGTCTCCGCGCCGGATCATTTTTTATTCTGTGCCGAGCGGCGGGCCGAGCCGGGCGAGCACGCTCGTAAAATACTCGGGCAGCGCCGATGTGAGCTCCATGGCCTCGCCGGTGCGCGGGTGGATGAATTTGAGCGTCCGCGCGTGGAGGCATTGCCCCTCCAGCCCCTTTTCGGGCTTTCCCGCGCCGTATACCATGTCGCCGAGCAGCGGGTGACCGATGTGCGCCATGTGGACGCGGATCTGGTGCGTGCGCCCGGTTTCCAGCTTGCAGCGGATGTGCGTAAAGCCGGCGTACCGCTCGATAACTTCCCAATGCGTCACGGCGCGGCGGGAGTTCTTCTCCGTGACGGCCATGCGCTTGCGGTCGACCGGGTGGCGGCCGATGGGCGCATCCACGGTACCGGCGTCGGCGCGAAAGCCGCCGTGCACAACGGCTTCGTATACGCGCGAAAGGCTCCGGTCGGCGAGCTGCGCCGAGAGCGCCTGATGGGCAAAATCGTTTTTCGCCACGATCAGAAGGCCGCTCGTGTCGCGGTCGATGCGGTGGACGATGCCGGGACGCAGCTCCCCGCCGATGCCAGAGAGCGAATCGCCGCAATGGTGCAGCAGCGCGTTCACGAGCGTTCCATCCGGGTGGCCGGGCGCAGGGTGGACAACGAGCCCGCGCGGCTTATTCACCACGATGAGATCGCCGTCTTCGTAGACGATGTCGAGCGGGATATCCTGCGCCACGGCGCTCGCCGGGGCGGGCGTATCGTCCTCGGAGACGAGAAACACGTCCCCCGCGCGGGTGAGCTCGCTCTTTTTGACGCTTTTCCCCTCTCTCGTCACCTGTCCGGCGGCGATGAGCCGCGCGGCGGCGGAGCGGGTATAGCCCGAACGCGCAAGGAGAGCGTCGATCCTCTCGCCGCTCTCCTGCGCCTGTACGGTTGTGATTTTCATTTGAACTCCGCGAGAATGGAGTCGAGATCGAACTCGTCCGTCGAAGCGGCCTTCGGCGCTTCCTTCACCGGGGCGCTCGCCGCCTTCGGCGTCTCTCTCACGGGAGCCGGAGCCGGGGCAGTCTTGGGTGCGGCGGGTCTCGCGCTCGCCGCGGGACGCGCCACGGTGTGCACCGCCGCTTCGTTCTGCGCGGCAAGATCGGCGCGCGTTACCGGCGCGCTCGGCGCGGCCGCCGTGCGGCGGACGGGCGCAGAGGCGCGCTGCGCTTCGGCGGTGCGCTGCACCGGAGCGGCGGTGGGGCGTGCCGCCGCCGGACGAACCGGCACGGGCACGCTGTTCTCGTCAATGATGC
>ENA-UOIY01001846-UOIY01001846.1-human-gut-metagenome-genome-assembly--contig:-P114-NODE-1846-length-19328-cov-6.941524_pt1 | contig 19328 bp, 15 predicted proteins | sample MGYA00242335_ERZ723882 | MGnify/ENA metagenome assembly ERZ723882
GCTATGAATCCAAACGCAAAACACGGAATATAGAACCGTTGCCTTTTCGTTACCTAATCCTCCAACAAAAAATGTAACAGCCCGTTAAATCGGACTGTTACATTAACTTAAAGGAAATCCATTTATTGCTCCCTCTGTTTTATGCTGGTTATTGCCGAAAATGATTACTTTTGTGGGATTTTAATCGTTTCCTACCGCTAACCGCCTCTCCTATGTTGCTGCAATTCTTTTTTGTTTTGGTCGCGATCATCCTTGGTGCACGCCTCGGCGGTATCGGCCTCGGTGTAATGGGAGGCATCGGATTGGGTGTCCTTACTTTCATATTCGGACTGCAACCGACTTCTCCGCCGATCGATGTGATGCTGATGATCGTAGCGGTCATCGCGGCGGCAGGATGTATGCAGGCGGCCGGGGGGCTCGACCTGATGGTACGGCAGGCGGAGAAACTGTTGCGCCGCAATCCTTCCCGGATTACGCTGCTCAGTCCGCTGGTGACTTACCTGTTTACTTTCGTAGCCGGAACCGGCCATGTGGCCTATTCGGTACTGCCGGTGATCGCCGAAGTGGCACGCGAAACGAAGATTCGTCCGGAACGCCCGATGGCCATTGCCGTCATCGCTTCGCAGCAGGCTATTACCGCGAGTCCGATTTCGGCGGCGACGGTTGCGCTGTTGAGCATGCTGACCGGTTACCACCTCTCTTTGCTCGATATCTTGATGATCAGTATACCTTCGACGATCGTAGGGGTGCTGCTCGGCGCACTTTATTCGCTGCGTGTGGGCAGGGATCTCGAAGTGGACCCCGAATACCTGCGCCGGTTGGAAGCGGGAGAGTTCGATGAGGCGGTTAAAGGAGCCGAGGCGCTGAAATCTCCATGGAAAGCGGCCGTGTCGGTGGGTATTTTCGTGTTGGCCACGGTGCTGATCGTGCTGTTCGGTTCCATCGAGGAGCTGCGCCGCAACGGGGATACGATGCTGCAGATGCCGTCGGTGATCGAGATATTGATGTTGTCCGCGGCGGCGTTGATCCTGTTGATTACCCGTACGAACGGGATCAAGGCAGCGCAGGGATCGGTCTTTTCTGCCGGTATGCAGGCGGTGGTGGCGATTTTCGGTATCGCCTGGATGGGCGATACGTTTCTCAACGGCAATATGACCGAATTGCGCGCTTCGATCGAAGGCGTGGTCACCTCTATGCCGTGGCTTTTCGGAATAGCTCTTTTCGTGATGTCGATCCTGCTTTACAGCCAGGCGGCCACCGTGCGGGCTTTGATGCCGCTGGGCATTGCGCTGGGTATTTCACCGTGGATGCTGGTGGCGTTGTTTCCTGCCGTGAACGGTTATTTTTTCATTCCGAATTATCCGACCGTCGTCGCCGCGATCAATTTCGACCGCACCGGTACCACCCGGATCGGCAAATACGTGCTGAATCATTCGTTCATGATGCCGGGGCTGATCGCAACGATCGGGGCCATGTTGACCGGCCTGTTGCTGATCCAGTTTTTGGGACGGTAATTTCTGCTAAAATCTTCGCCAGGAGATTTTTTGATTTTCCCTGCCAGTGTTTCTTGTCTGTATCTCCCCGCCTGTCCACCGGCATTCCGAGTTTAGCTCCCGGTCGTATTTCCTAGCCAACGTTTTTCGGGGATGTTCGACGGGAAACGATCTATCCCGTTTTCCCGATTTTAAGATGCGGCGCTCTCTTCGTCCGGTTCATCCGGATCGGGCGATCCTTCGTGTCCAGCCCGTTCGTGCAGGGCGTTCTGCGCTTTGAAGTGGGATTGGAACTTGGTAGTGATGTAAACCGTGAAGATCGGAAACATCATCATGCCCGATGCGGCCAGTACCACCGTGAGCACTTTGCCCATCGGCGTAACGGCGAATATGTTGGCTCCCACTGTGGTGACGTTCATGAAAGCCCACCACACCGCAGAGCCGTAGTTGGTCACATTGGGGTTCGGTCCGTGTTCCAGCTGGTAGAAGATCAGGGTGGAGAAGTAGATCAGCGCGAGCAGGGTCACGACATACGAAACCAGCAGGTTGGTAACCCGGCTGCGTGTGATCCAACCCACCATCACGGCCAGTCCGTACCCTCCCCGAACCAGCGGCATCAGCTTGAAAATATAGTAGGCCTCTTGCGTAAGCGGCGTCTGGCTGTGGTCGGCGATGTTCAGGTAGGGGATCGAAACGAGCAGGAAGATGAGGTTGTGCCACAGGTAGTGCCATTTCCGTTCGCTGAGGTAGAAACGGAAGAGGAAATCGCTCATGAAGATCAGGCAGACCCACAGTTGAATTTGCAGGTAGGCGTGGTAATAGTTTTGTGCCGCATCGTGGAAGGTTTCGAACGACAGGGCGGCGATGACCAGCACACTGCCCAGCAAGACCAGGATATTTAATCCGTCGCGGATGCCGAGCATTATACGGCTGTGTTTCACGGAATGCCGTGATGCGGGGGAAGGAGGAGGCGATACGGATTGGACGGGAGTGCCGGACGGGGTATTCTGTTGCTTCATAGCTCGGAATGGATTTGATCTGAACTATTTAAACAAAAAACGTGCCTGTACGCGTTCAGAAACATGTAGCTTTTCATCTGGAAAGCCTTGTCGCCTTGCTTCGCGGGGTATGCCGGAACCGCTCGGGAATCCAGATCCGCTGGAAGCCGGAAAGCAGTTTTACCGCTTCGAGGCGAATGCGTAGCTAATGCGTACGAACATGTTGCGGCGCGGCGTGGTGGCAGAGTTGAAGTTCACCACTTTGGGCCGGTAGTTGCCGATATTGTCGACGCCAAGGGAGAGTCCGAACATGTCCTTGAAGTCGAAATTGACCGCGGCATTACAGATTACATATCCTTGCTGACGGGCCGAATAGGAACCCATCCAGAATTTGAGGTCTTTCATCGAGCCGCTGCCCATGCCGCTCAGGTCGACGATCGGCATGAAGTCCTCATAGGTTTTCGCGCCTACGTAACGCAGCGTGGCGTTGAGGTTGATGCGGCAGCCGGGGCTGGCCGAGAAACTGTAATCGGCCTGGAATGTCGCCGTGTGCGGACTGGGGTAGATATACTGTGTCGATTCCTGAGACGCGTCGTCGATCTGGAACAGGTAGTTGTAATCGGCCCGGACGAACAATCCTTTGCAAATGCGCCAACGGGCGAGCAGTTCGAGCCCTCCCATTTCGCTGCGGCGGACATTCTCGTATTGCAGGATCGTTTTGGTCTCTTCCATGTGGCCGCGCACATCGATCTTGTTGCGGAAGTAGCTGTTGTACAGGGTGGCCGACATGTTGAACCCGCTGGTGGTGAACTCTCCGGCCAGCGACAGGTAGTGGTTCGTTTCCGGCTTGAGGTTTGCGTTGCCCCGGATGTAGGTCTGGCCTTGCATCGGCACCTGGAATTCCATGTAGAGCTCTTTGAGCGACGGGTTGCGGTAGCCGTTGGCGTAATTGCCCCGGATTGTGAACTTGCCGATGTTGTATTTGATCGACGCTTTGGGCGTGACGTGCCAGCCGAAGCGGTTGTTCCAGTCGGCGCGGACTCCTACCGTGAAGCTCAGGGCTTTTTGCGTGCGGATTTCGTCCTGCACGTACAGCGAACCTGTGTTCATGCTTTTCAGGTCGTCGTATCCGAGCGGATTCAGGTCGAAATGCAACTGTTCGTTGATCAACTCGAGCCCTGTGGTGAGCCGGTTGTATTCCCCGGCTTTGAGCGTCCACAGCAGTCGCGGCATGTTGTAGATGTGGTTCTGCTTGGGTAGCGTTACGCCGCTGAGGCTGTCCTGCCGGCGGAAATATTCGTCGCGGATGAAAGAAAGGTAAACCTTGTTGTTCTCGTTGGGCGAGTGCTCCATCAGCGCCTTGACGTTGTACCCCTCGTAGGATTCGAAGGTCCACGGTTTGCTGTTGTTCGACAACGGGTTCTCGTCGAGGATGCTGCCGTTGAAGTCGTAGCGGTGCTTGTTGAAATAGTTGCCGGAAAGTTCGAAACGGAACTTTTCGGAGAGCACATAGTCGAACCGCTGCCCCACGTTGATGTCCCGCCAGCCGCTGACGCTGAGTCCGCGGTCGTCGGGCGGCACGATGACGGTCGTGTCGTTCAGGTTGGTGCTCCCCACCACAAAGACCGGCATGCCCGTGGAAGGATCCATTTCGGGGCGCATGCCGACCACGTTGCCGCCCGGGCCGATCACTGGAACCATCTTCGGGGTCATTTTTTTGAGTTCCCCGGCTGCGTAATGGCGCACCTCGTCTTTGGTGCCGACGAGCTTGTAGGCATCTACGCTGCGGTATGAAAAAGTGGTGAGCGATTTGAGTTTCCCGGTGTTGAAGCCGACCGAGAGGTCCCCTTTTAGGTTGGGTAGGTCGAGTTTATTGCGGTAGGTGTGGATGTCGCGGTCGGTATTCGTGCCCCCGAGCGTTTCGTCCCCGTTTTTCTGATAGGGCGTGCCGTAACGCATCGATGCGTTCACTTCGACGCGTTGCTTGGGCATTTTGGTAATGATGTTCACGATAGCTCCCATCGCGTTCGAGCCGTAAAGCACCGACGAGGCACCGCGCACGATTTCGATCCGTTCGATGTTCGCGATGGGAAGGCGGGCGTAATCGACATTGCCGTACGTCTCTCCGGCCATGCGTTCCCCGTCCACCAGAAACAGGACATAGCGCGCATCGAGCCCCTGGAAAGAGAGCGACGAACCGTAACCCGCCTGATGGAACTCGACGCCTGCCAGTTCGTTTTCGAGCGCCTCCTGGATCGTCGCCACACCCCGGCTCTCGAGGTCGCGCGCTGTGATGATACGTGTGATGACGGGGGTTTGTTTGAGTGTCAGCGGAGTACGGGTGGCTGTGACCACGACGTCCTGCATTTCGACCGAGAGCGTGTCTTTTCGCGGGACCGCGTCTTCATTTCCCGGAGTACAAAATCCACGGCCGGTTACACCTGACAGGAACAGTACGGTACACAACAACGCCTTTTTCATCTCGCTTCGTTCTGGGGTTCGGTTTGCAAAGCTAACTTTTTTTAATGAAAAAAAGCGGAAAACTTGTGTCTGAAACGGAAAAACCGGAACAGTTTTGTACCTTTGCTGTTCAAAAAACGGATATGCGCATTCCGGATACTTCCCTTAAAATATTGTTGTTGTTGACCGTATCGTTACTGGCAGTCGCGTGTACGCGCACGGCCGACGATTTCGAGGTGTGGGGGCTCGATGTTTCGCGGCACCAGAAAGATGTCGACTGGGAGAAGGTGTTGCAGCATGAACAGCCGCATTTCGTCTTTATCAAGGCCACTGAAGGAACCCTGATCGTCGATCCGACTTATGCGAAGCACCGCGCCGAACTGGAAAGTGCCGGTGTCCTGTGGGGGGCCTATCATTTTTTCGGGCATCGCACGCCCGGCAAGGAGCAGGCGCGTAATTTCATCAAAACGGCCCGGCTCAAAAGGGGCAACATCCTGCCGGTGCTCGACATCGAGTGGCACCGCTTTATGAAGGATCCGAAACGTTCGGCCCGCGAGGCGAAGAATTTCTGCCGCGAGATCAAGCACTATTACGGTGTCAACCCGATCATCTATTGCTCGACCAATTTTTACGAAAAATACCTGGCGGACACCTTTCCCGAAGACGAATACGTACTGTGGATCGCAGATTACCGGGAGTGTCCCACCCTGCGGTGGCAGCTCTGGCAGCACACCGATTCGCACCGGATTCCGGGCATCCCGGGCAAGGTTGACCGCAACGTATTTTCAGGCAGTGCCGAAGAGTTTAAAAAGCTGATATTGTAATGAACATCGAAACGGATTTTCTGGTTATCGGCAGTGGGATAGCCGGTCTCAGTTACGCGCTCAAGGCGGCTGAAGTAGGCAAGGTGGTGATCGTCACCAAAGGCGAAATGAACGAGTGCAACACGGATTACGCCCAGGGAGGGATCGCCTCGGTGATGTACGATCCCGATACGTTCGAGAAACATATCCGGGACACATTGGTTTGCGGTGCGGGGATTTGCGACCGTGCGGCGGTCGAGCAGGTGGTGACCCGTGCGCCGGAGGTGATCAAGCAGCTGATCGCGTGGGGAGTCAAGTTCGACAAAGAAGGCACCGGACGCTATGAACTGGCCCGTGAAGGCGGCCACAGCGAACACCGTATCCTGCACCACAAGGATATCACCGGCCATGAGATCGAGCGGGCGCTGATGCGCAAGGTGAAACGGCACCACAACATAGAGATTCTCGAGCACCATTTTGCCGTCGATATCCTCACGCAGCACCATCTGGGTAAATTGGTCCGGAAGAGTACGCCCGACATTACCTGTTTCGGCGCATATGTCCTGAACCTGAAAAAACACGAAATTTACACGGTACTTTCGAAAATCACCGTGCTGGCTACCGGCGGGGTAGGCAACATCTACCACACGACGACCAATCCTTCAGTGGCTACCGGCGACGGCATCGCGATGGTGCACCGGGCGAAGGGTATCGTCGAAAACATGGAGTTCATCCAGTTTCATCCGACGTCGCTCTATAATCCGGGGGAGCGTCCGTCATTCCTGATCAGCGAGGCGATGCGCGGTTTCGGCGGCATCCTGCGGCTGCAAAACGGCAAGGAGTTCATGCACAAATACCACCCGATGGGCTCGCTCGCGCCGCGCGACGTCGTAGCCCGCGGCATCGACCACGAACTGAAGATTTCGGGCGAGGAGTTCGTGTACCTCGATATTACGCACAAGGATCCCCGCGAGGTGACAGACCATTTCCCGAATATCTACAAGAAATGCCTTTCGGTGGGTATCGACCTGACCAAGGATATGATTCCGGTAGTGCCCGCAGCGCATTATTGCTGCGGCGGCGTGAAAGTCGACCTGAACGGGCAGTCGTCAATCCGGCGGCTGTACGCGTTGGGCGAAACCTCTTCCTCCGGATTGCACGGCGGTAACCGCCTCGCATCCAACTCGCTGATGGAAGCGGCTGTTTATGCCGACGCTGCGGTACGCCATTCGATAGGCAGGATCGACGGCATAGAACTGCAGCGCGATATCCCGGCGTGGGATTACGAGGGGACGACGATGCCTGAGGAGATGGCGCTCATTACGCAGAATTACAAGGAGATGCAGCAGATTATGAGCAATTATGTGGGTATTGTCCGCTCGAACCTGCGGCTCGAACGTGCCAAACGCCGGCTGGAGATTATCTTCAAGGAGACCGAAGAACTCTATTCGAAGCTGACGCTGAGCCAGGACCTTTGCGAACTGCGCAACATGATCGCCGTGGGCTATCTCATAATCAAGCATGCCGAGGCTTTGCACCAGAGCATCGGACTGCACTATTCGACTGACTATCCGCCCGCGAGGTCGAATGACAACAATGGATAATTTAACCTGAGTCCGGGATTGTCCAAGCGGCCCCGGACGCAGCATTTTACGATATGGACTTACAACAGGAAATCGCGCGTCGGCGCACATTCGCCATCATCAGCCACCCGGATGCGGGTAAAACCACCCTGACCGAGAAACTGCTGCTTTTCGGCGGCGCGATTCACGTGGCCGGAGCCGTCAAGTCGAACAAGATCAAGAAGGGAGCCACTTCTGACTTTATGGAGATCGAGCGGCAGAGGGGTATTTCAGTCGCGACCTCGGTGATGGGTTTCGAGTATAAGGATTGCAAGATCAATATCCTCGATACGCCGGGGCACGAGGATTTTGCCGAAGACACCTACCGCACGCTGACGGCGGTCGATAGCGTGATCATCGTGGTCGACGGTGCGAAAGGTGTCGAGACCCAGACGCGTAAACTGATGGAGGTTTGCCGTATGCGCAAGACCCCGGTGATGGTTTTCATCAATAAACTCGACCGTCCGTGCAAGGATCCGTTCGACCTGCTCGACGAGATCGAGGCCGAACTGAAGATCAAAGTACGTCCGCTGGCGTGGCCGATCAGCACCGGTCCCACGTTTAAAGGTGTTTACGACCTCTATGCCGACCGGTTGTCGCTGTTTTTCACCGAAGACAAGCAGCGTGCCGAAGGGGTGGAGCTGGACATTAAACTGGACGATCCGGCCATTGATCAATATATCGCACCTTTTACCAAGCACCTGCGCGACGACCTGGAGCTGGTCGAGGGGGTTTACCCGGAGTTCGATCTGGACAGCTACCGTCGCGGCGAAGTGGCTCCGGTCTTTTTCGGCAGTGCGCTTAACAATTTCGGCGTGCGCGAATTGCTCGACTGTTTCATCCGCATTGCCCCGTCGCCCGGGGTGAGCCATACCGAGCAGCGGGATATCCGCCCCGACGAACCGAAACTGACCGGTTTCATCTTCAAGATTCATGCGAATATGGATCCGAACCACCGTGACCGCATCGCATTCCTGAAAATCTGTTCAGGCGTTTTTGAACGCAATAAGTCCTACCTGCATGTTCCGTCGGGCAAGGGAATGAAATTCGCCGCGCCGACCGCGTTCATGGCTGAGAAAAAATCTGTGATCGACGAAGCTTTCCCCGGTGATATCGTCGGTTTGCACGATACGGGAAACTTCAAGATCGGCGATACGTTCACCGAAGGCGAAAAGCTCCGTTTTACCGGTATTCCCAGTTTCTCGCCCGAATTGTTCCGCTATATCGAAAACGCCGATCCGATGAAATTCAAACAGTTGGCCAAAGGCGTCGACCAGTTGATGGACGAGGGTGTCGCACAGTTGTTTACCAGCAAGATGAACGGCCGCAAGATCATCGGCACGGTGGGCGCGTTACAGTTCGAGGTGATCGAGTACCGTTTGGAACACGAATACGGTGCGAAATGCCGTTACGAACCGATCCAAATCCACAAGGCGTGCTGGATCGAGTCCGACAACCGCGAACAGTTGGAGGATTTCCGTAAGCGCAAGTACAACAATATGGCGTTAGACAAGCGCGGACGCGAGGTATTCCTGGCCGATACTTCCTATGCGCTGTCCCTGGCAATGGAAAAATTTCCCGACATCAAATTCCATTTTACGTCCGAGTTTTAGACGGGGTTTCGTCCGGGGAACGGCACGATGACGCGGCATGAGGATTCCCCCCGGGTGTGTCCGGATTCAGGATGTACGTTTTCCCGGCTTTCTTGGCTTGTACGCCGTCGGCGTTCTTTTTGTCGGCCAGTGCGCAGCATATGTGTTCCCGGTCGATGTTTTCGGGTGTTAATATGATGATTCCCATGTGATTTTTTGAAACAGTGGCCGGAATCCGTTTCGGCTAAAAGTCGTCGCCGACAGAGTCCGTATGCTGGACCAGTCGTTCGACCAAATCGCTTACCTCGCTGAAATCGAAGCCCAAGCCCGCTCCGTAACGCAGAAGTTTGGTGCGCAGGTCGTAACTGTTTTTAGCTTTGACGGTGCGCATTTTGCGGCGAAGTTGTTCTTCGAGTTTACCGCTCATGTCGTGTGCGTCGAGTTGTGCGACGGCCTCGGCGATGGTCTCCTCGCTGATCTGTTTCGTGCGCAGTCCAGAGCGGATTTTATAGCTGCCCCAGCGGCTCAGCGTCGCTTTTTCACGCACGTAGGCGGCGGCGTAGCGGGTATCGTCGATGAATTTCTGCTCGGTGAGCTTCCGAATAATGCTTTCGTGCGCAGAAGGGTCGACTCCCCAGCGGTAAAGCGCCTTCCGGGCATCCGAGGTGCATTTCTCACTCTTCGCACACAAATTCATCAGCAGCCGGAATGCCTGTTCCGGGGTTTTCGCGGCTTTCTCCCGCCGGGGAAAGGCGGTTTCGTTGCCGGAGATACGTTTCGTCAATTTCGCCATGCACGCACCATCCTTTCCTTATCGAATATGTCCCGGCGCAATTCGGCTCCGGTGTAGCCTTCTGTGTGCAACATTTGCAGCATTTCGGAACCGAATTGTTCGTTGATTTCGAAATAGAGCGCTCCGCCGGGACGCAACAGTGTCTGTCCGTGTTTTGCGATCGCGCGGTAAAATTTCAGCGGATCGTTGTCGGGAACGAACAGGGCGAGCGCCGGCTCGTGATTCAGGACGTTGGGTCGCATCAGGTTCCTTTCCCCGTCGGTGACATACGGAGGGTTGCTGACGACCACGTCGAATGTTCCGGGGGCAAATTCCGGCGGGAGATTCGGTCCTAAAATGTCATGCAGTAGAAAAGCGACCGCCGTATGATTGAACGAGGCGTTTTCCGCAGCGATTGCCAACGCTTCGGCCGAGACGTCGAGAGCCGTTACTTCCGAATGCCGCAGTTCTGCTGCCAGTGATACGGCGATACATCCGCTTCCCGTACCGATGTCGAGCAGGCGGAGCGGAGCGGGCCCGGACGATTCGCGTAGCACATGGGCCGTCCGGTGCGGTTGTGTCGGGTTTCGGCCGGCCGGATATCGTTTTGTCGGGTTTGGACCGGTATGCTCAGCAATGATCCATGCGACCAACTCTTCCGTTTCCGGGCGGGGAATCAGGACTCCTTCACGGACGGTGAAGGGCCTGCCGTAAAATTCGGTACGGCCGATGATGTACTGTATGGGGCGTCCTTCCTCTATGTCCCTGATTATTTCTCGCATGCGTATTTCCGTGCTTTCCGGGCACGCAGCATCCGGCTCGACCACGACATCGGTGAACCGCATTTTGAACAGTTCGTCACAGAGCAGGGCCGTGGCGGCACGCGCCTCGTGTCCATCGTACAGGGAGGTTGCGGCGGCGTGGAGCGTATCCCAGAGTTCGCGGCGTGTCGGCATGGTTCGGAGAAACGTTACGTTTCCTGCAAATGTAATGTTTTTCCCGCAGACAAGTGTACGGGTCGATTCGGGAAATGAACCGGACGAGGTTCCGAAAAACATGTGCCTTTCCCCTTCGCAAGGCATTTGATCCGGATATGCGCCCCGGATGCAGCCCCCGGAAAACAGTCGTTCCGGTTCCGCAGAGGGTACCGGAACGACAGACTCATTAAACCATAAACAGTGTGAAACAATGTTGCAACCGAGCCGGGCACCGGAATTTGTCCGGCTCGGTTACGATGCCGCAGAGGGCGGTATGGGACAAGTTATTGGGCAGGATAATATGCCCGCAGGTAATTGACCTTTGCTGCTCCGGTTCCGTCATCCGCCAGGCGGTATACGCTCACCGAGATTTCGGTTTTGCCGCTGCCGGCCGATGCATTGCGGAACAGGACATTATCAAACCGTACCGTTCCTGCTGCAAGGCCGCTCCCGAGCTGTACTTTGTCTTCGGTCGTCAGGGCCGAGTAGTTCAATGGCTCGGTGACGGGAGTGCTGCCTTCCGGGATACGGGTCACATTTTCACTGACGGGGTCTCCGTATTTGTACACCGATTTGACGATGCAGCTGCGGATAATTTCGTAATTCGAGAAATAGGCCCGCGGCGTGTCGAATGTTTTATCATTCCGCTCGATCACTTTGACCAGTTTCCCGGACGAAAAAATGTACCGTACCGGAATGTTGTCGGGGTTGATATGGTTCAACGACAGTTGGTCAGGCAGTTCGGCTTCATAAATCTCGCCGTTATACCCGTCGTCGTCCTGTACCTTTTGCAATGCCGGTACCTGCACGAGGGTTTCAGCGACATCGTCGCCCCAGAACGAAGTCCGCACGTCGCACGGTACCACGGTGAAGGTTTTCGTCGTGGTCAACGTTTTGGATATCTGCCCGTCTTTGTCCGGCGTCAGGAACAAGTACGCGGCCGAAAAAGTGACCGAGTGTTCTCCTGCCGATGTCGGTGCGGTGAACGTCACGGCGCTTTTCCCGTCCTTGGGGGTTACCTCTGCGGGAATCCCCTGGTCGAGCACCCACGAATAGGTGACCCGGTCGATCTCGGCGCCGCCGGTGGGAATGTCGCAGGTTGCACCGATCGTTTGCCCGGCGCCGATACGGGTTTTCCCGAGCGTGATGGATCCCATGTTGTCGGGTGCGCTCGCTATGGGAGTGATGTTTTTCTCGCTGCAACCCGCCAAGAGCGCGGCCATGCACAGCAGCAGCCCGGAGAACGTCGCGCCCCGCAAAGCTCCGATCCGCCACCGGCCGCCCCGCAAAGCTCCGGTCATCTCATGATCTTTTCTGTTTCCCATCGTATATCTCTTTTTGTTCATTATCGAATAAGGTAAAACTTCCTGTCGTCCGGCAAAACATGCCTTCCGTCGGTTCGGCAAACCCCGCCCCAAAGGCTGAAGGGTGAAAGGGCTGAGCGGCCCGCGGAACATGCGAAACCGCATGCCCCCCGCCGGCCGTTAATTCACATCCCGGACACAACGCACGTAGGAGTTGTCGCGCTTGTCGTTGTAGTTCGTGTGGCCGGTGTAGAAGTTCACGTACCACGCGGTGTTGCTGCTGCTGCCCTCGGTAGCCGACCAGTAGTAGCCGCTGGAGAAACTGCCTACCCCTGTCAACCCGTCTTTTTTCGCATAGATCGTCTCCAACTCCTTGATCGTAGGCAACCGCCACTGACCGACCGTAGTACCGGCCTGGGTGTATTTCCCGCAGGCGCTCAAGGCATTGGACCAGCTATATCGATTGTCAGAGTCAGGCGTCACGCCGGAGGCATTGGTCGAATTGCAATCTTCCGCTGCTACCTCGAACTCCGAGGATAAAGCATTGTCGGCGCTGACCTCATTGTGGAGGGGCATCGTGGCGGCGGTCCAGTTGGGGTGAAGCGGCTCGCCCGAATAACCCAGCGCGTCCCTCGAAACGATGTATCTACCCTCCGATACGCAGGGATAGGCGGGGGCGGGGACGTCGGTCCAGTCGCTGATGGTGGTCTCGGATTCCGCCTTTACGGTGAATGAAACGTCGGAGGCGAGAAGCGTCAGCGTGAAGGTGTAATGCTTGCCCTTCTCCAGGGCCAGGTTCTTGGCCGTACTACTGAAAGAGGTCTGTCGGGAGGAGCCCGTGGCGGTGGTGTAGGTCAGATCGCAGGTGAGCAGAATGTCGGCTGCCGCGAGCGGCAGCAGCACGGTGGCGGCCGTGGCCGTCGTGGCGTCCGTGTTGGTGAAAGCCGAGGCGGGGACGGTCAGTGTCTCCGACCCCGCGGCGGCGGGGATGTCGGCGCCCATCTTCACGCTCTGCGCGGCGGGCAGGTTAGGCATGCTCAGGCCCGCGCCGGAGGGGGTGACGCTCAGCGCCGTCAGTTCCGTGAAGTTTGCAGACTTCTTGATTACGAAAGTGACCCTCACGCATTTGCGGTCGAGCTGGGTAAGCGTATACGTCTTGGAGGCATCGACGGTGACGCCCTTGGTCGCCGAGGCGGCGTAGTCCACTTTGTGGGCCACGCTGACCGTGGCCTTGTCGCTGCCCAGCGGCAGGGCCGGGGTGATCGCGTAGAAATCGTAACTGCCGCGCTCCAGCTCCATTTTCGCGTCGGGGGCGACGGCAACGAAAGAACCGTTGTCGTCTACCGTGCAGGGCACGAGCTTGCCGCCGCTCATATAGTAGGTCTGTTCGGCCACGTAGTTCGCCTGTACGGGGTTGCCGGTGGCGGCGGTGAAGGCCACCACGCGCACGGTGGTGTTCTCGGCCAGCGCGGCGCGTGTGGCGGGAGACTGCCCGTTCTGCGCCTGCGAGGCGGCGGAGGCGATCTGTACCGCCGTCTCCTGTCCGATGGCAGGAGCGGCGAAGGAGACCGTCACCACTCCGCCCTGCGGACTGCCTGGCTCCCCGGCGGGATCCTTGCTGCAACCCGCCAAGAGCGCGGCCATGCACAGCAGCAGCCCGGAGAACGTCGCGCCCCGCAAAGCTCCGATCCGCCACCGGCCGCCCCGCAAAGCTCCGGTCATCTCATGATCTTTTCTGTTTCCCATCGTATATCTCTTTTTGTTCATTATCGAATAAGGTAAAACTCCCTGTCGTCCGGCAAAACATGCCTTCCGTCGGTTCGGCAAACCCCGCCGCCCAAAGGGATAAATGGTTAAAGGGCTGAGCGGCCCGCGGAACATGCGAAACCGCATACCCCCGCGGCCGTTAATTCACATCCCTGACACAACGCACGGAGTTTTTGTCGTAGCTCTTGCCGATGTAGTACGTGTAGCCGGCGTCGAAGTTCACGTTCCACGCGTAGCTGCTGTAGCTGCTGTACTCGGTAACCGACCAGTAGCCGTTGCTGGTGGTGAAACTGCCTACCCCTGTCAATTGGCTCTTTTTCGAATAGATCAATCCCAACTCCTTGATCGTAGGCAACCGCCACTGACCCGCCGAAGTACCGGCTTGGGAATAGGCGGCGCAGGCCAGCAGGGCATTGTCCCAGGTATACTTATTACTGGTTTGTGTCACACCTGGGGTGGCCGCTGCGAGCAGCAGCACGCCGAGCTGTCCGGTGCGCCGTGTTGTGGATGTTATTCGGTTATTCATAATAATCAAGCGTTAAATTCAGGGTGTACAATTAATCCGGTCAGGGAACGAAAGTGAACGGAACGTAGATCGTAGCGTTGATTGTCGGTTGGTCGGCTCCCGGAACGGTATAGGTAACGATCAGTTTGAGTTTGTATTTTTTGCCTGCGTCGGGTTTACCGGCATAAAAGACAAATTTCAGATAATCCTCTTCCGGGGTAGTGACGGCTTTATTGCCAGCTTCTTTCTGATGCGGATTTTCGAGGCTGATTATCGCCGGAGTCCCGTCTTTTCCGTCCCAGTCGTCGGTAACCTTTGTCCCTATGGACTTAGACACCGGAATCGGGTCGGTATCGGAAAGTTGTTTGAACAGGTCGGCCGTCACGCCGATTTGTGCGAGTGCATTGCCGAACGGTACTTGTATCGTATTGTTTGCCGGCCATTCCGAAAGTTTGAATTCGACCGTGGGTGTGGTATATTCGGTACGGAAAAATGCGATCGGTTTGGTGATCGTGATCTGCTCTCCGCTGACCAGGTCGGTCAGCCACATCTTCACGTCGATCCCTCTGGAGCGCGCATCGGCGTCCGGGAACTGGAACACATAACTGGGTTGCAATTTCCATTCGCGTTTGTCGGGATCGGTCGTTTCGAGCCAGAACATCCCTCGTATCTCGTCCGGAGCATCCACTTTACAGGAATCCACCCGGACGGTGCTCAGGTCGAACATTGTCTCGCTGCCGGACGAGATCGGGCGTGCCTGCAGCATCACCGGCGTATAAAGATAAGCCGACCCGTCGAGTTTTGCGTACGAGCAGGCCGGAAACAGTTTCATTGCTACCATGTCCGGCGTCAACTTGACCGTTGTGGTGAGGTCGCCCAGATAAGTCGAGGTGATCTGCACCTGCTGGCCGTTGGCATCCTCATATTTGAGCACCAATGCAATCAGCGACGAACTGTAATAAGCGCCCGATTTGACGGAAACCGTTGCGATCCATTCGCCGTCGATCGTTCCTCCCTGTGCGTCCTTGTGCGGCTGTACATCGGTCAGCTCGTATTCCGGAATCGAGGTTCCGTAAGATGAACGGGTGATGTGGGAGGCCGGCACGTCGAGCGAAAGGTTTTCCTTCGTTACGACGAAATTCGACGGATTGACGCGAAACGGTATGTCGAACGTTTTACCGTTCTGGACGATATATTCGGGATTGAGGATTACCAGTGCGGTGGGGATCGGTTTCTTCAACGTGTCGATATCGTCTTTCATCTTACTGCATCCGCCGCATAACAACAACATCCCGGCAATTGCACAATAAATCGTACTTTTTTGCATGATATTCAATTTTGATCATTCAATTCATTATCTTATACCGGATCTTTCTGATTACAACATGACCGCGCGTACAGAGTGCGTGACTCCGGCAGGCGTAATCTCAGATTCACCTGTTTCCAAACGCAAAGACTGACCGTCAAGCGCAATTTCCGCTTCCACAGTTTCCGCGTTGAACGCGACGTGGCAAAAAACTGTACCCATGCATCGAAAGGTGCGGTGTGTTCGCTCGGTCTCTGTCCTGCGTCGAACAAAAACAACGTAGCATTGCCCGACTCATTCTTCAGTACCTGATACCTCCATCCGCATAATCGATCTGGTTGGCAATGAACATAACGTATGATTTCGAAAACGATTCTTTCATACTATGTCAGTTTATTGAATCCCTCGGCAATCTTCCCTATCGCTCGAGCTATGTCCACTGCCGAATTTCCCGGTCAGTGCATCCGTCATCTACGGCAACGGGCAGGCTGTGCCTGCCAAACCTGTTTTCATCCCGGGTAATTCCCAGTTCAGTGTACGGTCACTTTATACGAGAAAACCCCGCGACGAGTTTTATAGGCAATATAAAAATCAGACTCATTGCAAAAAGTGACGCGGAATACTCGTTCCTTCACTCCTTTTATGGAGCCTTCGAGCATGATTAAACCGCTATCGTCGTAAATGCGGTCAATCGTGAGTTCCGATGACATCGTTCCTTGAGCGTAACGCGAATCGGTGTTAACCATGGTTACTGTTTCAGCCACGTCAAAACGCCTACCGCTTTTGATAAGTTTTTCCACATCGGACAACCGAGGCATCTGGCTCGAATACGCTACGCCGAACAGAGAAGTTTCAGCAGTCGAGCTTACACCGCTCAGCCAATTGAATTTCGTTCCGTCGCTACGCATCTGCACCATATAAATGACATTCCCCCCCAAGATAGCTGACTGCATTTTCATTTTATCTATAGCGCGACGCTTCACGCGTTCCTGGTTTGAAAATTCGGTCGTTCCTTTCGCTTTGGAGCTCACGTCATCGAGTTTATACAACCCTTTCACCTCAGATTCGACCCCCGCTATGGCAACTTGCTGCCATTCCATGGGTGAAGAGAGACGGCGAAATGAAGTGCGGGCGGCAAATTCCTGTACGCGGCCGCTACGAAACACGATTTTACTGATTGCATTCAACGACAAACTGTTATTATGAGACTCGCCGGGATATTGAAACATGGCAGCCGTTTCGGTAACCTCAACGACATTACACGGAATGACCCCCTCGTGGGTATAAATCGTATCCACCTGGGCCGACGCAGTACAGAGTCCTGCGAACAAGGCCATAAACATAAAAATAGTCTTCATGGGCATATTGTATTTTGAAAAAAGACGACAGAATCCCTGCCGTCTTTTTTCGTTACACGATGTCAGGTACGTCAGCCATCATTATTTTAACGCGGTAAAATGGTCACGGTTTCGACAAGATCCCCTGTCGATGAACTTGTCAAACGCAAGGTAATGGTTACCGGCTGACCTGAAGTACCGCTTTTCGACTTGAGTTCATCAGCCATTTTATCGAGTACGGATTCGGCCGTTTCGACAGTCATAGCCTGATTGAATACGTTCCCGTTGTAAGTCGTTTCCAGCAAATCAAGCGCTTGATCGACCAAAGCAATTTCGCTCTGAGACATGTCGCCCGGGTCGGTTATCGCCGCAGTCAGTTTAAAAAAATAGTAGTCCGTCTCCTCTTTGTCATTATTGCAGGAGGAAAATGCAACAATGCTACTGATAGCTACCAGCAATGTCGCCAAAAAAGATTTGATTTTCATAATACATAGGTTTTAAAGTGATTGGAAATAAATTATTCGGGTTATGGCACAGGAGTTGTTTCAGGAGTACCCTGATAGCCGACCAGCAGACCCAATCCGGAGGCATCCGCCCAGCGGTAGGTCTTTTTGAAATACGCGTTCAATTCCGACATTTTGACATCCGGCTGCGGGGTGTAACAGGTCAGCCCGCAAAAATCATCCGGATGGAGCCGCATGTCGGGGGGTAATGTCTGGTACACATCACCTGTTAGCACTACGGCATCGGCCAGTGCCTTGCAGAAAGCCTCGTAGTCGGATTGCAGTTCCGGGACTCCTTCGCTTTCCAGCGCAAGTACCTGCCGTAGATCCTGATAGGGCGAATCTTCATATGTATAGGCCCGGTCTTTCAGCTTGTCATAAAACAGTTCAGGATCCGCCGTCACTTTTTCCATCAACGCGCGCGTCGCCGTTGCCAATCCGTCGAGCCGGTCGGTACGTACCGCCGACAGAGTCAGCAGGTCGGCCTCGTCTTCAGGCAGCGTGTTGTAAAAAGCGCAACTGGTCTGGATCAGGTGATAAAAATCGGCGGCAGGCTGTGCGAACATAGCTTCCGTGATGTATTGGAACGGCAGGCTGGCACCGGGCAATGTGGCCGATGAAGCCACGTACATTCCGCATTTGTCTTTCAGCGCATAGGCGGTTTCGACATTGCCCATCAGGCAGGCGTGCATCAGGATAAAGTCGTACTTGATCGGCAGCAATTCGGCCAGGTCGTTCACTTCCACATCGGTTCCGTACCTGTCGCCCCCGGCGATTGCGCGTGTTTGGGGGGTATCATGTTCGTCATCCGTGGGCACCAACTCGTCGGCGAAAGCGGGCCACCAACCCGAACCGTGCGATGCGATCACGAGCCCCTGCGACGGGGCCGGATACATCCGGATCGCGTCTTCGAGTACGCCGCGCATCACCGCTTTGTCGGTCGCGTTCTGCTCCGGATAACTTTTGACCACACGGCTTACGATCGCATCGGTTTGATCCGGGACGATTTCAAGCAGCACAGGATTCGGGAACTGTGTCGTATGGGGCGAAGGGTCGAGGTAAACGAGCAGGTTGCCGTCGATATCATCGTTCCATCCGGCCTCGAGCCTGTTCAGGTTCGTCCATTGCTCCTGCCACAGGTTCACGTCGCCGATCATGTAGACCAGCACGGTGCGGGCGCGCCCTTCGTGCGGCGCGTCGCCTCCTTGGGATTCGTCGTTTTCTTTGCCGCACGAAAATGCACCGGCGCAAAGCAGCACTGCTGCAGCGCCGCACAGTACTTCCCGGATTCTACGATTACAATAATTTGTCATTAATTGGGAGATTGGGATTAAGATTTTGAGCCGGACATGGAGAATGCGGGAATACAATGTCAACCGGCCGGGATGCACGGCCGACAGCAGAATTGCGCTGTGTATGTACATCGGCGTACAAAGGAACGTAATAAATACCGGGCTTCCGGCGAGACGGAGCACGAATATGTGTCATTCCGGAAAAATCAAGTGTCATCGCGGCAAAATCTGGGCTGTTGCGGATTTCGGTCTGTATTTACAGCCGGGAACATTGTATGGCTGCTGATGTTTGTCTATCTTTGGGGAAATGCTGTGTACATCTATGTTCCGCCTATATTCCGCTCTCCTCTTCCGTATCTTCGCGGTCGCCTTTTCGGCCGTTGCGGCGGGTGTTTGCATTCCGGCTGCGGCACAGCCGGCAGCCGATACGCTTTATACGCTCGATGGGGCGTATGCGCTCGCCGGGAAAAACGGCGCGTTGGCCCGGCAGATACTCGATTCGCTGGAAAGACAACATCCTTCGAAGGGACATGCCGCGATTCCGCGATACAAAATCGTGGCGGCGAGGGCTTTTGTCGCGTCGCGTGACCTGAATCC
>ENA-UOIY01001847-UOIY01001847.1-human-gut-metagenome-genome-assembly--contig:-P114-NODE-1847-length-19324-cov-10.723079_pt1 | contig 19324 bp, 15 predicted proteins | sample MGYA00242335_ERZ723882 | MGnify/ENA metagenome assembly ERZ723882
GCCAAAGAAAAGCGCTTTTTTACCCCGGCGGCTCCACCATTCGCGTGAGCGCTGCCGGTCGGTGGACGGGACGTTCCTCGCCCGACTTGGGGAGGGGGTTGGTGGTTGTCTGAGCCCTTACCTTCGCCGGGGGCGAACGGGATTGGTTATGGCCGCTTTGCGCGGTCGGTCAAGCTCACGGGCGTCACTGTCGTTATCAGGTTCCGCCTTGCTCCAAAAGCGCGTTTCTTTGGGGCTCCACCCCGTTTATTTGCGCAAGCAGCAAAGAAATGGGTGGAACGGGCAGGACCAGCACGGTCTATTGCCCGGGGAACGGCGCACACGCAAAAACCGCCGCCCATACCGGGCGGCGGTTTTTTATCACTCCGGGAGCTTGCAGACGTCTATCCACTCGAGAGCGTTGGAGTATTTCCACAGCTCGTCCAGGTTGAGCTCTATGGCGCTGGAGGGGCTGCCGACGGCGGGGAAGACGGTCTCGAAGCGCTTCAGGCTGTCGTCCAGGTACACGTCCACGCCCTCGTTTATGCCGAAGGGGCAGACGCCGCCGACCGGGTGGCCGACCAGCTCGAGCACCTCCTCGGGGGTCAGCATCTTGGCCTTGAAGTGGAACTTCTCCTTGAACTTGTGGTTGTCTATCCTCGCGTCTCCGGCGGCGAGGATGAGCAGCGCGCCGCCCTCAGGCTTCTTGAACGACAGCGTCTTGGCTATCCTCGCGCCCTCGACGCCGAGCGCCTTGGCCGCAAGCTCCACCGTCGCGCTGGAGACCGTGAACTCTATGACGCGGTCCTCCATGCCGAACTGCCTGAAATACGCGCGCCCTCTCTCAATGGACATCTCTCTTTTGCCTCTCTTTCAAATTATTTGCAGAACCATTCCAGCAGGTCAAGCGTCCCGCCGCCCTGAGCCATAGCCAGGCTCTCGGTGAGCAGCACGTCGTCTATGTCGTAATACTGCACGAAGTAGCTGAGCGTCATCGCGCTGTACTTGCGGTAGTCTATGACGTAGACGTTGTGGTAGTGCTGCGTCAGATAGGGCGCGAAGGGGTTCCCGAAGGAGTCCTTGATGACGACGCAGTTGGGGCCGTCCGGAAGGTCGTTGTTCGTGATGGTGACAAGCGGGTGGTCGCCGCCGAGGAAGGTCATGTACTTCGAGTATATGCTCGACTTGGACATGTCCGTCAGCACCGGCCACTCGAATGAGCTGCCGTTGTCCTTCGTGATGGTCATGGTGATGTCGCCCGGCGGGTTATAGGCCGTGACGTTGTCCTCCCGCAGCTTGGAGCTCTGCGAGCAGCTGCCGTAGAACGAGCCGAGGAAGGGGCCCATGTCCAGCTCCTCGAAGTCCTCCAGCGGCACCGGCTCAAAGCCCGCCGAGGCGCAGAACTCCTCGTAGGCGTAGTAGGCGCCGAGCGCCGTCCAGTGGTGGTCGGTGCGGAAGTAGAGGTACTCGTCGTTGTGCTCGATGAGGCGGTTGAAGACGTTCACGCGACCGACGTCCTCGCTCTCGCGCGAGAAGATGTAGCTTATCGTCTGGCCCTGGTCCGTGCACTTGAGCTGCTCCATGTAGTCCGAGGACACCACGACGCCGACGCTGGTCGGGATGAGGATGTCGTAGAGCTTCACGTTGTACTGCTTGAGCATCTCGGCGCAGGAGTTCACAAGCTCGATGTGCCGGTCGGAGCCGCTCTGGGAGAAGCCGTAGTAGGCAAAGGCCGCGTCGCCTATCTGGAGCACGTTGCCGTAGATGACCTCGGTCTCGTCGTCCACCTGGAGGCCGCCCCAGTGCTCCACGGATTCCTCCGGCGGGGAGGTCAGCACGACCTCGGGCGTCGGCGGGGGAGTGGGGGTCGGCGTGGGCTCGGGCGTCGGCGTCGGCTCGGGGGTGGGCGTGGGCTCCGGCGTCTCGTCCGCGGGCGGCAGCTCATCCGCCTCGCCTATGTCGCCGTAGATGACCACGTCGTTTATGCCGTGCAGCTCGCCCAGGCGGGCCGAGACGGAGAGCCAGTAGTCGCGGAAGGGGAAGGTGTCCGAAAACCACAGCCCTATGCCGTCGAAGTACTCGCCCGAGAGCAGCGTGTCCACGGAAAAGGCGGGGAACTCCGTCAGCTTTCGCTTCTCGCTCGCAGACTCCGTGGGCCGCAGCGGGAGGATGAAGGCGACTATGGTCAGCGCAAAGAGCACGGCGAAGAAGGGCACGGCGATGCGCGTGCGGCGCTTTGCCTCCTCGCGGCGCCTGGCGCGGGGCGATATGTGTTTTTGTTCGTGTTCGTGGCTCATGCGCGCACCTCAGAACTGGAAGTAGATGAAGGGGTTGTAGCTGTCGCCCACGAGCGAGGCAGTGGAGAGCAGCAGCAGAACAATCGGGAACACGATGTAGGCCATTAGGTTGAAGAGCCTCTCCCCGGAGCGGCTGCGCCGGAGCCGGGTGCCCGCGCCGTTGGCCATGGTCTTTACAAGCGGGGTGCAGGCGATGGCGGAGACGGCGAGGAGGAAGACGTTGTTCTTGAGCAGCGTTATCGACACAAAGTCCGACGCCGCGTTGCCGTTGACGCCGAAGAGGCCGAGGAACACCGTCCAGCCCAGGCGCACGTCCGTGAAGTGGAAGAGTATCCAGCCCACGAAGACGACAAAGAGCAGATAGATGTGCGGCAGGATGTGCAGCTTTGCAAAGAGCCGCTTGAGGAAGAGCCGCTCTATGAGGATGAACACGAAGAAGTACAGCCCCCAGAGCACGAAATTCCAGTGCGCCCCGTGCCAGAGACCGGTCAGCGCCCAGACGATGAAGAGGTTGAGCACCGAGCGCGCCTTGGAGCACTGCCGCCCGCCGAGCGGGATGTAGACGTAGTCGCGGAAGAAGGTGCCGAGCGAGATGTGCCAGCGCCGCCAGAACTCCGTGACGGTCTTGGAGAGGTAGGGGTAGTCGAAGTTCTCAAGGTAGTGCAGCCCCAGCATCCGGCCCATGCCTATGGCCATGTCGGAGTAGGCCGAGAAGTCGAGGTAGATCTGCATCATGAAGGCCGCGACGCCCACCCAGGCGCCCAGGGCCGAGAGGCCGGAGAGCGTGGAGAGGTTCTCCGCAAAGAGCGAGGCATTGGAGGCCGCGTCGGTCGAGAGCAGGAGCTGGTCGGCCAGCGCGCCGCAGGGATTTGCGAGCAGCGTCTTTTTCGCAAGGCCGACGGTGAAGCGGGAGATGCCGCTGAGCAGGTCGCGGCTGTCGCGCTGGACAAAGAGCTCGTGCGCGATGGTCTTGTAGCGCACGATGGGCCCCGCCACGCACTGGTGGAAGAGCGAGGCGTAGAGCAGGACGTTCAGGTAGCTCGGCTGCGCCTCGGCGTCGCCGCGGTAGACGTCCACGACGTAGGTGAGCAGCTGGAAGGTGTAAAACGAGATGCCTATCGGCAGCGCGATGTTCGCGATGAACTCCGGCACCTCGCCGAAGACGGAGCAAATGAGCCCCGCGTACTTGAAAAAGCCGATGAGCGCGATGTCTATGGCGCAGGAGACGGCCACCCAGGCGCGTTTCCCCTTGCGCGAGGCCGCCCTCTCCACGCGCAGCGCGCAGAACCAGGAGCAGAGCGACATGAACATCAGCAGCAGGACGTATTTCGGTTCTCCCCAGGCGTAGAAGATGAGGGAAAAGACCAGCAGGGACATATTTTTTGCCTCCCTGCCCTTGCACAGCACGTACACAAGGAGCGAGAGGGGCAAAAAGGCATATAGGAATATGAGACTAGAAAAAACCATATACCGCACCAAACCCGTTGATTTTAAGCTTCTGCGCTAAGCATAGCCAATACGCTAAACATGCTAAACATTATATACCAGCCACCGCACCCAGCGCAAGGCAGAATTCGACAAACGCAAAAAAGGCCGCGCCGCAAACTGCGGCGCGGCCCGGTGGGCTGCGGCTTATTCGCTGAGCAGCAGGGAGCCGTCCTTGCCGCTCTGGGATATCTGGAGCACCGTGCCGTCCGAGAGGACAAGGCAGAACTGCGGCGTGTCCATGAACACGGAACTCATCGCAAGCGCCTCGCCCGCGTCGAGCTTGTTTATCCAGGCGTACTCGTCGCCCGTGTCGTAGATGACGGTGGGCTCCTCCTCGTCGTAGACGGTGATGGTGTCGCCCGCGGCTATCGAGCTGCCGTGCAGGGCGATGGGGCCCATGTCGGCGGCGGCGACTATGCGGTAGTCGACGAGGTACTCCTCCTCACCCTCGGAGCGTAGCACCCGTACCGAACCCGCGACGGGCACGTCGGCGGCGTCCTCGGCAAAGGCGATGGAGAGGTCGGCGGCCGTGCCGGAGGCCTCGGAGGGCTCGGGGATATACTCGGCCTTGATAAGGCCCTCGAGCTCGGAATAGGGCACGGCAAACTCGACCTTGCCGCGCGCCCCGGCGGCGATCTCACCCACCTGGGCGACGATGACCAGCGCGTCGTCCGTGAGATACCAGGCGTCGGTGTCGTACACGCGCTCGGTGAAGCCCTCGACGTCGAAGAGCTCCTCGGCGTCCTCCTTGGCCGCGGCGAGGATGTGCTCCGTGAGCGCCGCGCGCAGGGCCTCGGGGTCGTCCGTGAGGTCGTCGATCGAGAGGGCCTTGCCGGTGACGGTGCTGAAGTTCTGGCCGAAATAGTCGTAGCTCCCGTGGGCGCCGCCGGTGTAGGCGTAGGTGTAGCAGAGCAGGCTGAGCACCGCGCCGTCGCCGCGCTCGACCTCGGCGCTGTTGCTCCAGCCGTAGGCGAGCCAGATCTCGCGCCCGGCGTCGTCCAGCGCGTCAAAGGCCTCGCAGGCCGCGTCGTAGGCGTCCTTGGTGTTGTCCTCGCTGGCGGCGAGTTTTTCCTGCAGGGCCTTGGTTATCGCCGCGGCGGCCTCGTCGCGGCCCTCGATGGTGACGGTGGGCAGCAGGGCGTCGGCCTTGAGGACGATGTAGCCCTCATAGGTGCTCGCGAGGCCGTCAAACTCGCTGGAAACGAGGATGGTGCCGTCGAATTTCTCGGGCTCCGCGCTCGGCTCCGGCGTGGGAATGGCCTCCGGCTCGCCCGAGACCGTGGGCGCGGGCGTGGGCGTGACCTCCGCCGCCGGCGCGCCGCAGGCGGCCAGGGAGAGGATGAGCGCTGAGATGAGCGCAAGGGAAATGAGCTTCTTTTTCAAATCATAACACCTCCGGTGCTGTGGGTGATGTAAGTATGCGCGCCTCGGCGCATTTTTACGATGCTTGGACTGCAAAAGACGCGGACTTGTTCCCGGGGCGCGCGAAAAGTTCGCTCAACCGAGCCCCGCTGCCTCTGAGAGGTACTTTATGACGGCCTTACGTGTGAGTATGCCGCAGAGCGTGCCGCGGCCGTCGACTATGGGCACAAAGTTCTGGTCCAGCGTGGCGGCGACGACGTCGGCGCCTTCGGCGTCGATGGGCAGGGCGGGGCAGAAGTCGCGGCGGACGATGCTCTTGATCCGGTACTGCTCCTGGGCCTTGAGGTCGGTGGTGCCGGTGGCCAGGACGTGACGGAGAAAGTCGCCCTCGGTGACGCTGCCTATGTACTGCTCGTGTTCGTTGAGCACGGGTATGGCCGTGTAGCCGTGGTGGGTGAAGCACTCGAGTCCCTGGCGGATGGTGTCGTTCTCGTGCAGGAAGGCGGTGTAGAGCTTGGGTATCATCAGTTTTGCAATGTTCATTACAGACCTCCGGAAGATGCTCTGCCGCCCGCGAGGCGGCTATATTATAATTATATCAGACCCGAAGCGCCCGTCCAAGTGCCCAGATGTTAAATTTCACCGCCGAAACCTTGAAAGTGCGCGGCGGAGCCGGTATATTATAGCGTGGGCGGCGGGCGTGCTCAAAAACGGGTTAGGATTACGCCGCCCACGCTAGTCAGGAAGGAGAGAGAACAATGGCAAAAAAGAAAATGACCGTCCCCGACTTCAAGAAGTTCAAGCAGGATGGGCGCAAGTTCACCTACGTCACCGCCTATGACTACACCACCGCCTCCATCGTCAACGAGAGCGAGACCGAGGTCATCCTCGTCGGCGACTCGCTGGGCATGGTCATGCTCGGGTACGACACCACCGTCGGCGTCACGCTCGACGACATGATCCACCACATCCGCCCGGTGGTGAAGGGCGCGCCGGACACCTTCATCGTGGGCGACATGCCCTTCGGGAGCTATCAGCAGAGCCCGGAGCAGGCCATAGCGAGCGCCTGCCGCATCCTCATGGAGACGCACTGCGACTGCGTCAAGCTCGAGGGCGGGGCCGCGATGGCGGAGACCATCCGGCGCATGGTCGAGGTCGGCATCCCCGTCATGGGCCACATCGGGCTGACGCCGCAGTCGGCCTCGAGCTTCGGCGGTTTCAAGATGCAGGGCGGCACGCCGGAGGGCGCGGCCAAGCTCATCGCGGACGCCAGGGCGCTGGAGGCGGCGGGCGTGTTCTCCATCGTGCTCGAGTGCGTGCCGAGCGGCGTGGCCAAGGCCGTGACCGAGGCGGTGAGTGTGCCCATACTCGGCATAGGCGCGGGCCCGTATGTCGACTGCCAGGTGCTGCTCACGCACGACCTGCTCGACATGTACGGCGACTTCAAGCCCCGCTTTGTCAAGCACTTCGCCCACATCCGCAAGGAGATGGTGGACGGCCTGAACGCCTTCCACGCCGAGGCCCTCTCCGGCGAGTTCCCCACGCCCGAGTACAGCTTCAACCGCGTCGTCGAGGGCTACGAGCTGTAAGATGGCGGCGCTGAGAAATTTCGTCTCCGCAGCCTTTGCAGGCATGAGCATAGGCCTCGGCGGTCTGGTGTACCTCTCGGTGGAGAGCCGCGTCGTCGGCTCGGCGCTCTTCACCATAGGGCTCTACACAATCTGCACCTTCGGCCTCTGCCTCTACACCGGCCGCATCTGCTACGCCTTTGAGAACGACGGCAAATACGCCCTGACGCTGCCGGCCATCTGGCTGGGCAACCTCGTCGGCACGGGCGTCACCGCCGTGTTCGCGCGCATGACGCGCCTCTCCGGCCTCGCGGAGGGCGCGGCGGCGCTCTGCGAGGTGAAGCTCGGCGACGGGCTCGTCAGCCTCTTTTTCCTCGGCGTGCTGTGCAACATCTTCATCTACATAGCGGTCGAGGGCTACAAGAGCTGCCCGCACGAGCTGGGGAAGTACCTCGTGCTCTTTTTCGGCGTGATGGGCTTCATACTCGCCGGAACGGAGCACTGCGTGGCGGACATGTTCTACTTCTGGCTCTCCGGGCTCTGGAGCGGCCCGGCCGTGCTGAGAGTGCTCATTATCACCCTCGGCAACAGCGCCGGCGGCCTCCTCGCCCGCACCCTCCATCGCTGCGCCCTGCAGCGGATATGAAAAAAGGCCGGGAAACCTTGAGTTTCCCGGCCTTTTGCCGTTTTTTCAGCTTTCGAGGTAGCGCATGATGAGGGCTGCAGCCTGGGCGCGGGTCGCGATGGCGGTCGGCGTGACCGCGCCGTTCTCGTCGCCCTCGACGAGGCCGATGTTCATCGCCCAGGTCATGGCGTTGGTTGCCCAAGTGCTCACGCTCGCCGCGTCGGGCGCGGTGATCGTTCCGCTCACCGCGGGCTCACCGGCCAGGCGATAGAGCATCGTCACGAGCTCCTGACGAGTGATGGCCGCGTTCGGGTTCTCGCCGTCGGAGATGCCCTTCGCCGTGACCCACTCCTGGGCCTTGGCGTACCAGGTCGCGCCGCCGGTGGTGTCCACGCCCTCGGCGCGGGCGATGATCGTCCAGACCATCGCGCGGGTCAGCGTGTCGTTCGGGGCGAATACGCCCACGTCCACGCCGTCCATCAGGCCCTTCTCGTGGACGTACTTGACCGCGCTGTAATACCAGTCGCGGGCGGTCACATCGTAGAACGGGAACACAGGCGTCTCCGGCTCGGAAGGCTCCGAAGGCTTCACATCCGGCAGGTTGCCCCACACGGCAGTGAAGGTGGTGTCGGAAGTTATGTCAACCTTGTCGCCGGCCCTGTACGTCGCATCCCCGCTGCGCCAGCCGAGGAAGATGTACCCGCTGTTCTGCGGCGCCTCCGGGAGGGTGAAGCCCTCGCCCTTTACGACGCGATAGACCACATCCGCCGCCCCGTTGCCGGACTTGACGGTGACGAACCAGTTGTTGGGGAAGTCGCCTTTGCCCTCGATAACGTTGACAGTGTTGAAATCGTCATCGATAGTCTTGCCGTAGTCAACGTAAGAGCCGTTGTTGATGAAACGGCCGCCGAAAAGCTGAATGGTGCCGTAATTAGTCAGCGTCACGCCCTCGGGAATGGTGAGGCTCTTGCCATCCCGGATGACGAGCACGTAGTCCTCGGGAATGGTCACATCCCCGGGCAAAACGGCGTCGCCGTAGATGGACATTCTGCCATCTTTTATCTGGACGCTGTTATTAAATTCAATACTAAACGCACCATAGTTCGATGAAAACCACGAGTACTCTATGCGGATTATGTCCCAGGCATCAATTGAGTAGTAGTCGGGATTACCGGTTACTGCTTCGACTATGCTGTTGCTGATGATGAGATCCTGCCAGCTGTATATGGCAACATCCGCTTCGCTGTACGCCTTTAAAGTGCCGCCGGTTATCTCAACGCCTCCTTTGGCGTTGATGCCCGGATAATAGCCGGATGCGGTAACCTGCGCGTTGTCGGTAATGGTCATTTTGCCCGTCGGTACCCAAAAAGCACTGTCTACTGTGGAGGTGCTGTCCACCACAGCGTTGCCGGATATCTGAATATCGTTGCCGGATATACCATAATAACTGTTTGCCGTCACGTTTGCATTGCCGCTGATGATAATATCGCCTTTATCTGAGTAGATGGAATTTGCATATTCGGACAGGGCTGTAATATTAACCACGGCATCACGGATCTCAATTTTTTCATAGTTGCTGAATATAGCGGCCGCCTCGGCCTTGGAATCGATGGTTATCTTGGCGTTGTCCTTTATGGTGACGCTTTCCGTTGCATCTATTGCGGAGCTAATAGCGCTGCTGTCTGTGAGGTACATATTGAGTGTGAGCTGCTGTACTGTTATATCGTTTCTAGCACGGACAGCAGAGCCGGTTTGATTTACTGTGATGTCAAGTGCAGCGTTTCCGGTAAGGATCACTGAAGATTCTCTGGGGTCGCTGTCTTCTCTATAAATACCAAGATAGATGCCGGCTGTATCCCCGGGACCGCTAGCGACGATTGAGCTGTCTCCCACAACATTGATGGTGAGAGTACCGAGATACTCGCCATAAATTACCCCGGCGTGACCGCTAGAACCTCTATAAGCCGTATCGAGCTCCGCCCCGTCGAGCGTAAGGGAGTTGGTGGCCGCGTCGTAGCTGACCGTGCCGTCGTTCAGCACGTCGGCGGCGTTGTCGCTGGTGACATGGACGCCGTTGACCCAAAGGTCGTACTCATCCACCGCCCCCGCGCCGACGCAGAGGAGCAGGGCAAATACCGCGGTGAGGAGTGCGAGCATCAAAATCTTTCGTTTCATGATATCCCTCCCTGAGTAGTCACAAGTTTAACACGCCGTTGAGCGGCTCCGCTCAACGCAGACAGCCCATGGGCTGTCTGATCATCTTTATTTACCTTATCATAAATCCCGCGGCTTTACAAGCTATTCCCAGCACTACTTCCCCTGCGAGCCGAGATAGCGGCGTATCTCCTCCTCGACGGCGCGGACCTCCTCCTCGAAGTTCTGCGAGCTCACGCGCATCGCGCCGTTGCCGAGGATTATCAGCTGCTCCGTCGTATCCGAGGTCACGACGCGGGTGGTGTATTTTTTTGCTATCTCGTGCGTCGCCTTTTCGATGTACATGTCCGCCGTCTCGGCCTCCTTGGTGTACACGACGTAGAGATTGTGGTATTTCTCCACCTCCCGCTCGCCGCCCTTGACCTTGTAGGCGTCGAAAACCAGTATCGGCACGATCTGCCGGTAGCCCGCGTAGTTGCAGAGGATGTCCATCAGCCGCTGGCGCGCCGCGTCGAGGTTGCCCTCGGCTATCTCCCGCAGGCTGTCCCAGGCGAAGATGACGTTGTAGCCGTCCACCAGCAGATGCTCCGGGCCGTCCGGGGAGCGCTTTGCCGGGGCGCGGTGCAGGTTCGGGCTCTCAGGACGCCGCGCCGGGCGCATGGCCTGCACCGGGTCGCGCCGGACCGGGCCGTAGGTGCGCTCGAAGATGGCCATGAGCTCCTTGTCCGTGGCCAGCATGTTCCGATACGCCGCCGCGCGCTCGACCCGCGCCTCCTCCGGTTCCCGGGAAATGCGCCGCTCGCGCTCCAGCACGCTTGGCAGGTGCATGTGCTCCGGCACCTCGTCCCAGTGCACCACAAAGCCCGCGCCGTGCGCGCAGAACACGGAGTCCGCCGTGTTCGCCGTGTCCGCGTCCGCGTCGTAGCCCGCCGCGGCGATGACCGCCTCGGCGTTGTGGCACTTCGCGTAGCCGCCGGGGAGGCAGGAGAGCTGGCCGCGGCCCTTCGTGTACGCCGCGAGCTCCCGCGCGTAGCCGCGCAGCTCCGAGACCGGCGCGCGGCCGCGGATGACCGCCGTCTCGCCCTCCGTCTCCGGCGGCGCGAACTCCGCCGAGAGCCGCGGCATATCCGCAAGAGCCCGGCCCACCGCCTCCTGCGGCAGGCGCAGCGTGAACTCATACCAGGGCTCGAGCAGCACGGCCCCGCCCGAGGCCGCCGCCGTGCGCAGGCCCTGACGCACCGCGCGGTAAGTCGCCTGGCGGAAGTCGCCGCCCTCGGTGTGCTTCGGGTGCGCGCGGCCGGAGCGGAGCGTTATCCTCACGTCCGTGAGCGGCGAGCCGGTCAGCGGGCCGAGGTGAGACTTCTCCGCGAGGTGCGTTAGTATGAGCCGCTGCCAGTTTGTCGCGAGCTCGTCCTCCCGGCAGTCCGAGGCGAGGACCACGCCGCTCCCCGGCTCTCCCGGCTCGAGCAGCAGGTGTACCTCCGCGTAATGCCGCAGCGGCTCGTAGTGGCCCACGCCCTCGACCCGGGCGCTTATCGTCTCCTTATAGAGGATGCCGCCCTCGTCGAACGTGACCTTGAGACCGAAGCGGCGCTCGATGACGCTCTGGAGTATCTCGAGCTGCACCTCGCCCATGAGTTGCAAAAACGCCTCGCCCAGGCGCTCGTCCCAGACGACGTGCAGCGCGGGGTCCCCCTGCTCCAGCTCCCTCAGCTGGCGGAGCGCCGTCGCCGCGTCCGAGCCCGCGGGGAGGATGACCCGGTAGCGCAGCACCGGCTCGAGCACCGGGGAGGCCGCGTCCGGCTCAAAGCCCAGCCCCTCGCCGGGATAGCTGTCGGCAAGCCCCGTCACGGCGCAGACCGTCCCCGCCTCCGCGGAGCCGATGAGCCGGAACTTCGCGCCCGAGTAGAGCCGGAGCTGGTCGGCCTTTGCGCGCCACTCCCGGCGTGCGTCGCTCCGCGAGGCGAGCTCGTCCTTGACGCGCAGCTCCCCGCCAGTGACCTTGAGCCAGGTGAGGCGCTGCCCGTCCTCGGATTTTGTTATCTTGAATATCCGCGCGCCGAAGTCTGCGCGCTCAGGCAGCGGCAGCGTATAGCGCTCCAGCGCCTCCAGCAGCGCGTCCACGCCCTCGAGCCTGAGCGCCGCGCCGAAGAAGCAGGGGAAGAGCTCCCGCCGCGATACCGCCCGCGCGAGCTGTTCGTCGGTGGGGGAGAGGCCCTCCATGACCGTCTCGAGCAGTTCCTCGCTGCACAGCGCGAGGTCCTCGGCCTCGGCGGGGTTCGTCACATCCACGCAGCCGGAGCCGAAGCGGCGGCGCAGCTCCGCGAGCCTCTCGCCCCGGTCCGCGCCCGCGAGGTCCATTTTGTTTATGAAGATGAACACCGGCACCTGATAGCGCTCCAGCAGCTGCCAGAGCGTCTCCGTGTGGCTCTGCACGCCGTCCGTGCCGCTGACGACCAGGACGGCGTAGTCGAGCACCTGCAGCGCGCGCTCGGCCTCGGCGGAGAAGTCCACGTGGCCCGGCGTGTCCAGCAGCGTCAGCTCCGCCTCAGGCAGGGAGAGCAGAGCCTGCTTTGAAAATATGGTGATGCCCCGCGCGCGCTCGAGCGCGTCGGTGTCGAGAAAGGCGTCCCGATGGTCCACCCGCCCAAGCTTCCTGAGCGCGCCCGCGCGATAGAGCATCGCCTCGCTGAGCGTGGTCTTGCCCGAGTCCACATGCGCCAGTATTCCGATGACCAGCCGTTTCATTTAGTCGTTCCTTCCTGCGTGATTCTGACACATTATACCGCATCCCGCCGCCGCTTGTACAGATATGAGAAAATATTGAGAAACACTTGCCTTTAAGGAAAATATAGGCTATAATTTTCTCACCAATTGAGACGGAGGCGCGACATGGCCCTGCACTATCTTGAGACGGGCAGCACTGACCCGGCTTTCAACCTGGCTTTTGAGGAGTTCGTGCTGGAAAACCGGCGCGAGGGCGACTGGCTGATGCTCTGGCAGAACGCGAATTCGGTCATCGTCGGGCTGAACCAGAACGCCGCGGAGGAGGTGGACCCGGCCTATGTCCGCGCGCACGGCATCCGCGTCGTGCGGCGCATGACCGGGGGCGGGGCGGTGTATCACGACCTCGGGAACCTCAACTACTCCTTCATAACCGACGCGCTGGACACGGCCTCGCTGAGCATGGAGGCGCTGACCCGGCCCGTGTGCCGCGCGCTCTCCGCGCTGGGCGTCGCGGCGGAGCTCTCGGGCCGGAACGACATCTGCGTCGAGGGCCGGAAGGTCTCCGGCACGGCGCAGCGGCTCAGCCGCGGCCGGGTGCTGCACCACGGCACGCTGCTCTTCGACACGGACGCGGAGGCGCTCTCGGGCGCGCTCCGGGCGGACCCGGAGAAGTTCCGCTCCAAGGCCGCGCGCTCCGTGCGCAGCCGGGTGGGGAACATCCGGGACTTCCTCCCGGCGGACATGGACCTCGGGGAGTTCCGTCGCGCGATCCTCGCCGAGCTGACGCGCGGCGGCCTCGTCCGGGAGAGCCTGACGGAGACCGAGCTCGAGCGCGTGCGCGCCCTGGCGGCGGAGAAGTACGAAAGCTGGGAGTGGAACTGGGGCCGGGCGCCGGACTTCGGCTTCCGCTCGCGGCGGCGCTTCCCGGGCGGGAGCATTGAGGTACGGCTGGACATCCACGCCGGGCACATCCGGGACGCGGCCTTCGCCGGGGACTTCATGGCGATGACCGGCTGGGACCGGGCGCGCGAGGCGCTCTCCGGCCGCCGCTTCGAGCGCGGCGACGTGCGCGCGGCGCTGGAGGGCCTGCCGCTGCGGGAGATGTTCGGCGGCATAACGCTGGGGGAGATACTGACTTTGATGTTCGGGGAGGACGCGGAAGATGAAGGACTTTAAAAAGCTCGAGGAGATCTGGGCCGCATACGTCTACGAGGGCCGCATGGACCCCTCCGTGCAGCCCGCCGTGGCCGAGTGCTGGAAGAAGTGCCGCGACGCGGGGATGGACCCCAACGGCGGCCTGGGCAGGAGGGTGGACGACGCCGTGTTCCAGTCCATCCGCGAGGCCAACAGCACGCTCATAGACACGGCGCTGCCCATAATGCAGAGCATCTTCGACATCGTCCGGCGCACGGGCTTTCTCATGGTGCTCACGGACAGCGCGGGCTATGTGCTCGAGACGATGGGCGACGAGTCCATCATGGAGCGCACGGAGGACCTGCGTTTCGTGCCGGGAGCGCTCTGGTCGAACCTCAGCGTCGGCACTAACGCCATAAGCGTCGCGCTAGACTGTGACACGCCAATACAGATGGTCGGCCCTGAGCACTACTGCCGCACGCACCACGGCTGGACCTGCTCCGCCGCGCCCATCCACGGCCTGAACGGGGAGGTCATCGGCTGCTTCAACATGTCCGGCGACGCCTCCGGAGTCCACGACCACACCCTCGCCGTCGTGCTCGCGGCGGTGTACGGCATCGAGGGCAAGCTCTCGCTGCTGCACAACGCGGAGATCATGCACTCCGCCCTCGAGAGCAGCGCGGACGGCATAGTCCTGCTCAGCCAGGACGACTACCGCGCCATCTGGATGAACAGCGCCGCGCGGCGGCTGCTCGGCCTGGGCCTGGAGGAGCTGCAGGGCCGAGACTTCCGCCGCCTCATGCCCGACATCGGCTGGGACGCCATGGACTGGCGCCGCGGCAGCCGCTGCTTTGCGGACGACTCGCGCCTCATCACCGGGGACGGGATGCTGCACTGCTCCGTCGCGGTCACGCCCTCGATGGAGTACGACGCGCGCACCCTCTGCGTAACGCTCAAGAAGCAGACACACCTCATCGACTCCGTCAACAAGGTCAGCGGCAACCGCGCCATATACACCTTCCAGGATATCTATACCTGCGACCCCGGCATGAAAAAGACCATCGCCCTCGCCCGGCGCTATGCGCGCTACGACGGCAACATCCTCATCGAGGGCGAGAGCGGCACGGGCAAGGAGCTCTTCGCCCAGGCCATGCACAACGAGGGCAGCCACGCCGACGGCCCCTTTGTGGCCATAAACTGCGCCTCCATCCCTCGCGACCTGCTCGAGCGCGAGCTCTTCGGCTACGAGGCGGGAGCCTTCCCCGGGGCGCAGTCCTCGGGCGGCAACCCTGGGCGCTTTGAGCTCGCCAACCACGGCACGCTCTTCCTCGACGAGATCGCGGAGCTGCCCATCGAGTTCCAGCCCAAGCTCCTGCGCGCTGTGGAGACCCACCGCATAACCCGCGTCGGCAGCAGCCAGGAGATAGAGCTCGACATCCGCATCATCGCCTCCACGAACCGCCGCCTGGAGCAGCTGGCCGCCGAGGGCGCCTTCCGCCAGGACCTCTTTTACCGGCTGAACGTGCTCAAGCTGGAGATATCGCCCCTGCGCGCCCGGCCGGGGGACATAGGTCTCTGCGCGGAGCAGTTCCTCGAGCGGCTGAACGGCATGTCGGGCGAGGCGGAGCGGCACATGACGCCGGAATTTCTCACAGGGCTCACGGAGTACGACTGGCCCGGCAACGTGCGCGAGCTGCAAAACACCATAGAGCGCACCTTCTACTCCTCCGCAGGGGAGGAGCTCGACGCCCAGAGCCTGCGCTCCGCGCTGGGCCCCGCGCCGGAGAACGCCCCGGCTCCTCACGCACACGGCGGCGAGACCGGCGAGCTGCTCTCCGCGCTCACCCTCTGCGGCGGCGACGTGGGCGAGGCCGCCAAGAAGCTCGGCGTCAGCCGCGCCACCCTCTACCGCCACATCAAGCGCTGCGGCATAGACGTCAAGAGCCTGCGATAGTTTTTCTCATTTTCTCAATATTCTCACTTAAGTGAGAAAAGTTGATACTTTTCTCAAAAAACCGAGACAAAGCGCCCTGCTTTGTCTCGGTTTTTCTGTTAAACGTCTCACAATTTATGAAATTGGCCCTAAAATCAGGCCCATTAATTGTCTTTAGCGCCGAAAATTGTTAAAGTAATTGATTCGACTTGAGAATATTGAGACGAGAGTGTATACTCAAGGAGGAAATGAAAATTGAGTATCACGGAGGTGAGAATTTGAAGAAATTCATCGTTGAATTCGGCATGGGGACGGATTTTCACGGCCAGGACGTCACCAAGGCGGCGAAGAAGGCGGTGAAAGACGCGGTATCCCGCAGCTGCCTGTGCGGATTGGAGGACGTGCTGGGACTGACGGACTTCAAGCGCCAGGTGCGGATACTTGCAACGGTCGCGGTCTCGCGGCCGGAGGAGGTGGACTGTGCCGCGGTGGCGGAGGCGCTGCCGGTGGGCACGGTAGAGGTGAAAGCGGTAAAGGGCGGACTCGTGGTCGACGGGCTGTGCATCGCGGCCTTCGGCGACAGGGATTGCAGCATTGAGGCGGCTCTGGCCGCCGTGGAAGTTTTCATCACGGAATGAAGGAGGTCAACAAATGGCGATCAGCAAAGAGCAAATGAAGGACATGTATGTGAAGATGCGGCGCATACGCGACTTCGAGAGCACGGCTGCGCGGCTGTTTGCAGAGGGCAAGATACCCGGCTTCGTCCACCTGTACCTGGGCGAGGAAGCCATAGCGCCCGCCGTCTGCGAATGCCTGCGCGACGACGACTTCATCACCAGCACCCACCGCGGCCACGGCCACATCATAGCCAAGGGCGGCGACCTGAACCTGATGATGGCGGAGCTCTTCGGGCGTGCTACGGGCTACTGCAAGGGCAAGGGCGGCTCCATGCACATTGCCGACAGGGACAAGGGCATCCTCGGCGCCAACGGCATAGTCGGCGCGGGCCACTGCATCTCCTGCGGCGCGGGCCTCTCGGCGAAAATACGCGGCACGGACCAGGTCTGCGTCTGCTTCTTCGGCGACGGCTCCACCAACCAGGGCACCTTCCACGAGTCGCTGAACATGGCGTCCATCTGGAAGCTGCCGATAATCTTTGTGTGCGAGAACAACCACTACGGCATCTCGATGAGCCAGGACAGACACCAGGCCATAAAGGACGTGGCCGACCGCGGCGCAGCCTACAACATCCCCGGCATCGCCGTCGACGGCAACGACCCGCTGGCCGTGTATGAGGCGGCGTCCGAGGCCGTCTCCCGCGCCAGGGCGGGCAAGGGCCCGACGCTGCTCGAGTGCAAGACCTACCGCCAGCACGGCCACTTCGAGGGCGACCCCGCCATCTACAAGCCCAAGGAGGAGCAGGAGGCCTGGCTGGCGAAGGACCCGCTGCCGCGCTTTGCTCAGTTCCTGGCCGAGAACGGCGTGCTCACGGCCGAGGAGCTTGCGGAGATAGACGCGCAGGTGGCCAAGGAGGTCGAGGACGCCATCGTCTTCGCGGACGCCCAGCCGATACCGACTCTGGAGAGCGCCGTCGTGGACGTCTATTCCGACATAGTTGAGGAGGTGCGCGAGAGATGACGATGATGACTTATGCAGAGGGCATCCGCGAGGGCATGAGTATCCGGATGCGTGAGAACCCCAACGTAGTGCTCTTCGGCGAGGACGTCGGCGCGTTCGGCGGCTGCTTCGGTGTGTCCGCGGGCATGCTTGCCGAGTTCGGACCGGAGAGGGTGCGCGATACGCCCATATCCGAGGGCGCGATAATAGGCTGCGCGGTCGGCGCGGCGGCGACGGGGCTCAGGCCCATAGCCGAGCTCATGTTCTGCGACTTTCTGACGGTCGGCATGGACCAGCTCGTGAACCAGGCGGCAAAGATGCGCTATATGTTCGGCGGCAAGATCTCGATGCCGATGGTCGTCCGGCTCCCCGCCGGCGCAGGCACGGGCGCCGCGGCGCAGCACTCCCAGAGCCTCGAGGCCTGGCTGACCCATGTCCCCGGCCTGAAGGTCGTCTACCCCTCCTGCGCCCAGGACGCGCTGGGGCTGATGCTCTCGGCCATAGACGACGACAACCCGGTCATGTACTTTGAGCAGAAGGTGCTGCTTAGCATGAAGAGCGAGGTCACGAGCCTCGAGCCCATCCCCCTGGGCAAGGGCCGCATAGTCCGCGAGGGCGGCGACCTCTCCATAATCACCTATGGCCGCCAGGTGTACGACGCGCTGGAGGCGGCGGAAAAGCTCGCGGCGGACGGCGTCAGCGTCGAGGTCATCGACCTGCGCAGCCTCTATCCGCTGGACAAGGAGCTCATCGGCGAGAGCATCGCCAAGACGCACAAGGCCATCGTCATAACCGAGGAGGTCAAGCGCGGCGGCTTCGGCGGCGAGATAAGCGCCATCATCGGCGAGGAATTCTTCGACTACCTTGACGCCCCCGTCATCCGCATAGGCGCGCTGGACACGCCCGTGCCCTTTGCCCCGAATCTTGAGCAGTATTACATACCCAACGCTCAGGACATCCTGGTCGCGGCAAAGAAGATGTTCTAAACCACGTCAAGGGGAGGCCCGCAGGCGCTCACGGGTACCTGCGGGCTGTTTTTTGGGAGGTGCTGCGGATGAACAGGACCATAGGCGTCATAGCCAACCCGGCGTCGGGCAAGGATATCCGGCGCCTCGTCTCCTATGCGACTACAATCGACAACAACGAGAAGGTGAACATCTGCAAGCGCATCGTGCTCGCCGCCCAGGGCCTGGGGGTCGAGAGCGTTGTGTTCATGCCGGAGACCTTCATGATAGGCTGGGCCGTGCGCGAGGGCCTCGAGAGCGACGGCGTGCTCCGTGCAAGCGTGGAGCTGCTGGACTTCGAGATCGAGGCCGCGCAGGAGGACACCACCCGCGCCGCGCGCATGTTCGAGGAGCTGGGCGTGGGCTGCGTGGTGGTCCTCGGCGGCGACGGCACCAGCCGGGCCGCGGCCAAGGGCCTCGCCGAGGTGCCGCTGCTCTCGGTCTCCACGGGCACAAACAACGTCTACCCCACGCTCATGGAGGGCACGGTCGCCGGCATGGCCGCCGCGGCCGCCGCGCTGATGCCGGAGCCGAGGCGCTGCTGCATCCGCGACAAGCGCATCGAGGTCCGCGTGAACGGCGAGCTGCGCGACATCGCGCTCATCGACGCCGTCGTCTCCGACGACTACTTCGCCGGGGCCCGGGCCATCTGGGACGCAGAGCGGATGCGGCTCATCGTCGCCTCCCGCTGCCACCCGGCGACCATAGGCTTTTCGGCCGTCGCGGGCGTCTGCGGCATAGTCGAGGACAGCGACGACTGCGCCCTCGCGGTCGAGCTCGGCCGCGGCGGCAGGCGGGTCATAGCCCCCATCGCCGCCGGCGTGCTCACGGAGGTGGGCGTCAGGGGCGTGTACCGGCTGGAGCTGGGACAGGAGTTCCGCTTCCTCTCCGAGGCGCGGCACATGATAGCCCTGGACGGCGAGCGTGAGGTGCGCGTGGACCCCGGCGACGAGGTGACGTTCACCGTGCTCAGAAACGGACCCTGGCGCGTCCTGCCCCGCGCCGCGCTCAGCGAAGCGGCGAGGCTGGGAATGTTCAGGCCAGATAAGGAGGAATTTTAAATGGCAAAACTGGTAGTGATGCCGAAGCTGGGCCTCACGATGACCGAGGGCCTGGTCAGCCGCTGGCTGAAGGCCGAGGGCGACGCCGTCAAGGAGGGCGAGCCCCTCTTCGAGGTCGAGACCGACAAGCTCACGAATACGATAGAGGCCACGGCGTCCGGCACGCTTTTGAAGATACTCGCCAAGGAGGGCGACACCCTGCCCTGCCTGGCCGGAGTGGCCGTGATTGGCGAGCCGAACGAGGACATCTCCGAGCTCGTGCCCGGCGCGGCGCCCAAGGCCGAGGCCCCGGCCCCGGCGGCGGCCCCCGCTGCCCCCGCCGCGCCCGCAAAGGCCCCGGGCGGTAGGGTAGTGGCCTCGCCCGCGGCCAAGAAG
>ENA-UOIY01001856-UOIY01001856.1-human-gut-metagenome-genome-assembly--contig:-P114-NODE-1856-length-19243-cov-48.789243_pt1 | contig 19243 bp, 16 predicted proteins | sample MGYA00242335_ERZ723882 | MGnify/ENA metagenome assembly ERZ723882
AGCACGACCTCGTCGCCGTCCTTCAGAGAAGCGGAGAGAACGTAGCTGTCACCGGAAGGCGTGGGAGGCGTGGGGGGAGTGGGAGGCGTGGGAGTCTCGCCGTCGACCAGCTTATAGAGAACTACGGGCGTCTGGATGGAGCTGTTCGCCTTGTAGAAGCGGAACCACTTGTAGTATTCGGTCTCGCTGCCGTACTGCAGACCGTTGTTGTAGCGGAAAACCGTCCCGGCCGCGCTGGTGATGACGGGGTTGCCGTCCTTCCACTCGATCGTTGCGGTGGAGGGTTCCGTTTCGAACTTCGTGCCGTTTGCAGGCGCGTCGTTCGCGATTTTTCCGTTCAGATAGCCGGCGTTGGCCTTGAGCGTGTAGCCGCCTTCCACGGCAGCGACCTCAATGGCGCACTCGGAAGAAACGGTGACCTTGTTATCCGTCACGGAAGCCGTGACGACGTTGCCGTCGGCGTCGGTCTTGCCGTTGAAGATCACGGCAGTGCCGTCGCCCAGCTCATAGCCGATCACATAGGTGCCTGCCCAGTTGGTGAGGTCGGCAGTGACCTTTGCAAACGTCTTGTCGCCGGCGGGTGCGGGAGGAGTGGGGGTATCGCCGCCGGTTGCCAGAGGATAGAGCCCGAACATATAGATCTCGGGCTTGGTGGAATCCATACCGTAAACGGTGAAGTAGTTGCCCCAGAATTCCAGATACTGCTGCTTGCCGTTGCTCTCAGCGGTGGCGCAGCGGATGAACTTGCCGTTCGCAGCATCCTCGAGCACGAACTTGGTGTTCTCGCCCTCGGCGTCAACGAGCTTGACATCCTTGCCGTCGGCGAAGAGGTACTTGCCGTCAGCCGTCTTGAAGGTGGTGACGCCGTTGGTCGTGGTCATCTCGAACTCGGCCACGTTGGTCGCGGCGGTCTTGACCTTGCCGTCCTCGAGCGTAGCGTCCGCAGCGACCAGCTCGACCTTGCTGTTGCCGGTGGTGGCGCTGGTGTAGGTGTACTCCTCGGTGGTCATGACCTTGCCCTTGCCAGCAAAGTAGATGACGACCTTCTCCGTCGTGGGAGTCGGGGGCGTGGGCGTGTCGCCGAGCTTTTCGCCGCAGCGATCGCAGATGTTATCCTTGTTCTCGTCGATGTGACCCAGAGCCGGGATTGCAACGACCTTGGTCTTGCCGCAGACGGTGCAGGTGTAGGTCTTCTCGCCGGCCTCGGTGCAGGTGGCCGCCTTGGTGACCTTGCCGTCATCCCACTTGTGGGCTTCGCACGGGTTCTCCAGCTTGTCGAACTGCGTCATGATCTTCGCGAACTCGGCACGGGTCGCGTTGTCCTGCGGGAGGAGCTTGCCGTTGGCGCCGCCGATGATCTTGTTGGCGATGGCCCAGTTAAAGGCAGCCTTTGCATAGGCTCTGATGCTGCCGGAGTCCGGGAAGTCCTTCAGGTAGTCTTCCGCAACCTTCGGCTCACCGGCGCCGCGCCAGATCATCGTGACCAGCTCCTCGCGGAGCACGTTCTGCGACGGAGCAAATTCGGTCGCGGTAACGCCGTTCACGACGCCGGTCGCCTGTGCCCAAGCGACAGCATTGCTGTACCACTTGCCGGCGGGGACGTCGGTGAAGGTGCTCGGAGCGGCGACTGCGGGCGAGCCGGCCTTGCGGTAAAGCACCGTGGCGACCATTGCGCGCTCGAGCGTATCGTCCGGCCCGAACAGGTTGTTGCCGATGCCGTTCATCCAGCCGCGATCATTCACGTACTCGACGTATTCGGCATACCATTTGTTTGTGGGGACATCCGTGAAGTGATTGACATAGTCAACCGCAAACACAGACGGCACCACGCCGATGATCATGGCGAGAATCAGCGCGAGTGCCATGATGCGTTTCATCGTGTTCTTCATTGTGTTTCCTCCTTAAATTTTCCAACTAGAGGGCAAAAGCCCTATTCTGGTTCTCTTATTCTATCAGCTTTTGATTTTATTTACAAGGACGGGCGTCGGAATTCTACGTTTTCACGAACCCGGTTTTGAAAAACGGAAAAAAGCAAACTTCCTGCGTGCGAAACGCTTTTTATTTTACTTTTAATCGTCCTTGTCTCCCAAAAATTATGCACAAATAAGTCGTGTTAAATGTATTCAATTCGTATTTTGATATGACGGATTTTCCGCCGTGCCCCGCGGTGTCCGCGCAGGGCGGACACCCGTCCGTAACGTTGGAGATGCTTTATACTAATACACAAGCCTAAGTCACGCGTCGCAAGCCCCGGAAATCGCCCCCGCGCGGGATTTCACACTTGACGCGGCCGCGCAGAAATGATAGAATACGGTATATATGCCGCCATGATGAAATCGGTAGACATAGCAGACTTAAAATCTGCCGGTAGCGATACCGTGCCGGTTCGATTCCGGCTGGCGGCACCAGTCTCTGCGCGGCGCGCAGGCAGGAAAAACGGCGGCGATTTGGGCTTTCCAAATCGCCGCCGTGCGTTTATGCAGGCTCGATCGTAATCTCGGGCAGCAGGCGGTTCGCCTTTTGCGGCGTACCGGCGTAGCCCCCGCGAAACACGACATTGACCGTGTTCGTCCCGTGCCGCAGAAGGAAAGTCTGCCCCTCGGGATCGGCAGCCTCCGGATAGCCGACGAGCGGAGAGGAATCGATCAGCTTGCCGACGTCGTCCGGGAAGAAGCCCTTGATCGTCACCTCGTGCTCTGCGCCGTCGTTTTCGATTTGCAGTACGCATCGGAGCAAAACCGTTTCGCCCTGAACCGTAAAATCGTCAAAGTAAGACGCCTCGCGGTCGAGGCGAATGTCCGCCGCGCCGGTATGCGCCGTGCTCGAACAGCCGACGAGCAGCGCCAGAACCGTCAGAAAACACAACGCGACCGAAAGTTTTTGCATCATAGCTTGTCCTCCTTCGCTGCGCTTCAAAGCGCCGTGCCCCTTTGGGGGATAAACAGGCCGGTCATATCGGCGTGCTCCAGCTCCAACAGCCGGATCTTCTTGTCCAGTCCGCCGGCATAGCCGGTCAGGCTCCCGTTCGTGCCAACGACGCGGTGACACGGGATCATAACCGAGATCCGGTTGTGCCCGACCGCGCCGCCGACCGCCTGCGCCGACATCCGCGAAAGGCCGCGCCGCGCCGCGAGCTGCCGCGCGAGTGCGCCGTAGGTCGTGGTCTGCCCGTAAGGGATCTGCAAAAGCAGCTCCCACACGGCCAGCTGAAATTCCGAGCCGTGCGGGTGCAGCGGCGGCAGGAAATCCGGCTCTTGCCCGGAAAAATAGACGTCCAGCCAGCGCGCGGCCTCCGCGAGGATCGGCGTGCGCTGCTCCTCGTGCGCCGCAGGCAGTCCGGCGGGGTCAGATTTCTGCCCCTCCAGCCACAGGCCGGTCAGGCCGCGCTCGTCGGCAGCCAGAAGAATTTCGCCCAACGGCGAGGTATAATGCCCGGTCACAGTCATGACGGAATCCTCCGATCCTCTCCTGCTTTCCCTTCCAGCATACCCGAAAAGTCGGATTTTGTCAACCATCGCGTACAAAAGCGGAGTCTCCGCTATCCTTGTCAACCCACGGGGATCAGCTTCCAGCGCTGCGCGGCCGTACCGTTGCCGCTCCAGCCCTGAACGTTCGTGCCGTCGGCGGTATAGCCGCCGTTGACATCCAGATACAGCCCCGTTCCGCTGACGAGGTAGACATGGCCGTCCCCGGCATCCTTGACCTGCCACTTCTGTGCGACGGTGCCGTTGGGGTCATACTGCCACACATTCGTGCCGGGAGTCGTGGAGGCGCCGGAAACATCGAGCGCCTTGCCGGAATGGCGGGCGCGGATCGTGTAGTAGCCGCCGCCGATGTAGGTGAAGACAAACTGCTGATTCGCGCCGCCGTGGTACGTCCAGAGATGCGCATTCGCGCCGTTTTCCGTGACGGCGCCGGAAATATCCACGCCCTTGTTCAGACCGACGGCCGAGGCGATGCGATAGGTGCCGTCGGCGACCTTCTGTTCCGTCGGGGAGAGGAATTTCCACTTCTGCGCGGCCGTGCCGTTTCCGACCCAGCCCTGCAAATTCGTACCGTTGCTCATGACGCCGCCGTTGGCGTCAAGATACAGGCCGTTGGAGTTGATGATATAATAGCTGCCGTCGCCGGCGTCGCGGATCATCCAGTTCTGCGTATCCGTGCCGTCCTTTGAATACTGCTCAACGTTCGCGCCGGGCGTGACGGACTGATCATGCAGGTCAAGGCGCTTGCCGCTGTGCCTGGGCGCGATGGAATAGAAGCCGCCGCCCTGATAGGTCACGTCGAACTGCTGGTTCGCGCCGCCGCCATACGTCCAGAGGTGCACATTCACAGCCTCGCCGGTGGAGACGCCCGCGACATCCACGCCCTTGCTCAGATCGGCAGCCGCGGCGATGCGATAGGTGCCGTTGGGGATGGTCTGCGTGCCGTTCACGGCCACGAGCTTCCATTTCTGCGCCTTCGAGCCGTTGCCGATCCAGCCCTGAATATTCGTGCCGTTGGCGGAGTAGCCGCCATTGACGTCGAGATACAGGCCGGCCTTATTGATGATGTAAAAATAACCGTCCCCGGTGTCCTTCAGCACCCACTGCTGGGCGCTCGTGCCGTTCCAGCCGTACTGCTGGACGTTCGTGCCGGCCGTGTTATAGCCACCGTAGAGATCGAGCGCCTTGCCGGTGTGGGTCGCCTTGAGGGAATAGTAGCCGTTGTTCAGATAGGTGACGTCGAACTTCTGCTGCGGGCAGTCGGCATTGGCCCAGAGCTGCACGTTCGTGCCGTCGGACGTGCCCGCGCCGGAGACATCGACACACTTGCCGTTATCCACCGCCGAGACGATGCGATAGGTGCCGTTGCTGACGGTCTGCATCCCGGCGGGCTGGGCGGTCGCCGTATTCGCGCCGGAAGAGGACGAGGCTCCGCCATAGGAGGTGTTGGCGCTGATGCTGTAGGAGGAGACGTACCAAAAGGCCGTCGTGTTCGCCAGAATGTTGGCCTGCGAGCCGTAGAGCTGGCCGAGATATGTATTGGTGATGGGGCGTCGGCCGAAATAATAGGTGCAGGAGGAATCGGCCGAGTAGATCACGCCGTTTTCAATGTCGGTGATGTACTGCGCGTGAGGCGCGCCCTGACAATAAAGCACGATGCCCTCGGGATGGCTGTTGAGGAGGTTTTGCAGCGTGCCGAGGCTCATGCCGTTGACGCTGCCGTGTCCGACGTTCATGCGGTTGCCGTTGATGGAATACTGGAAGCTCCAGCGCAGACCCGCGCCGTCCAGCCAGCCGTATGGCTCGACCGCGCTCTCGGTGATGCTCGTCCAGCAGGTGTTGTTGCTCAGATAGGCTCTGGCGCGGAGCATCATGGTCGTGGCGCAGAGCGTGCAGGTCACGTCCGTCTGCTGCGTCAGATAGAGGCTCGTGGGATAAGGAACTGCGGCCTCTGCGGTCGTTGCGACGGGGAGAAGCATGGTCAGCGCGAGGGTCATTGCCAGAAATAAGGATACTGTCTTCTTCATTTTCTCCGTCTCCGTTCGTTGAGGTATGCCGTTATCGTATCACAAAAGCCGCTCGTCCGTCAAGCCGAATTTTTTGCTGTCTGCGCGCAAAAAACACCGCCCCCGGCTGCGGAGGCGGTGCAGATCTTCAAAACAGGCCGGACAGAAGCGTGATGACGATGCCGCTTGCGGCGCTGGCGGCGAAGAGAAAGCCGGTGATCCAGAGGTTCTCGCGGGTGTTGCGGTTCGTGCGGTAGAGCACGAGCAGACCGATCCCGGCGTTGGAGAGCAACCCGGCGAACAGGCCGCCCACGCCGATCACGCCGCTCAGATAGGTCTGCGTCAGCACGACCGACACGGAGCAATTCGGGATCAGGCCGAACAGCGCCAGCGTCACCGAGCCGAGCAGCGGATGGCGCAGGAATGTCCCGCTCAGGCGCTCAACGCCGATGAACGAGAACAGCAGGTTCAGTGCGATGTTGACCGCGACGAGCATCAGGGCGATCTTCACAGTGTGCTTGAGCGCCGAGACGAAAACGTTCCCCTCCTCCTCGTCGCAGGCGCAGTGCTCACGCTCGCAGAAGCTGTGGATGTCCTTGTCGGCGCGCAGGAGCGGATGCAGGAGCAGGTCGGCGAGGTAGCCCAGCGCGACGCCCAGCAGCGCCTTACCGGCGACGATGAGCAGCAGCGTGCGCACGCCGACGCCGTTTTGCTCGGTCAGCGACGAGAGCAGGATGGGCAGCATCTCGTCCGACGTGGCAAAGAAGACCGCGAGCATCGTGCCGACGGTGATCGAGCCGGTGGAGAACAGCGTCGCGGCCGCGCCCGAGATGCCGCACTGCGGCAGAACGCCCAGCAGGCCGCCGAGCGCAGGCCCCGCGCGGCGGGAATAGCGCCGCAGGGTCGATTCGTTGAGGCGGTTGCTGCGCTCGAGCAGCTCCATGAGCAGATAGGCCACGAAAAGCACCGGAATGCTCCAGAGGCCGTCCTTGAGGCCGTCAAGCGCCGCGTCCGTCCAGAGCTTTCCGTTCAGATGGGAGGCATGCAGGTTCATCAAAAATCAATACTCCTTATTAAGTACGCATCAGCCGCCTACGAAGCCGCCGCCGTCCGTGGTGTCCGGCTCGGTCGCGTCGGTCGGCTCGCTTGCGTCCGTGGCGTCGGTCGGCTCGCTCGCGTCGGCCTCGTCGGCGCTGACCAGCGGCAGCGGACGCAGCACCGCCGTGCCGTCGAAGCGCGTGTCGCTCGACGAGGACAGGAACACCAGCTCGCTCGCGCCGGACTCGGCGTAGGCCTGCTTATACAGCTCGATCTTCGTCGCGTCGGCGTTCGGGATATAGATGCGCCCCGTTCCGCCGCCGAGGCTGAATTCGGTCGCGTCCGTGACATAGGACAGCGTCAGCTCGTTGCGCGCGCAGAAGCTGTCCAGCGTGGCCTGCAGCGCGCTCAGGTTGGCGGCCTTGTCCGTGCCGTCGGGATAGACGATGCTGTCCGAATCGGGATAGCGGAAGTCGCGCAGGGCGACCTCGCGGAAGCCGACGCGCTTGAGGTCGGCAAAGGTCTCCAGCAGATAGTTCTGCGTCAGGCTGTCGGCCGGGTTGAGCCAGTAGCAGCCGTTTTCATCCATCCAGAGCGCGCCGCCCGCGATCGGCAGGCCGCTGCTCTGATTTTGCAGGGCGAAATTCGGGTCGGAGAAGGCCGGCAGCGCCGCGACCATATAAAAGCCCTTCGAGCTGAGATAGGACAGCAGCTCGTCGCAGGCGGTGATGTCCCCGTCGGCAACGGACGCGCCGCTGACGGCCGAGGAATAGTAAAAATTGCCAAAGACGCTCTTGATGTCGATGAGCACCGTGCAGGGCTTGGTGAGCTGCTTGACGCTGTTGAGCACGGTCTGCGGGTCGCGCAGCATCTCCGTGGAGATGTAGTAGCCGCCCAGCTCCTGCACCGACGCGGCGTCGACCACGTCGGCGTCATAGATGATGTTGGGATTTTTGACCTCCGGGCGGGGCGTCGTCTCGCGCGGCGTCTGCGTCGGCTCGATGGTCGCCTGCGGGTCAAAGGTCGCGCCCTCGCGCGAATAGATCATGTAAGGCTCGGCATAGATCAGCACCACGAGGAAGCCGACCAAAAGCACCGCCAGCGTGATCGCGCCGCGCCGCAGCCACTTTTTCAGCCGGAGCTTATTGTGATAAGACAGCATGGCTCAGCTCCTTTTCGCCGTGAGGCAGCGCCACTGCTCCATGGCGCGGCGCCCCGTGACGGTCAGCCCCGCGCGCTCGAGCGCGCAGCGCACCTCCTGCTCGCGCGTGTCGAGGATGCCCGAGCAGATGAACACGGCGTCCTCGCGCAGGAAATGCGGCACGACCGGCGCAAGCTCGATCAGCACGCCCGCGACGATGTTCGCGCAGACGATGTCATAGCCGCCCTCGCTGAGCCGGCGCATCAGCGCGTGATCCTGCACGACGTTTCCGGTGCAGGCGGTGAAGCGCTCCGGGCCGAAGCCGTTGAGCGCGGCGTTCTCGGCGGAAATATGCTCGGCGGCGGGGTCGACGTCGATGCCCGTGGCGGTCCCGGCGCCCAGACGCAGCGCCGCGATCGAGAGGATGCCGCTGCCGCTGCCCAGATCGGCCACGCGTTCGCCGCCGCGGATGTGCCGCTCCAGCTCGGACAGGCACATCTGCGTTGAGGGGTGCTCCCCCGTGCCGAAGGTCATGCCCAGATTCAGCAGGATCGGCAGGCGTCCGTCGGTCTGCCCGACGCTCATCCAGCTCGGAACGATCAAAAGCTTCTCGCCGACGGGCAGCGGACGGTAATTTTTCTGCCAATCGGTTTCCCAGTCGGCGTCCGGGACCGTCTCGAGCGAGAGCGTCAGCGCGCCGAGCTTTGCGCCCGGAAAGCGCGCCGGGAGCGCAGCCAGCAAGCCGCGCAGGCGCTCCAGCTCCCGCTGCGCCGTCTCGGAGGCGAGCCAGAGCCGCACGACCGAGCGCCCCTGCATCCGCTGCGTCAGCGCCTCGTCGACATAGTCCCAATATTCCTGCGAGGTCTGCAAAAACGTCTCGAATTCCGCGCAGTCCTCGGTCTGAAAGCTGTCAAAGCCCGCCTCGGTCAGCGCCGCGCAAAGCAGCTCCGTGCCCTCCGGGCAGGTCTGAACCGTTGCTTCTATCCATTCCAAAGCGAAATCACCTCATTTTCCATACCATTTTACCGCATAATCCCCGGCTTGACAAGCGGAAATTCATGCTGCGCACAAAAAGTGTGCCGTTCGGGCGCGTTTTCCTCTTTTATTTTCCGAAAAATCGTGTATAATGGAGGCAATGAAAGGATGAAGTCCATGATGATCACGATTCCGGTCGAGCCGGGGATCACCCTGCGCGCGATCCGCACCGACCGTTTCAAAACCGGCTGCTTCAGCATCAACCTGCTCCAGCCGCACCGCCGCGAGACGGCGTCCGTCGACGCGCTGCTGCCCAGCGTCCTGCTGCACGGCACGGCGCGTTACCCCGACATCACCGCCGTCACCAACCGTCTCGATGACCTCTATGGCGCGACGCTCGGCACGCTCGTGCGCCGCAAGGGCGAGACGCGCTTCGTCGGCTTTTACGCCGATTTTATCGAGGACGCCTTTGTCCCCGACGGCGAGGCCGTCTTTGCGCCGATGCTCGAGCTGGCGGCGCAGACGCTTTACGAGCCTTATCTGGAAAACGGCTGCTTCTGCGCCCGCTATGTCGAGAGCGAGAAGCAGAACCTCATCAACGCGATCGAGGCGAGCCTCAACGACAAGCGCAGCTACGCCGTGACGCAAATGCTGCAAACGATGTGCGCGGGCGAGGCCTACGGCGTGCCGCGTCTGGGCTACGCCGAGGACGTTGCCGCCATCACGCCGGAGGCGCTGTTCGCGCGCTATCAGGCGCTGCTGCAAGCCGCGCCGATCGAGGTGTTTTACGCCGGGCGGCAGGAGCCGGAGCACGTCGCCGCGCTCCTGAGGACCCTGCTGCGCCGCCCGGCCGCGCCGCTGACCCTGCCCGAAACGCAGGTCGTGCGCACGGTCGACCGGCCGAAGGAGCGGATCGAGACGCTCGACGTCACGCAGGGCAAGCTGAGCATCGGCCTGCGCACGGGCATCACCGTGCAGGACGCGGATTATCCGGCGCTGCTGCTGCTCAACGCGGTGTTCGGCGCGTGCTACACGAGCAAGCTCTTCCTGCATGTGCGCGAGGAGCGCTCGCTGTGCTATTACGCGTCCTCGTCGCTTGAAAAATACAAGGGTCTGATGGTCGTCAACAGCGGCGTCGATTTCGCGCAGTTCGAGACGGCGCGCGACGCGATCCTTGCCGAGCTGGACGCCTGCCGGCGCGGCGAGATCAGCGACTATGAGCTGGAATCCGCGCGGAAGCAGTGCCTCTCGTCCCTGCGCTCGAGCATGGACACGCCGTCGCATCTGGACGATTTTTATATCGGCAGCGCCGTGGCAAAAATTGACGATCTGCCGGTTCTGATGGACAGGCTGAAGGCGCTGACGGCCGCCGAGCTGGCCGCCGCCGCGCGGAAGCTTCAGCTCGACACGGTCTATTTTCTGAAGGGGGTGCAGGCGTGAAGCGTTTGGAGTATCCGGCGCTGGGCGAGACGGTTTTCGCCGGGCGCCTGCCCTGCGGGCTGGAGCTGCGCGTCGTGCAGAAGCGCGGCTTCGCGCGCGTGAACGCGTTTCTGGCCGTGGATTTCGGGTCGATCGACACCGATTTCACCTTTGAGGGCGCGCGCCGCCGCGTGCCCGACGGCATCGCGCACTATCTCGAGCACAAGATGTTCGATCTGCCGGAGGGGAACGCGGGCAATCGCTTCTCCGAATCCGGCGCATACAGCAACGCCTTCACGAGCTACGGCATGACGGCCTACTATTTCTCCTGCACCGAGGAGACGGAGCAGAACCTGCGTCTGCTGCTGCGCATGGTGCTCACGCCGTATTTCACGGCCGAAAGCGTCGAAAAGGAGCGCGGCATCATCGAGCAGGAGATCCGCATGTATGAGGACAGCGCCGATTCCCGCGCGGGCGAGGAGCTGAACCGCTGTCTCTACGCGTCGCACCCGCTGCGCGTGCCGATCGCCGGGACGGTCGAGAGCATCGCCGCCATCACGCCGGAGCTGCTCACGCTCTGCCACCGCGCGTTCTATCAGCCCGCGAACATGATGCTCTGCGTGGTCGGCGACGTTGACCCGGAGCGCATCGCCGCGATTGTCGCCGACTGCGTGCCGCAGACGGAGGCCGCGCTGCCCATCCGACACTACGGCGGCGCCGAGACGCTGCTGCCCGTGACGCGGGAGCGCCGTCTGCGCATGGAGGTCTCCATGCCGACCTTCTCCGCCGGGTTCAAGTGCCCGCCGCCGGAGCGGACGGGCGACCCGATGCGGCAGGAGGTGCTCTGCGAGCTGGCCTCCGAGCTGCTCTGCGGCGAGTCCTCGCCGCTCTACGCGCGGCTTTATGAAGCCAATCTGATCGACTCGGATTTCTCCGCCGGATACGAGAGCACGCGGCATGCCGCGCTGTTCAGCGCCTCCGGCGACAGCCGCGACCCGCGCGCCGTGCTCGATGCGCTGCTGGCCGAGGCGCAGAGGATCGCCCGCGAGGGCGTCGACCGCACGCGCTTCGAGCGCCTGAAAAAATCGTCGATCGGCCGCCGCACGCGCGACCTCGACGGCTTTGACAGCATCAGCTATCGCATCTGCGCCTATCATTTCGACGGCGCGGACTATCTGACCTTCCCGCGCGCCTATGAGCGCGTCACGCCGGAGGAAATTCAGGACTTTCTGGCGCAGACCGTCGTGCCGGAGCGCGCGGCGCTGTGCATTGTTGAACCTAGGAGGGATGCAACATGACTTTTCTCAGCGATACGTCGATCGGCTTCCCGGGGCTGGGCATCGAGATCGACCCGCCGGCCGGCTTTACGGTCTTCGGCCTTGAGATCCGGCTCTATGCCATCATGATCGTGTTCGGCATCATTCTGGCCGTGCTCTATGCCTCGCGGCGCAGCCGCGCGTTCGGCCTCGTGCCGGATAACGTGATCGACATCGTGCTCGTCAGCCTGCCCTGCGCGGTGGTCGGCGCGCGCGCGTTTTACGTCATCTCCGAATGGGACGTGTTCTTCGCCCCCGGCGTGCCGTGGTACGAGTGCATCACCGGCATCCGCAACGGCGGGCTCGCCATCTACGGCGGCGTGATCGGCGCGTCGGTCGGTCTGCTGGTCTATTTCCTGACAAGCAAAAAGCGCCGCGCGCGCCTGCTGCCGTCGTTCGACCTCTGCGGCCTCGGTCTGCTGATCGGTCAGGCCGTCGGCCGCTGGGGCAACTTCTTCAACCGCGAGGCCTTCGGCGCTTACACCGACAATCTTTTCGCCATGCGTCTGTCGGACAAGGCGCTCCCGGCCGTCACGGCCAAAACGCCCAAGGCGCTGGCCGAGCAGATCGAGCTGGTCAAGCGCATGGCCGTCGAGGGCGGCTACGTCGGGCAGATCCAGGTGCATCCGACCTTCCTCTATGAATCCGTCTGGAATCTGGTCGGTCTTTTGCTGCTGCACCTGCTCTCCAAGCGGCGCAAATTTGACGGCGAGATCATCCTTGGCTATGTCGCGTGGTACGGTCTCGGCCGCGCGTGGATCGAGGGTCTGCGCCTCGACAGCCTGACCGAGGGCAGCATCCGCGTCAGTCAGCTGATCGCGATCGTGAGCTGCATCATCGCCGCTGCCGCGCTCGTCTACATCCGCTTCGTCCGCAAGCCCGACCCCGCGCATATGCTCGTCAATCGCTGCGCCGCCGAGGCGCAGGAGGAATATAAAAAGGAGGAACCGTAATATGGCAACCATGGAAGAAATCAGAAACCTCGCGTCCGACGCCGCCCAGAGTGCGGCGAAAACCGCGCGCTATATCGCGCTTGTGTCGAAAAAGCGTGTGGAGATTGCACGGGAGCAGGAAAGGATCCGCCGCCTGTATGCAAAGCTCGGCAAGGTCTATTACAAGGACTATGTGACCGACGAGGAGCCGGACGACGCCGAGTACGCGCCGATCTGCAACGCCATTTCCGACAGCTTCCGCCGCATCAATACGCTCAAGGAGGAGCTTTCCGACGCGAAGGACGCCTATCGCGCCGATAAGGAGGACGAGGAGCTTTCGCGCGGCGTCGTGATCCTGCCGGTCGACGAGCCGGAAAAGGAGCCGGAGGTGGTCGTGAAGACCGAGGAAGCCCCGAAGGCCGAGCCGGAGGCCGCTTCGGCAGAGCCTGCCGCCGCGCCCGCCGGCGCAGAATAAACCGGGTTTTATGACCCGCGCGAAGCTTCACAGTGAAATTTGCTCTTCGAGCAAGGGAAAGACTGCGCACGGGAAATGCAGACCTGCGGCCGCATGATCCAGGGATTCTCTGAATCAATCGGCTGCGGCACTCATCGACGAATTTCAAACATTTCAGTAATAAAAATGGTAGGTTTTTCGTAAAACCTACCATTTTTGTGTCATTGCGAGGAGGGCGCAATTTTTTGCGCCCGACGCGGCAATCTTTAACGGAACGAAACGGCATCCCGGAACGAAGTTTGGAGAAACAGCGCGAAGCAGTATGCGTCCTACATGCACGCCATCACCTTGTATTTCTTGTCTCGTGTTCCCGTATAAAACAGCAGGCAGGAGCAAACAAATCCGTTTGCTCCTGCCTTTTTTGCCTCCGGATGGCTTGTCCGCCCAACCTCCTTGCTCGGCGGCGTTTCAACGATCCTGCGTACTGCATCGCGCTTTTTCATACGGTCCCTCTGCGCATTCTGCCGATCGCATACCGGCTCGGACGGAAAAACTCCCCGGACGCACAGAGAGAAGGCTGCGGCTCGCAGGGCAGCCAACAAAATCCTTCGCAGGGAGATTGGTGCCTCCGTTTTCGGCCTTTTTACAGCGTGCCCGATGGCTCGTATTGCAAACGCGGAAAAAATGTGCTATAATCTCAGTTAGTAAACGCTAATCAAGGCAGGTGAACGTCTATGCAACCTATTTTCGGAATTCTGATCCCCTTCCTCGGCACGTCGCTGGGCGCCGCGTGCGTGTTTTTCATGAAAAAGTCGCTCGGCGAGGGCGTCCAACGCGCGTTGACCGGCTTCGCCGCAGGCGTTATGGTCGCCGCCTCTGTTTGGAGCCTGCTGCTCCCTGCGATCGAGCAGGCGAGCGGCATGGGACGCTGGTCATTCGTTCCGGCTGCGGCGGGCTTCTGGGTCGGCGTGGCCTTCCTGCTTGCGCTCGATCACATCATTCCGCATCTGCACCGCAGCAGCAGGCAGGTCGAAGGGCCGCAAAGCCGCCTCAGCCGCACGACGATGATGGTGCTGGCGGTGACGCTGCACAACATTCCGGAGGGAATGGCCGTGGGCGTCATGTACGCAGGCCTTCTTGCGGAAAATGCACAGATCACAGCGGCAAGCGCGCTGGCGCTGTCCCTCGGCATCGCTATTCAGAATTTTCCCGAGGGCGCGATCATTTCCATGCCGCTGCGCGCAGAGGGCGAGAGCAAACGCAGGGCATTTTTCGGCGGTGTGCTCTCCGGCGTGGTCGAGCCGGTCGGCGCAATGCTAACGATCCTCGCCGCACGGCTCGTGATCCCGGCGCTGCCCTATCTTTTGAGCTTCGCCGCCGGCGCCATGCTCTACGTCGTGGTGGAGGAGCTGATCCCGGAAATGTCGCAGGGAAAGCACTCGAATCTCGGAACGGTCTTCTTTGCCGTCGGCTTCAGCATCATGATGGCGCTGGATGTGGCGCTGGGCTAGCGCGTCGACGGGAGCCACTGCCACCGCATCTTATCTCGCATCCTTCGCCGGCAAGCTGACGGGCACGCAGGCGAGACCTGCTCCGTTCTTTCTGTTTTGCAATTTTCAATCGCTCAACTTGCATAATTTCGTTGATTCAAAATAATTTTTCCTATAATGTCAACCGAAATGCAATGCTGACGCTTGGCAACTTGTATTTTTGTGTGTAGACTTGGCAACATCAAAACACAGAAAGGTCGGATCTTCATGAAAATTGCAGCTCGCGGTGCTTCTCTCACCTCCGTGCGTCCCACCTCGCTCGCCGGGGTCGGCTTCGGGCGGATCTTCTCGGATCGAATGTTTGCGATGGAATATTCTCCTTGCCTCGGGTGGCACGACGCACGCATCCAGCCCCTGCAGGAGATCTCCCTGCATCCGGCCTGCTGCGTCTTTCATTACGGCGCTGAGGTTTTCGAGGGTCTGAAGGCCTATCGCCGCGCGGACGGGGACATCAGCCTGTTTCGCGTCATCGACAACGGCAAACGGCTTGCCTCCTCCTGCGAGCGGATGAGCCTTCCCGTGCTCGATCCGCAGGATTTCGTCGAGGCCGTGAATTCCTTTGTTCGCGCGCAAACAGATTGGGTCCCCGGCGAGCCGGGCACGTCGCTTTACCTGCGCCCCTTCGTCATTTGCACCGGCACGCAGCTCGGCGTGCACGGCATCACCAACGCCGCCTTCTATATCATTGCCTCGCCCGTCGGAAGCTACTATCCAAACGGGCTTGCGCCGGTTCGCATCGCCATTTAACGAGACGACGTGCGCGCCGTGCGCGGCGGCACAGGCTACGCAAAATGCGGCGGCAACTACGCCGCAGCCGCGCGTGCGACGGTGCGGGCGGAAAAGGCGGGCTACGATCAGGTGCTCTGGCTCGACGGCGTGGAGCGGCGCTACATCGAAGAGGTCGGCGCGATGAACGTCATGTTCAAAATCGGAGACAGGATCGTCACGCCCGGCCTGACCGGCTCCATCCTGCCCGGCATCACGCGCAGCACCTGCATCACGCTCCTGCGCGAAATGGGCTACGAGGTGGAGGAGCGCAAGCTGGATGTGGCGGAGCTGATTGAGGCTGCCGAATCCGGCGCGCTGGAGGAGGCGTGGGGCTGCGGCACGGCGGCGGTCATCTCGCCCATTGGCGTGCTGCGCTTCGGCGGCGAGGATCACGCCGTGCGCGGCGGCGGCATCGGCCCCGTCTCGCAGGCGCTCTATGACGCAATCACCGGCATCCAATACGGCCGCATCGCGGACACCCACGGCTGGGTCACGAGACTTGCCCCCGCGCAGGCATTCCCCTGCGGCGCCTGATCCCCGGGAACCCCCGAATCGAACGCACCGACAGAGGCGGCTTAGCCTTTGCGCGCACCGGGCGCGCGTCAAAGAAATCGGAGCAGGCTCGGCCTGCTCCGATTCACATATTTTTGATATACCGGCATTTCGGGAAATTTGAACATCCGTAAAATTGTTTTCCCATATTGGATCCTTTTTGGGCGGTTCTTTGAACAAGGGGGCAACCGCAAACGGGGCAAATCTCTGTATTGTTGAATCGCCTGTTGATCTGAGCAATGTGTTTCTGCTTTGTCTCCTTTGTGGTATTTGTCAAAGGGGACAATTTGTTATGGATTTCTTCAATTTGCCCGTCCGTTAAAACATCGGTGTTTTCATCCCATATTTGTCTTATTACGGTTGACAGCTCAGCGTGGGAGCACACAAACACATTCGGCGATCTGACGTCTATCGATTTCAAATCGCCGCGGTTACTGAATGTGATAAGAGAAAAGGCTTTTATATCAGCGCGAAGGTACTCCTTCAAAGACTGGATATGGTTGCGATTTTGCCAGACCGGATTATAAAACGGATGCTTTTCAACTTTATTTCCACGCCGTGATTTTCCGGCATATAGTGTAACAGTCCAGCTTTTGTTGCTTTCCTTGCCGAAGATATACCCGGCGTAGTTTTTGTTTTCTATTACGAGGAGGCCTTTTCTCGTAATATATAAAACGTCAATTTCTGCGGTATCGCCGGAGGTCTTTGGAATATACACGTTTGTCAGTATCTTGCCGCTTTGTTTCTTTTTGCAATCTTTATTCAGTCTGCGAGCAACCGCTCGTTCGCTTATATGTCCTTTTGCGGCAGGGGTTTTCAGGTAAATTACAACGATTATAACGATTAATAGGAACACAAATAACGCCACGGGCAGCATAGAACATCACCTTTCAGTCTGATTGGATTATCGTAACGCAATAAGGGGTCATCGCATATCACGTCAAATATATTTTGCGTGATACACTCCGGAGACGTGATTCCGATTTTTCCATTATGATCTTCAAGTAAAACCGGATTATTGTTGCAATACGCGAACATATTGCAGGAAACAGCGTCGCTGGAATCGGTACTGCTGTAGACATCCGCGTTGATGAATCTACGGTTTGCGGGGTCGTAGTAGCGGGATTGGAGGTAATAGAAGCCGGTTTCGGAATCGTAGTAGTAGCCGCGGTAGCGGAGGGGATTCACGTCGGCCATGCTGCCGGACTGCGAGAGAATATTGCCCCATGCGTCGTAGGTGTATGCGGCCGCTTCTGCACCATCCTGATCGATGAGCTTCACGACGTCGCCTTGGAGGTTCAGGACGTAATAATACGTTTTCGGCGATGCACCCAGTTGGTCGATCATGGCGAACGGCTTGCCCGATTCGTCATAGATGAAGTCGAGCACGGCAGTGACGGTCTGATTCGTTTTGACCGTCTCGCGCATGACCTTGCCGCTTTGTGTCAGGTACTCATGCGTGATTGTTTGCGTCGAGGCCAAGTGCGTGCCCTGCGGCGCGACAGCATTTTCATCCGCCGCCTCGGCCTCAACCGGTTCGACCTCGTCCACGGACATGATCTCGACGGACGGCCTTGTCGGTACAGTAATGCCGCTCCAAATCTTTAATGATTTAGCGATTTAGCGCGTTGATTTGTTGGCATAAGCAGCCTAGTGTTGAGCTATCCGGGGGACGGCTCTGCGTCGCTTGGGGAAACCGCAAGCTGTCCGCGCAAAAGCAGTCGGAACTTCAACACGCTAACGCTTTAGCGTGTTGATTGTTAGAGACTACAGCAATCGTCAAGAAGGCCACCACTTTCACGCGCTAACGATTTAGCGATTTAGCGCAATGGTGCAGCATCGTGGGGCAGTCTCGCACGGAATGTGGGTTCGCTGACGCTAGCCCTTAGCCGCTTCTTTGGGAAAACCGGGTGCGGAGGGGGTGCGGTGGAAATGCCGCGAACCGCCGCACTTCCTCGCCTCCACACCCGGCGCAATCTAGTGCCAAAGTTTAAACTGAAAGCCGTTGCTCTCTACTGCCATCAATACCAGCAAAATCATTAAATCTGCATAAATTTCCTTGTTCTCGCTTGTCATATGGGCTTACGGGATGCTTGATGCATAAATAAGCTTGTTGTCTTGATAAACAAAATGCACCTCTTTTGCCGTAGCCGAGTTGTCTATAACCATTTCAAACGTCTCTCCATGCGAGGACTTCACGATATAGCTTCTCCATAGTTTGGATTGCTCTTTAAGTGCAACAGATACAATTGATGCCGATTCCGAGCATTGATTGTTCCGCTCGCATCGGATGAACACATCCGCCATCCCCTCCGAAAGCTCAGGCATCAGGCTTGTGTTCTGGGTCAGCCATTGCCGCACGATTTCCTTCGCGATCTGTTCCTTTTCTGTCAAATCCGGCGCAGTAACCATGTACATTTTTTCGTACATTTCATCAAGTCTTTTCTGCGTTCGTGCTTCCTTGCCTCTCTCCCATAACAATCCACCAATGATGCCACCGATTGTGAGCATACCTAAAGCAATCCAAACATAAAATGCCTTTTTCATTCATTCCTCCACGCACCGGTTTCTGCTGCCCAATCATACGCATCTGCCTCAATGGGTTGATACCTATAAAGATCCCCGTATTTGGGCGAATAATAATTTTCCATATTGTGAGACCAGCTCCTTCTAGTCGCATAATTTTCTGGATAAGGATTTTTATACCCAAAAACATCTAGGCCAACCACAGCAGCATGTTGATACGCGTGGCGCATTTCGTGGCGAACTGTTTTAAAGTAACCGAAATCAAGCCATTTTTCATTTAATGAAATATAATTACCTGTCGGTGAATACTCTCCAGTTGTGTTGTCTTCGCTCATATAGAAGCGTAACTCCCCATTTATGCATATATTCATTGCCTGCGCCACTTCCTTTGCATATTCATTTAGTAATTGTTTTCGATCCTCAACAGACAAACTATCCCAGTTTTTTCTTGAATACTTTTGTTTTGACGAAATACAAATTATCTTTGTTTTGATGGGTGTTTTGCCAGAATCAGACGCGATCAAGTTTGTATGTGGAAGTCTCCCTTGTGCATCATAATTGCTAACCGGGTTACTATTACAATAAGCAAACATATTTGTGCCTACAAAACCTTGCCCCGTGCTCGTATAGACATCCGCGTTGATGAATCTGCGGGTTGCGGGGTCGTAATAGCGGGATTGGAGGTAATAGAAGCCGGTTTCGGAATCGTAGTAGTAGCCGCGGTAGCGGAGGGGGTTCTTCTCGGCCATGCTGCCGGATTGCGAGAGAATATTGCCCCAAGCGTCGTAGGCGTATGCGGCCACTTCTGCGCCATCCTGATCGATGAGCTTGACCACGTCGCCTTGGAGGTTCAGGACGTAGTAATACGTGTTCGGCTGGGCGCTCAGTTGGTCGATCATGGCAAACGGCTTGCCCGACTCGTCATAGACAAAATCCATCACGGCAGTGACGGTCTGATTGGTTGTGACCGTCTCGCGCATGACCTTGCCGCTCTGCGTCAGGTATTCGTGCGTGACCGTCTGCGTGGAGGCCAAGTGCGTGCCCCGCGTCGCGACAGCGTTCTGATCCGGGGAAAACTGGG
>ENA-UOIY01001865-UOIY01001865.1-human-gut-metagenome-genome-assembly--contig:-P114-NODE-1865-length-19173-cov-4.611832_pt1 | contig 19173 bp, 19 predicted proteins | sample MGYA00242335_ERZ723882 | MGnify/ENA metagenome assembly ERZ723882
GATCATTGGATTGCGTTCATCATCCTTGCTTTCCTGGGCGGACGCATGGTCAGAGAGTCTTTCAAAGACGAAGATTGCAAAAAAGAGTATGACCCGAAAAGTCTGAAAGTAGTACTCGCATTAGCCGTTGCAACCAGTATAGATGCACTGGCCATTGGTGTCTCATTTGCATTTCTGGGGATGCGGGATTTCTCGGAAATACTGGCACCCATTTCTATCATCGGTTTCGTATCTTTCATTATGTCCCTCATAGGATTACTGTTCGGTATCCGTTTTGGTTGCGGCATTGCACGAAAGTTGCGGGCAGAACTCTGGGGAGGTATTATCCTGATTATCATCGGCACAAAAATATTAATAGAACATTTGTTCTTCAGTTAAATTTCGCTTATGGAAAAGAAAGTACAGAGAAATTTCTTATGGATTGCCCTGCTTGTATTGGGAACAATTTGGATACTTGCACGTCATAACCGTACGCAACCTTATTATACAGTCAACGGACTGATATTCGGCACAGTTTATAATATAACTTATCAATATGACGATGATCTGAAAGCTGAAATCGATGAAGAATTGAAGAAATTTGACGGTTCGCTATCTCCCTTCAATGATACGGCCACAATTACACGAATCAACCGGAATGAGGATATTGTACCAGATACCTTCTTTACAAATGTATTCCGTCGTAGTATGGAAATATCCAAAGAAACGAATGGTGCATTCGATATTACGGTTGCTCCACTGGCCAATGCCTGGGGGTTTGGTTTCAAGAAAGGCGCATTTCCTGACTCCGCTATGATAGACAGCCTGCTGGAAATTACAGGATATACGAAAGTAGTTCTGTCAGAAGAAGGCAAAGTAGTGAAACAGGATGAGCGCATGATGCTCTCATGTAGTGCAGTAGCCAAGGGATATGCAGTGGATGTAATAGCACAGTTTCTTGCGAAGAAAGGCATCACGAATTTCATGGTAGATATAGGCGGAGAGATCGTAGCACGGGGAGAAAATCCCAAGAAAGAACTATGGCGCATTGGAATCAATAAGCCGGTTGATGATTCACTGTCCATTAATCAGGAGTTACAAACAGTACTGAATGTAACGGATGTAGGCATTGCAACTTCAGGCAATTATCGCAACTTCTATTACAGAGATGGAAAGAAATATGCACATACCATAGACCCAAGAACAGGATATCCCGTACAACACAATATCTTATCTGCCACTGTAGTAGCCAAAGACTGTATGAGCGCTGATGCTTATGCCACTGCATTCATGGTAATGGGATTGGAAGAAGCGGAACGTTTTGCCAATGCTCATCCGGATATTGATGCGTGCTTCATTTATACGGATGGGAATGGAGAACTTCAAACGTACTATACGAAAGGAATGGAACGGTTTATAACAAAAAAATGATAATTTACCAGCGTAGCGCTGGAGCAAGGTTCTCCTTCGGCGTGCAAGTAATCTTTCAGACACGGATGACACGGATGACGCGGATTCTTTTTTCCTTCGGTGTGATATGCCGGTATGTATAGCGCAGCTTTAAAAATCCGCGTCATCCGTGTCATCCGCGTCTAAAAGATTAAAGTCCGCGTTCGTCCGCCTTATCCGCGTAGTCCGCGTACCCATTCCCTCGCCGATAAATTATCATTTATAGAATACAAAATACACTGCCAATACCAGGCAAATGAATGCCGCAAAATGATTCCAGTGCAGGCTTTCACCTTTAAAAAGGACAGTAGTAAATACAGTGAAAATAATAAGAGTAATCACCTCCTGAATTATCTTCAACTGTATCAATGAAAAAGGACCGCCATTGCCTATAAACCCAATACGGTTGGCCGGAACCAAGCAGAAATATTCCGCAAGAGCAATGCTCCACGAAAACAAAATGATGGCATAAAGCGGCCAGTTTGTAATAATTTTCATGTCTTGCAACTTCAGATGACCATACCAAGCAAAAGTCATAAAGACATTGGAGACAATTAAAAGCAGAATCGTATAAAGACCTTTCATTTCAGTTATGAATATTTAAGCGATAATTAATTAATCTAAATTACTAACTTTTTTAGGAAGAAGCTCTTCCTGAACATTTGCCATACTTCCCCAAAGACTATAACGAGCTTCCGGATTCATTTCTTCCAGTTGATGCAAAATGTCTTTCATATTGCTTCGATGAGATTGCGCTTCATAAGGGCAATTCTTCACCTGTTTCCGATATCCCCTTATCTGTGCCAGTTCCAGCAAATCAGACTCATGTACCAAACACATCGGACGGATAATCGTCATATCGAACTTCTTCATTACCAAACGAGGAGGCATGGAACTAAACGCGCCCTGAAAAGTGATATTCATCAATAATGTTTCCAGAATATCATCCATGTGATGTCCCAATGCTATTTTATTACAACCTTGTTCCTTGGCAACAGTAAACAACGCTTTACGCCGATTCCATGAACAAAGAAAACAAGGTGACTTACGCATATCCGTACTTGCATCGAACTCCGTCTCATACAGTACGAAAGGGATATTCCACGACTCAACATACTCACGCAGATATGCTAAATCACTCTGATAAGGTATATTCTTCATAACCACATGAACGGCAACCACGGAGAATCTGGGCTTAAAGACACGGGCGCGCTTTGCCAACAATTCCACCAACGCCAAAGAGTCTTTGCCACCGGAAAGTCCGATGAGGATTTTATCCCCATCCTCTATCAGCCCATATTCTACCAGTCCCTTACTAAACCGCTTTTCTATGCGGCGGATGGTCTTCTCTTCTTCAGTAAATTGCGCCATAATAATTCAAAGCTACGAGTTACAAGCTAAGAGCTACAAGTCCCATGCGGACGTTACGCAACTACTTGTAGCTCGTAGCTCATGTAGCTTATAGCTCTTTTACTCTTTGTCCTGCAAAACTAACAGAAAAGAATGATTTAAAGAAGAATTAACATAATAGAATAACGGAAAGCAGCATTATTCCCGATTAATTTGTATTTTTGAACATTCGAATTTGTAAGTTGGATAACTAGCATGAAAAAGAGATATATTTTACTCCTTCTATTTTGTCTCGTATTAGTCGGTGCATCGGCACAGACGTTGGAACAAGCTAAAGCTTTTTACAACAAGGGGCAGTACGAGAAAGCCAAACCCGTTTTCAAAAAATTCGTCAGGACACAACCGGCAAACGGAAATTATAATTTATGGTACGGTGTATGTTGCTTGGAAACAGGAGAACCTGACGTAGCCCTGAAATACCTGGAAACAGCCGTTAAGAAACGTATCCCCAGCGGACAACTGTATCTGGCACGAAATTATAACGACCTGTATCGTTTTGAAGATGCCATCAAGTGTTACGAAGAGTATATCAGTGATCTTTCCAAACGAAAAAGGTCTACCGCAGAAGCTGAAAAACTTCTGGAAAAGAGCAAGACCAATCTCCGCATGCTGAAAGGTATTGAAGAAGTGTGCATTATCGATAGTATCGTAGTGGATAAAGACCGCTTTTTGGAAGCTTATAAAATCAGTCCGGAATCCGGTAAATTATTCACGTACAACGATTTCTTCCAGAATAAAGAAGAAGTAGAAGCTACTGTATACGAAACTGAACTCGGTAATAAGATTTATTACGGTGAACGCCAGTCTGATGGCAAACTCAGCATCCTTGCCCGCAACAAGATGCAAGGCGAATGGAGTAAAGGCAGCCTATTGCCCGGTAGCATCAACGACTCCATCAACGCCAATTATCCGTACGTATTAACGGATGGTGCAACTATCTACTATGCCGCCGACGGTGAGAATTCAATAGGTGGATACGACATATTCGTTACCCGCTACAATACGAATACCAACACTTATCTGACTCCGGAGAATGTGGGCATGCCATTCAATTCTCCTTATAACGACTATATGTTTGCCATCGACGAGTTCAACAACCTCGGATGGTTTGCTTCCGATCGCTACCAACCGGAAGGGAAAGTATGTATTTACGTATTTATTCCCAACTCTTCCAAACGGGTGTATAACTACGAAGCTATGGACAAGAAAAAAGTTGTCCGACTTGCTCAAATTCACTCCCTGAAAGATACATGGGTAGATCAAAATACAGTATCTGATGCCAAACGCCGCCTGCAAGCCGCTATCAGTGAAAAGCCACAAGCCGAACGGAGCTATGACTTTGAATTTGTAATTGATGACCACACTACGTATTATCAATGGAGTGATTTCAAATCTCCTCAGGCCAAGAGCTTATTCAGCAAATACCGCCAATTGGAGAAAAGCTTCAGACAGCAGCAAAACAAATTGGAAGAGCAACGTTCCTTGTACTCCCGCGCCAAGGAAAGCGATAAAGCCAAACTGGCTCCCGCCATACTCGACCTGGAAAAGCAGATACAACAACTATCAGGTGAATTGGAGAAGGCCGCCATTGAAGTGCGTAATACAGAAAAACAATCCTTTAAATAGAAAACTATGGACATACTTATCATCATTGTACTCATTGTTGCGGCAGTTATCCTGTTCTTGGTAGAACTGTTCGTCATCCCGGGCATCAGCATAGCCGGAATCCTGGCCGGAGCTTGCATGATCTATGCCAACTACTATGCCTTTGCCTATCTGGGTACAACGGCTGGTTTCATCACGCTCGGTGTATCGGCAATAGCCTGCATAGGCTCATTGATACTCTTCATGCGCTCCAAGACCTTGGATAAAGTGGCGTTGAAGAAGAATATCACATCGAAGGTGGACCGTACGGCCGCGGATCAAGTAAAAGTAGGCGATACGGGTGTGGCCATTACACGCCTGGCACTGATCGGCAATGCCGAAATAGACGGCAACATCGTGGAAGTGAAATCCATGGACGGATTCCTGAATGAAAAAACCCCTATCATTGTAAACCGTATTACGGACGGCGTTATCATGGTAGAAAAGAAAAAAGATTAATATTCACACTTAATATCTTATAAATCATGAACGTAGACACTATGTACCTAACTGCCTTTCTTGTGATAGGAGGCATTATCTTCATCGTACTGTTCTTCCACTATGTTCCTTTCTTCCTATGGTTGTCCGCCAAAGTTTCGGGAGTCAGGATTTCATTGGTGCAATTGTTTTTAATGCGTATCCGTAACGTACCTCCCTACATCATTGTACCGGGTATGATTGAAGCACACAAAGCCGGATTGAGCAACATTACCCGCGACGAGCTGGAAGCTCACTACCTGGCCGGTGGACACGTAGAAAGAGTGGTACACGCCTTGGTATCCGCCTCTAAAGCTAATATTGAGTTATCCTTCCAGATGGCTACCGCAATCGACCTTGCCGGACGTGATGTGTTCGAAGCCGTTCAGATGTCGGTAAACCCGAAGGTGATCGATACTCCTCCGGTGACCGCCGTAGCAAAAGATGGTATCCAGTTGATAGCCAAAGCCCGTGTAACGGTACGCGCCAATATCCGCCAGTTGGTGGGTGGTGCCGGTGAAGACACTATCCTGGCCCGTGTAGGCGAAGGTATCGTATCTTCCATCGGTTCGTCCGAAAACCACAAGTCAGTATTGGAAAACCCGGATTCAATCTCCAAACTTGTGCTCCGCAAAGGTCTGGATGCCGGTACGGCTTTCGAAATCCTGTCCATTGATATCGCTGATATCGATATAGGTAAGAACATCGGTGCGGCTTTGCAGATAGACCAGGCAAATGCCGACAAGAATATCGCCCAGGCCAAAGCTGAGGAACGCCGTGCAATGGCCGTGGCCAGCGAACAGGAAATGAAGGCGAAAGCTCAGGAAGCACGCGCCAAGGTGATCGAGGCGGAAGCCGAAGTACCTAAGGCCATGGCAGAAGCATTCCGTAACGGCAACCTGGGCATCATGGATTATTATCGGATGAAGAACATCGAAGCTGATACTTCCATGCGCGAAACCATAGCCAAACCATCGGGAAACAACTCAAACCAGCCGTTGAGTAAATAACCGGTAAATATTATTGCCCCAGAAAAACGTCGGAACCGGTGAACAGTAATCCCGTTCCGGCGTTTTCTATTTATAAACGTATCAACCAAAAAATCCAGAATATGAAAAAGTATTTTGCATCTTCCGAACTTATTATCAATGATGACGGTTCAGTTTTTCATCTGCACGTAAAGCCTGAGTGGCTGGCAGACAAAGTAATCCTGGTGGGCGACCCGGGCAGAGTAGCACTGGTAGGCTCACACCTTGAGAATAAAGAATGTGAAGTGGAAAGCCGCGAGTTCAAAACCATTACAGGTACTTACAAGGGCAAACGCATCACGGTGGTTTCTACGGGTATTGGTTGCGACAACATCGATATTGTGATGAACGAACTGGACGCCTTGGCCAACATCGACTTCAACACACGTGAAGAAAAGCCCCAACTTCGCCAGTTAGAACTGGTACGCATCGGTACTTGTGGCGGTTTGCAACCGAATACGCCCGTAGGTACATTTATCTGCTCGCAAAAGTCCATTGGTTTCGATGGCCTGCTGAACTTCTATTCAGGGCGCAATGAAGTGTGCGACCTGCCATTTGAACGTGCATTCCTGAACCACATGGGATGGTCGGGGAATATGTGCGCACCTGCTCCGTACGTGATCGACGCCAATGCCGAACTGATAGAGCGCATTGCCGGAGACGATATGGTACGTGGTGTAACGATTGCCGCCGGTGGTTTCTTTGGCCCGCAAGGACGCGAACTACGCATTCCGCTAGCCGACCCGAAGCAAAATGAAAAGATCGAGAACTTTGAATACAATGGCTATCGCATTACGAACTTCGAGATGGAAAGCTCCGCACTGGCCGGTTTGAGCCGCCTGATGGGACATAAGGCGACCACGGTATGCATGGTCATAGCCAACCGGTTGATTAAAGAAGCCAATACGGGCTACAAGAATACGATTGACACTTTGATAAAAACCGTACTGGACAGAATTTAAGAAACACCCACTCAAATATACTTGATGATTGTTTCCTTCAATCTTTCGTAAGTATATGGTTTGGCAATAATATCATTGCATCCGGCGGCTAATGCTTGTTGTTGTTCTATCAGGAAAGCATTGGCCGTCACCGCAACGATAGGCAGATCGATGTCCACGGTACGTATCTTTTCCGTAGCCTGAATACCGTTCATCACCGGCATGCGGATGTCCATCAATATCAGGTCGGGACGCTCGCGCAAGAAACTATTTACGGCCTCTTCGCCATTGGTAACCCACGAAATGGTGTAGTCCTTCTTCAGCAAAATGTTTATCTGCATAAAGTTAGATTCCGTATCTTCGGCTATCAGAATTTTCTTCCTGCCGTCTGATCTTCGCTCTACGTGGGCATTGATTTCAACAGGTTCACCATCCGCTCCCAACACAAACTGGCGGTAAGGAAGGGTCATCACGAAAGTGCTCCCCACTCCTACTTCGGACTCTACGGAAATTTTTCCTCCCAATCTCTCCACGATGCTCTGGCAGATGGGGAGCCCCAGACCCGTGCCCTGAACAAAATCGTTCAGCTTTTCAAAACGGTTGAAAATCAAGGGCAATTTCTCCTTTGCAATGCCGCAACCGGTATCCGTTACATACACCTTCAACCATTCTCCGCAGACCTCCAACCCCAGGGTGATGGCCCCTTCATGGGTATTCTTAATGGCATTGGAGAGGAAGTTGAACAGCACTTGTGTAATCCTGTTCCGGTCCACCATAATCCAGATTTCCTCATCGGGACGTATCACATTCAGTCGGATGCCCGTTTTCATTTTCAGGCGATGCACTTTCTCCACTTCGTCAATCAGTCCGGTCATTTCGACCAACTGGAAGTTCATTTCCGATTTTCCCGACTCGATGCGGGAAAGGTCCAGAATGTCATTTATGAGTTGCAACAACAAGTTGCTATTCTTCTGGATGATGTTCAGGTATTCGGCTTTCTCCACTTCATCTTCCGTCAAAGCTATGATTTCAGAGAATCCCACGATAGCATTCAAAGGAGTGCGGATTTCGTGGCTCATATTGGCCAGGAACACCGATTTCATACGGTCGGCCTCTTCTGCCCGTTGCTTCGCCTCGATGAGTTCATTGGAGCGTTGCACCCTATCACCGATATCGTGTATCAATGCCATCACTTTATTATCTTCGAACGGAGCGATGCGTGCCTGGAAATAATACCTTTCGCAATCATCCACATCCAGGGGATACTCTATCTCCTTCAACTCCCCGTCTTCGAGGCATTGACGTATGTTCCGTAGAAACAGGTCGCTGACTTCGGGAGAATAGATGGTGCGCCCGTCCGCTCCCCGTAACTGTTCAACGGGATGGAGCAAAATGGTATCAGAAGACATTAACACGTCGATGAGGAAGAAATTTTCATCAAAGATGAAGATGAATTCAGGCAATGCCTGTATTATCTTCCGGTTTCGCTCTTCCATGCGCGATATGCGCGTTTCGCGTTCGCACTGCCCGGTGACGTTCACGGTATAGCATAAGAGCCTTTCCGGATTTCCACTTTTATCTTTCTCTACAGATAAGAGGTGGTCCTCCAACCAGACTATTTCGCCATGCGCACCTACGCAACGTACGCGTAAGACTTTGGACTCTTCAAAGCCATCCAATTTCTTTTGAAAGCCATCCAACGACACCAAATGCTTATCATCGGGATGCACAAAGCTACAGAACTCTTCCAAATTCTGATAACGGATGCCGACTTTATCCAAGCCTAAACTTTCGAAATATTCCTGAGTGAAAGTGCACTCCAGGGTATTGATATTTATCTCCCAGAGAGCAGTTTGATGGGCAGCCAGAACGGAGTTGACCTTCAATAATTTCTCTTTCAGTAGTTCCGTGTTCTCGTCTTTCTCGGTAGTATGAGAAGCGAAATCATGCATTTTTATTTTGTCTTGCGCCATAATAACAAAGTGTATCATGTAAAGGCTACGAAAATTGAGCAAATGTAATAAAAAAGAGTAAGTAATATACAATCGCGTTCTTTTTTTTACCCCAAAAGGCTATCTTTGCAACTCAAATAACAATTTTTATGATGAATCAGGATACCATCTGTGCCATTGCCACGGCCCAAGGAGGAGCAATCGGAAGCATTCGCGTCTCAGGAGCGGACGCCATTCGTATCACCAGCCACATTTTCACCCCGGCAAAATCCGGTAAAACGCTGGCGGATTGCAAACCTTATACACTGACTTTCGGGAAGATACACGATGGAGAGGAAATCATCGACGAGGTTCTTGTCAGCCTGTTTCGCGCCCCGCACTCTTACACGGGCGAAGATAGTACGGAGATCACCTGCCACGGTTCGAGCTATATCTTGCAACAGGTTTTGCAATTGCTCATCAAGCACGGTTGCCGCCTGGCGGGACCGGGGGAATACACGCAACGCGCCTTTCTCAATGGCAAGATGGATTTGAGCCAGGCCGAAGCCGTGGCGGACCTGATTGCTTCTTCATCTGCCGCCACCCACCGCCTTGCCATGAGCCAGATGCGTGGCGGATTCAGCAAGGAGCTTACGGAGCTACGCAACCAGTTGCTACACTTCACTTCACTGATTGAGCTGGAACTGGATTTCAGCGACCATGAAGAGTTGGAGTTTGCGGACAGAACGGAGCTTTGCCGATTGGCGGATCATATCGAGGGGGTCATTTCCCGACTGGTACATTCGTTCAGCGTAGGAAATGCGATCAAAAACGGCGTACCGGTAGCCATCATCGGCGAAACGAATGCCGGGAAATCAACGCTCCTCAATGTATTGCTGAACGAGGACAAGGCTATCGTGAGCGATATTCACGGCACTACGCGCGACGTGATTGAAGATACGACCAATATCGGCGGTATTACTTTCCGTTTCATTGACACGGCAGGTATCCGCGAAACCAATGATACGATTGAGAGTCTGGGCATAGAGCGCACGTTCCAAAAACTGGAACAAGCGGAGATCGTGCTTTGGATGATTGATGCAACAGACGCAACGTCGCAAATGAATCAGCTATCGGGGCAGATACTTCCGCGTCTGGAAAGAAAGCATTTGATATTGGTATTCAACAAAGCGGATTTGTTGGGCACGGCTCATTCTGATGAGGTGCTGTCTGCGGCCTCTTCCATCATTCCTGACGCCGAATGTATTTTTATTTCCGCCAAGAAAAGGCAAAATACGGATGTGCTTCAGAAGAAACTTATAGCCGCCGCCAATCTGCCTACGATAACCCAGAACGACGTGATAGTGACCAATGCCCGCCATTACGAAGCCCTTACGCATGCTTTAGAAGCCATCGGACGCGTACAACAGGGATTGGCAAACAATCTTTCAGGAGACTTCGTGGCCCAGGACATCAGGGAGTGCATCTTCCATTTGAGCGACATCGCGGGGGAGGTGACGAATGATATGGTGCTACAAAATATATTTCAACATTTTTGCATCGGGAAATGAGAAGTGAGAAACGGTGAGAAACGCCGACAAGAGATAATAAACAAGTATCTTATAATCAAATATTTAAGCAATGTTAGCAAGAGTGCAGACATTGCTTTTTTTGTATCGTTTTGCATATATTTGTACCCCGGATGTACCTTTCAACTCATTTGATAGAACTAAGTTGAACCCGTGCGAAGTAGTAGATGTATTTGCACGTCCTTGCACGTTAATGCACACTATTGCACAAAAAAGAAGGAGAGCTAATTATGAGTAACAAGGTCAAAATTGAGCGAATTTGCGAGTATTGTGGCAAGAATTTCATTGCCCAAACATGCAAAACCCGCTTCTGTAGTCATGCTTGCAACAGCAAACACTACAAAGAAAGCATCCGTAGTGGACGATATAACATCGTCACAAAGGAGGTAAAAGAGGAAAAGCAACAACGTCTCAGGCTATCTATTGACGAGATAGAATTCATACAAGCCAAAGAATACATCAGCCTGAAACAATTTGCGACCTATCTCGGAGTCGGTAGAAGGAGTGTATACAACTATATACACAAGTATCAGATTCCTTTTATCAAAATAGGTAGAAGAACAATGATAGCAAGGAAAGAAATAGATACAATAATGAATACACTGATTAAAAGCGTAGAAGCATTATCTGAATCTCCGACCAAGACATTGGAACATCTTACAGACTTTTACTCCGTCAAGGAAATTGAGGAGAAGTATCGTATCAAATACAATCGCCTACACGTGATTGTCAAAGAGAATGACATTCCTTTTGTCACCATTGCGGGACACAAGTATTATAGTGTAAAGCACATCGACAAGTATTTCTTGAAAATGGGCTATATGGAGGCGGAAGAAATAACAGGATGGTACACCATTGAAGATATTCAGAAAATATACCGCATGACCGTGAAAGCCGTACATAGTTTCACCTCTCGCCATAAGATTCCTAAGAAAAAGGAAAAGACCGGCAATACTACCTTGTACTCCAAAAAGCATGTGGATGATATTAAGAATGCCCAAATCGGTGAAGATGGCTACATCACCATACCTGAAGCATGTGCCATGTTCAACGTTGATCGAGATACGATTTATAACCGGTGTCAGTCATACAGCATACCCAAAATCAACAAAGGAAAATTTGTCATTGTAAGTGTTGAAGGACTTCGAAAAGTATTTGGAACCGGAAATGTAGCCATAAATAATGTTAATGAGCAACAAGGAAGTAATCATGACGAAAAGACAAATAGTGATAAAGAAAACGAATCAATAACCAAATAAGTTACACGTATGAATACCAAAGTATATTTGAGAAAGAAGAAACTAAGTAAAGGAAGAGTATCGTTGTTTTTTGACTTCTATCCTCCCATCCGTATTCCTGATACCAATAAAATGACAAGACGCTATTTCTTGGGGATTCACTTACCTGAGAAGCCGAAGAATTTTGCAGAGCGTGAGCAAGTCAAAAGCATTATGGCGAAAGTGGAAATTATGCGTCTCAGAGTTCTTGAACAACTTATCAACGAGAAGTATGATTTCTATGATAAGGTGATTGAAAAGACTGATTTCTTAGCATATTTCCACAAAGAAGCTCTCAAGCATAACAAGAAGTGGCTGTTTGTCTATCAACATTTCGCCTCGTTTACAAATAACAAGTGTACTTTTGCGGATGTGAATGTAGCTTTATGTGAGAGGTTTCGTCAATATCTAATGAATACCAGCAAGTTAAAGGATAAGAAAGTGAAGCTAAAGCAAAACTCGGCAGCCGGGTATTTTTCTACTTTCCGGGGTATGTTGAAAGAGACATATAAACGGAGGCTATTGAAAGAGAACATCAACGACTTCCTGGATAGAATACCAGAAGAAGAAACAGAGATTGAGTACCTGACATTAGACGAGCTTAATCTGGTTATAAACAGCAAATGTCCTTTTCCTGTATTACGTAAGGCTTTCATATTTTCTTGTATTACGGGAATGAGACGTAGTGATGTTCTCTCTTTACAATGGAGCGACATCAAGCAATTACCCAAAGGTGGATGGTATATCAATAAACGGATGATAAAAACCAAGAGCCTAGCAAACATACCTGTTGGAGAAGACTTGATTGAGTTGATAGGTCCATGCAAAGAAGGGTTGGTATTCAAAGGTCTGTCTGTGTATATGATGACTTATCCACTAAAGAAATGGTTAAAGGATATTGGCATAAAGAAGGACATCCACTACCATTGTACAAGGCATACATGTGCTACATTGTCATTGGCATTGGGAACGGATATTATCACCATCAAGCATATCCTCGGTCATAAGCAAGAAAGCACAACAATGCGCTATACCAAGGTGGTAAACCCGTTAATGGAACAAGCCGCCAAAAGATTAAACATTTCAGCTATTGCTCAGAACCATGAAATGGATAAAGAAGCTGAGAGCTAAAATTGAACGACTCCACAATGAGTCGAGAACTATAAAAGGAAACCAAAGACTGATAATACTGATGCTATTATTAGTCTTTGGTATGACACTTACAGGCATAAGGATGTATCAGTTCAGCCCGGCATTGGCATTGGCTATATTTCCGACACTATGTCTCAGTCTGTCAGTCCTCCTACTATTGTTTATAAAGAAAGGGCTTGATTTAAAAGCTGAGGAAGTTCTCAATCAATACAAAATTCATCTTGAAACTCACAAGCTTGACAGGGAATGGTTAAACAAAGAATTTCTTAATGAACAACAGCTTAGCCATAATAAAGTAGGTGGTGGTATACATCGTCGAAAAAAGATGATTGTAGAATTTTGCATCCAGCAACTTAACGTTTCTGCCGAAGAAGCGAATCAGGAAATTTTAGCGCAGACAAAAGCGGCTATCCAAACCATAAAAGAAGAAATGACCCAAAAGTTAGCAAATAGCCAGGTGGAATATGAAGTTCAAATTCAAAAGTTGGAAGAACGACTAAGCCAAGAGCCTATTCCTTTACAACAATATCTGGATGCAATAAAATCCAATAATAGCAATGAGTTGTCAGCGAATACCAAAAGGGTTAATGAAGCATTTGGTTACATCTATAGATATATAGACAACACATTAGCCTGCAAGTTCTACGTTTACGAACTGGAGTATTTTAAAGTGCATGTTCTTGAACATATCACTAACACGAAAGTGGACAAAGAGATTGAGAAACCTATTTCATCAATTAATGGTCTTCAGAAAAGTGATTTGGGAGCGTTCCTGCATAATCTTTTTGCAATGTGCAAGTATTATAATCCACAATTGAAAAAGAGTGTTTTCTTTGAAGGTTGTCAAAAGTATTTCGATAAAGAAGTATGTGATACCACAATACTTTCCACCAATAGTACAAGAATAGCCAATGGTCAGAAGATTTTCCCCATTGACATGAAGAAGGATAATTTCTTCAAAGAATATCTCAAGGAACAACAGTAGTCAGACTTTTGAGTACCCTACAAACTCTTAGCCTCAATACTCCAAACAACTGGAATATTGAGGCTTTTCATATTCATCTGTTAAGCCATTCTAATTCTTTGACGAAAGCATGACGAGCCTTTGACGAAGTGATGACGAGAAGCACTCGTCATCACTATTTGCCATTCATTTGCAGCAGATAATCAAACTATTACCGCATATGACAAATGAAAACAATTACGGCAAAGTCACTCATGACAATCTGCCACAATCTGTAGAGCATCCCCCAAATTACTGGAGGTGCAAGTTGAGAATCAAAACAAAAAGATTCAGATGCAAAGAAATAGAGGGAAAAACAAGAAGTAGAGCATCCCACCTTGATAGTTAGCCTGATAATAGGATAGTATCAAGGTAGTAAATGCCTTTGGCTTTTATACTCCAATTAACTTTGCTCCTCGAAACCGGTTTCAGAGTGAACGGAGGAAAAACCTCTTATGTACAACATTTCAATTAAGAAAAAATTGATGATAAAGAAAAAATCAGAAAACAGAATCACTATTTGCCATTTACTAGCAGTAGATAATCAAACTATTAGTGCTTATGGAAAATGAAAGCAATTTCGGCAAAGTCACTCATGACAATCTGCCTCAAGCTGTAGAGCATCTCATCAAACTACTCGAGGTGCAAGCTGAGAATCAGAACAAGGAGATTCCCATAGAGAAAGATGAAATGAACATCGAGGAAGTAAGTGCCTTGATTAAGAAGAGTATCAGTACAGTATATCGCTACACTTGCCAACAATGTATTCCATACACGAAGATTGGGAATACTCTACACTTCTATCGGTCAGAAATTTTGGAATGGATGAAACTGCATAAAAAGAAGTCCATTCAAGATTTATACAATGAAGCTTCTATCGAATCCTTTAAAGTATTAAATCGTGATTAAAGAAATGGCGAGAACCCAAGACAAAGCATCAAAAAGCAGAGGAAAAACCTCTCGCGTATAACATTTTAATTAAGCAAAAGCTAATGACAAAGAAAAATATAGAGAATGATAACACCACCATCTGTTCAACCTGCCTGTTGAAGTTAAGCTATATCATCGCACGGATGGAAAAAATAGAGAGTGCCCTTTATTGCATCAAAGGCACACTTAACTTCAAGGAAGCACGCGAATATCTCGACCTATCCAATAGTCAGCTTTACAAGTTGACAAGGAATGGAGACATACCATATTATAAACCGACCGGCAAATTGATCTATTTCAATAAGCAAGAGTTGGATGAATGGATGTGCCAGAATCATTTAGAGGCGAGTGCAGGATGTGAAGGAATAATTGCCGGAACAGATAAGAGCGGTACTTGCCACAATGAAAAATCAAACGGCTGATTTAAAAAGAGACCAAAAGAAAAAGCTTCAAATCATGATTGAGAATAAAAAGATTAGTTTGGGTGAAGATATAGACGAAAGTGCCTTTGAGCAGATTTTGAAATTTATCCGACTCAGAGTTACGGATGTTTATGCTTATCCACCGGAGATCGTACAAGTGGACGGCATCACCATTGCCACGCTGGGAAACTTCAGCGCATCTACCGGAAAGCCGAAGAGCAAGAAAACTTTCAACGTGTCGGCAATCGTGGCTTCCGCATTATCTGGTAAGGAGGTACTACGTTACAAGGCAATCTTGCCGAAAGAAAAACATAAGGTGCTGTATGTAGATACAGAACAGAGTAAATGCCATTGCCACAAGGTGCTGGAAAGAATACTGGTACTGGCCGGAATGCCCACTGACTGTGAGAATGAACGACTAGAGTTCTTTATGCTGCGAGAGTATTCACCCAAACACAGAAGGCAGATCATTAACCTTGCACTGGAAACAGACCCGAATATCGGATTCGTGGTGATTGACGGGATTCGTGATCTTATGTACGACATCAACAATCCCAGTGAGTCGGTGGAGCTTATCAATGACCTGATGCGGTGGTCCAGTATGCACGACCTGCATATCCATACGGTATTACATCTAAATAAAGGCGATGATAATACTCGTGGGCACATAGGCACAGAGCTGAATAATAAGGCTGAAACAATACTCCAAGTCACGAAAAGCCCGTTTGACAGCAGTATAAGCCAAGTGAAGGCCATGCACATCCGGGAGAAAGAATTTACTCCGTTTGCATTCAAAATCAATAGTGAGGCATTGCCGGAACTGGTGGATAATTATGCGTTTGAGGCAGAGCGTAAACCTCTATTCGAAGTACTGACGGATGAACAGCATGTGAGCGCATTGGAAAGTGTGTTTGCGGATGGGCCAATTGCCGGGTATGAGAATATGCTCAAATCCCTGCAAAAAGGTTATGAGACCATCGGTTATAAACGGGGACGGAACGTGTGCGTGGAACTGAATAAGTTCCTGATGGGAAAAGGGGTAATAACCAAAAAGGACAAGACTTACTCTTACGAACCTAAAGCCTTTGAGAATGAGGAATCCATATAGAACGGAAAGAAGTTTAGTTTACTCCGGGGCTATATATGGTAAATCTATGTCGAACCGCTATAAAAGACCAAAGAAATAATATGAACATCGCTCAAATAAAGCAAATAGATTTGGTGGACTATCTGAGAGCCATCGGCTTCTCACCGACAAAAGAGTCGGATAAGTCAGCCTGGTATCACGCTCCCTATCGAGAAGACAGAACACCGTCATTCAAAGTCAATAAAGACAAAAATATATGGTATGACTTTGGAACTGCCCAAAGTGGCGACATCATTGATCTGGCGGCACTACTTTACCAATCAAAAGATGTGTCCCGGTTGCTCAAGCTCATAGAGGGTGCAGCACCGGCACTGGCTCCCCGAATCAGGACTCCCATATCCCAGAGTGGAGAACGGCTAACAGATCCCTTCAGAAATGTAAAAGTGGTGGATTTGACTCATGAAGCACTGAAATCATATCTGCAATCCCGTGGTATTGATTGGGGTATTGGGGAATGTGAATGTAAGGAAGTTCATTATACCTGCAATAAAAAAGAATATTTCGCTGTTGCTTTTCCCAATAATGGCGGTGGTTATGAAATCCGTAATCCTTATTTCAAAGGGTGCATTGCGCCAAAGGATATATCCATCATCCAAAAATCAGAGAGAGTAAAAGGACATGGCTGTTGCCTGTTTGAGGGTTTTATGGATTACCTCTCCTATCTGACATTGGTAAAATCAGGAAGAATAACTGAGAGCAGCGAGTCTGTGGATTATATCGTTCTGAACTCGGTAAGCAATGTCGGCAGGGCCATTGAACCCATTAAAAAATATAAGGTCATTCATTGTTATCTTGACAATGATGATGCCGGTAGACGGGTTGTGGACTCCTTGCATGAATTATTGGGTGATAAGGTTCAGGATATGTTTGCGCCTTATCCACTCTATAAAGATTTGAATGACTTCTTGAGAAACAGGAAGAAAATCCCATAATAGTAGTAATATATGGATATTATTTTATATTTTTGCAATTAAATAGTAATATCCTACCATGTATGAGTAACGCAGATTATGTAACCAACCAAGATATTATGCTACTTTTAGCAAAGCGCATAAAGGAGTACAGGCTTGCCGCACGGATGAGCCAAAAGGAAATGGCGGAGAAATCCGGTGTGAGCCTTGCTACAATCAGCCATTTTGAACAGGGTGTCAATCAGAATATGACCCTGAATAATTTCATATCACTGTTGCGGATAATCGGCATGGAGCAACGTGTCAGTGATTTGCTGCCTGAATTGCCCATGCCGCCGCTGGCGTTGAAACAGATAAATAAATTCATTCCTAAAAGAGTAAGGAGAAACGATCATGATACAAAATCTTGATGTATTTTTATGGAATCGGAAAGTAGGTACATTGGTAGCCTATAAGGAGAAATACAAAGAAAAGGTATGCTTCTATTTCGATAGCGACTTTATAAAGGGCGGTTATGACATCGCTCCACTGCAAGCCCCGATAAATGGAGTGTCCGCTCAACGCGGGTTGCCTGTCTATGCGGAGGATGATAAGATCTTTGGTGGTTTGCCCTCTTTCATAGCCGATTCACTGCCTGACCATTGGGGAAATAGGGTATTCAATGAATGGGCGAAAGCGCATCATATAAAATCCCGTGACCTGTCATCACTTGACCGCCTGGCATACATCGGTAGGCGAGGTATGGGAGCGTTGGAGTTTATACCTCCTGCCGCTGAAGAAATGGAAAAGCCGTTTAAAGTGGAGATTGCCGACCTGCACAGGCTTGCCCGTGCTGCCTTGAACGAGGCTAAGGACTTCAAGGCTGAAATGCAGCCCGACTTAATGATTGAAAGCCTGTTCAAGGTGGGGACATCGGCCGGTGGCCGTAGAGCGAAAGCAATCATCCATGTGAATACAGAAACCAATGAGTGCTATTCGGGACAGGTAAACGCTCCTGCATCCGGTTTTACCCCGATGATTATCAAATTTGATGAGCATCTTGACCTGCCGACGACCCATATCGAATATAGCTATTACCTGATGGCGCAGGATGCAGGGATGGAAATGATGCCATCAATGCTGATTGAGGGCGAAAAGGAAGCGCATTTCCTGACGGAACGGTTTGACCGTAAAGGAGATGAGAAAATTCACATACAGACTTTGGCGGCAATGAACCCGGCAGCGGATAGTTATGAGTCTCTGTTTGACACCGCCTGTCGCATCGGTATCATACCGGCAGAAATGCAACGGTTGTTCCTGTCCATGACCATGAATGTGCTTGGAGGAAACGTGGATGATCATAATAAGAATTTCAGCTTCATGATGGGGCAAGACGGCGTGTGGCATATTACTCCCACGTATGATTTTACATTCTCGGTCGATCCGTCGGCACCAGGATATGTAAACCGTCACTGTATGACCATAAATAACAAGAACTCTGCTTTTGAACGTGGAGATTTGCTTGAAGTGGCTAAGAAATACAATATAAAAGGGGCTGACTCCCTGATAGAAAAGGCAATCGGTGTAGTCTCCGACTATCAGCGATATGCACATATGGCAGGGGTTGACGGCTATTGGAGCCACCAAATAAAAGAGGAAATTAACGACCGTATTGAGATGTTATCAGAAATGTCCCGACAGAATGGATTCCATCGATGAAGTTTTGCTTTGAAGGACTTTTGGGCTACTTTATTCAAATGTTTGGATAAAGTAGCAGAAAACAGAAAAAAACATCTTACATTTCCATTTTCTTCGTTACATTTGTAATACTAACTTAAGTCAATAAAATCATGTACAATGAAAAAAATATCGAAAAAATAATTAATAAATTAGAGTTTATAAAT
>ENA-UOIY01001880-UOIY01001880.1-human-gut-metagenome-genome-assembly--contig:-P114-NODE-1880-length-19064-cov-11.774002_pt1 | contig 19064 bp, 14 predicted proteins | sample MGYA00242335_ERZ723882 | MGnify/ENA metagenome assembly ERZ723882
CGGCACGGAAATCGCTCTTGGAGAAGGTGTCAAAATCCACCTGATCCTGGAACAGTGGCTCGATCTGAACATTGGAAAAATCGATTTTTTCCTCCACAACCGGAGCCGCCTGAGCAGCCTCCGCAGGAGCCGAAACTTCCTTGGAAACCTTCTTGTCGGAGTCCAAAGGTTTCATTGTCGGGAAGAGCAGCACATCGCGGATGGCTGCGGAGTCGGTGAGCAGCATGACAAGGCGGTCAATGCCGTAGCCGATGCCGCCTGTGGGCGGCATTCCGATTTCCAGGGCGTTAAGGAAGTCCTCGTCGGTGTGATTCGCCTCGGCGTCACCGGCAGCGGCGAGCGCATCCTGCGCGGCGAAACGCGCGCGCTGGTCGATCGGGTCGTTCAGCTCCGAGTAGGCGTTGCACATCTCGCGGCCATAGATGAAAAGCTCGAAGCGCTCTACCTTCGTCGGGTCGGTGGGTTTCTTCTTCGTGAGCGGGCTGATCTCCACCGGGTGATCCATGATGAACACCGGCTGGATGAGGTTTTCTTCACAGTACGTTTCAAAGAAGAGATTGATGATATCGCCGCGGGCATGGCGATCCTCAAAGGCGATGTTGTGCGCCTTGGCCAGAGCCTTCGCCTCTTCCTCAGTCTTGACGGTGTCAAAATCAACGCCGGAGTACTTCTTGATGGCGTCGATCATCGTCAGGCGCTCAAACGGCTTGCCGAGATCGATCTCCGTGCCCTGATAGGTGATCGTCGTGCTGCCGCAGACGACCTTGGCAAGATGGCGGAACATGTCCTCTGTAAGATCCATCATGCCGTTATAGTCGGTATACGCCTGATAGAGCTCCATGAGCGTGAATTCAGGGTTGTGGCGCGTATCGACGCCCTCATTGCGGAACACACGGCCGATCTCGTAGACCTTTTCCAGTCCGCCGACGATCAGGCGCTTGAGATAGAGCTCCAGGGAGATGCGAAGCTTCACATTCTCGTCAAGGGCGTTGTAGTGCGTTTCAAACGGCCGCGCCGCGGCGCCGCCGGCGTTCGGCACGAGCATGGGGGTCTCGACCTCCATGAAGCCGCGGTCATCGAGGAAGCGGCGGATCTCCCGCAGGATCTGTGAGCGCTTGACGAACGTATCGCGCACCTCGGGATTGACGATCAGGTCAAGATACCGCTGGCGGTAGCGCACATCGGTATCCTGCAGACCGTGGAACTTCTCCGGCAGAGGCTTGAGAGACTTGGTAAGCAGCGTGAGCTCTTTGGCGTGAACGGTGATCTCACCGGTCTTGGTGCGGAACACGAAGCCCTTGACGCCGATGATATCGCCGATGTCCATTTTTTTGAAATCGGCATACGCTTCCTCGCCGAGATCGTCGCGGGCAACATAGCACTGAATGACGCCCTGCTTATCCTGGATCTTGCAGAAGGACGCCTTGCCCATGATGCGTTTGACCATCATGCGCCCGGCCACGGACACCTCATTGCCGACCAGCTCATCACCGGCGGCAAGGATCTCCGCGCTGTGGTGGGTAACATCGTAGCGGGTGATCGCGAAGGGATCCCGTCCTGCGTCCTGCAGGTTCGTCAGCTTTTCGCGGCGGATGCGGAGCAGCTCGCTAAGCGAGACCTCCGGTGCACCGGTCCTTGTTTCCTCTGCCATAGTAATCTCCTATATCTTTATTTTACGCTCAATTTTCAAAAGCGAGGATCTCGTAGTGAATAACGCCGCCGGGGGCTTCAAACTCGATCTTATCGCCCTTCTTTTTCCCCATTAGGCAGCGGCCAAGGGGGGATTCATCGGAAATACGGCCAAGAATGGGGTTGGCTTCCTGGCTGCCGACGATCTCATACGTTTCCTCGTCCTCCTCGCCCACTTCGCGGACGGTCACACGGCTGCCCATGGAAATGGCGCTGCCGGTCGGCACATTATCGAGAATGACGGCGTTTTCGATCAGGTTCTTTATCTCAGCGATCTTGGAGTAGAGCTTGCCCTGCTCGGTCTTCGCTTCATCGTATTCGCTGTTTTCCGACAAATCGCCGAAAGAGCGGGCCTCCTTGATCTGCTCGGAAACCTCTTTCTCCCGAACGGTCTGAAGGTATTCCAGCTCCTTTTTCAGTTCTTCCAGGCGCTCCTGGCTCATTCTGAAACGGCTTTCAACGGACATAGTTTTAACTTCCTTTCGATATATACATGCTCGCAAATCCCGCACAGAGTAACTCCGTGCGGGAATTTGTTCTGCTATTATACGGAATCCCACGCGCCGTGTCAAGACGGTTTTCGGGTTCCCTTTTTGTAGATTTCAGCCGATTTCAGGATCTTCCGGCGTTAATGCACGGCGTCCTTCGCCGCTTCGAGCTGGACGTCCAACTCGCTGTCCTCAATCTGGTAGGAGGCGATATCCGGCGTAACGCCGCCGAGATCGGCCATGCTTTTTTTATCCGGCGTCAGATACTCAAACTTGGAGAGGCGAACCGCGCTGCCGTCAGACAGCTCCACGATCACCTGGCTCTGGGCATTGCCGGGCGTTCTCCGTCCGACGATCGTAACACCCGCCTGCTGCATGATGCAGGCAAACATTTCCGCCGCACAGGTGGTGTTCTCATTCACCAGAACGACCATCGGCATATTGAGATACGAGCTGCCGGACGAATAGGTCGTCTCCTTCCCGTCGCGGTCGCGAAGAAGGAAGAGATCGCCCTTCGGCAGGAAGAAATCGAGCGAGTCCGCCATTTCCGCCGGTTTGCCGCTCGTATTATCGCGAACGTCAATGATAAGGCTCGTTGCGCCGGAGTCCTGCAGCGAGGCCACCGCCGATTTAACGCTGGCCGCGGCGCTGTCGTCAAAGTTGCGGATGCGCAGGTATCCGACGGTCGTGCTGCGGTTGGCTTTGTTGGCGTCGGTATCCAGCATATAGCAGACGACCGGCTCGGCATAAATGAGCTCGCATTTCATCCGGGCTTCCGCCTTGCCGCCCTGCACATTAAGAAGGTGGAGCGTGAAATACTTTTCCGTCTCGGTCTCCTTTGCGTCATACGTGCGCAGCAGATCGTCCAACTGCTCGGGCGTATAGGTGGATACGTCGGTATTGTCAACGCTCGCGATCATGTTACCAACTTTCACATGCGCCTGATCCGCCGGGGAGCCGGGCGTTACGGAAAGAACAGTCAGATAACCGTAGTTCTCGTTGTACTGCGTGGTGACGCCGATGCCGACATACTGGTTCGTCAGCGTGAGCTTGTATTCCTCATACTCGGAAGCGGGGAGATAATAGCTCGCCGGGTCGTCCAGCGAGGCGACCATAGCGCTCGCGGAAGCGTCCTCCAGAGAGGACGTGTCCTTCGGCTGATAGAATGTCGTCTCAATGACACGGATGATCTCCATGTATTTATCGGAGGACGCGCCGCTGTCGGCAAGGATCAGGCACGCGGCCGCAGTGACGACAATGCAGATCACACACGCGAGCAGCGACCAGACGATTTTCGGTACGCGTTTCATAGGCTGATACCTCGGATGTTATTTCTTTCGCCGCGACGGTCAGGCCGTCGGATCATACGTAACGGCACTCTCGTCGTAATACTGCATGGGGTCGACCTGCTGCCCGTTTTTGATGACAGCATAGTCCAGATGGCTGCCGGTGGCGATGCCGCTCTCGCCGACATAGCCGATGATCTGCCCCTGCTTGACATACTCGCCCGGCTGAACGATGAAGTTCGTCATGTGTGAGTAGCGCGTCGCAGTTTCCCCGTCATGCTCGATGCTGACATAGTAGCCGAGACCGTCGTTGTATGTGGCGTTGGCCACCTGCCCGTCGGCGGCGGCATAGATCGGGTCGCCGGACTTTGCGCCGATGTCGAGCGCCTTATGGTTCGTCGAGGCGCCTGCTGTAGGAGCGGAGCGTTCGCCGTAGCGCGATGTGATGTATGTGCTGTCCACGGGCCAGATGAAGCTGCCGTTGTACGCTCCGGAGGCGTTGGAGTTATTTTCATACGCTCCACCGGCACCGGACGAGGCCGCGCCGGAGGCAGTATTCCCGCCGCCGGACGAGCCGCCGTACCACGTTCTCTGCGCTGCCTGCTGCGCGGCGTATTCCTGCATGGCTTTCAAAAGCTCCTGCATCGCCTCGTCCTCGGCCTGCGCGATGGCGTCGTATTCCGCCTGCGCGTCGAAGGAAAGCTCGTCAAGATTGGCAATCAGATCACATGCCGCGTCCACCTGCGCGCTCAGCTGCTCGCGGCGGGCGGAAAGCTCTTCGTTCACGGCGTCCTGCTCCGCCTTGGCAGTCTCATACTCGTGCTTGATGGTCTCCACGTCCTCGCGGCTCTTCTGCAGAGACTTTTCCAGCTCGCGGTCATAGTGCATGATGTCGTTTACATCCGCAGCGCGCGCAAGAATCTCGGGAACGCTGTTTGCTTCAAAAATGAAGGTAAGATACGAATAGCTGCCGTTTTCCTCCATGGAGCGGATGCGCTCGCGCAAAAGCTCCGTCTGTTCGGTCTCGGCGGCGGTCGCCGCGGCAAGCTCTTCTTCCTTGCTGTCGATCAGTTTCTGATAGACGGCGATCTGCTCTTCGATGAGCGCGATCGTCTCGCGGTTGAGCGAGATCTGCTTATCCAGCGCCGCCTTGCGGGACACGATCAGCGTCTGGTTATCGGAGAGATCCTGAACGACCTGCTCCTGCTCCATGAGCTGCTCCTCCAGCAGCGCCCGTTTTTCGGCGAGCCGCTCAAGATCGGTCTCGTCCACGGCGTTTGCCGGGAGAGCAGTAATCACGAGCGAGAGCACCATGATGGCCGCCAGCACAACGCAGATCACGGAAAAAACAGTTTTTTGCAATTTGTTACGTTTCATAGGCTCCTTATGCCCCGCAGGGGGTAATCAGCAGTTCCAATACGTAAGCCCGGAGAAGTACGCCGCCGGGTCGGTCTGCGCGCCGTTGATACGGATCTCAAAATGGCAGTGCGGGCCGGTGGACACGCCGGTAGAGCCGACTGCGCCGACATACTGTCCGGCGGTGACATACTGCCCATAGCTCACGCCGATGGAGCTCATATGCGCATACACCGTGACGATGCCGTTGCCATGGTCGACCATAACGCAGTTGCCATAGCCGCCGTTCGCGCCGGCGTAGATCACGTCGCCCGCACCGGCCGATACGATAGATGCGCCCATGCCCGCGCCAATGTCGAGACCGCCGTGATACGTGCTCGCGCCGGTAGTCGGCGCAACACGGTAGCCGAAGCGGGATGTGATGAGCGTGCAGCTTGGCACCGGCCATTGAAGATCGGAAAGATTTACTGCCGAACCGCCGCCAGAGCTTCCTCCGCCGGAATTGCCTCCGCTGTTGCCGCCGGTATTGTTGTTCTGATTGCGTTTCGCCTCTTCCTCGGCGCGCTTGCGGATCGCTTCCTGCAGCGTCTCCTCCGCTTCCGCTTCCGCCTCGGCAATGGCGTCATATTCCGCCTGCGCATCGTCGGAAAGCGTTTCGATGTCGGCGATCATGGTATATGCCGCTTCGACCTGCGCATCAAGCTCCGACTGCTTGGTGTCCAGCTCCTTCTGAAGAAGTTCCTGCTCATGGCGGGCTTCCTCGTAGCTCTTTTTGATGGACTCGACATCCTCGCGCGCCGACATATACTCTTCTTCGAGCGTTTTGTCGTAGTGCATGATGTCGTTCACATCGCCGATGCGGGAGAGAAGCTCGGTCACACTGGAGGAATCAAAGATGAAGCTGGCATAGGAATAGCTGCTGTTCTCCTCCATCGCGCGGATGCGGGAGCGGAGGAGCTCCGTCTGCGTTGTTTCCTTCTCGAGAGCTTTATCGAGCTCTGCCTGTTTTTCGGCGATGATCTCGTCATAAATTTTGATCTGCTCACCGATGAGCTCGATCATCTGGCGGTTGATCTCAATTTTACCGTCAAGTGCGAGCTTGCGGGTGATGAAGCGCGCTTTCTGGCTTGTGAGATCGTTGATAACGTCCTGCTGTTCCTGTGCCTGCTGCTCAAGAGCATCCAGCTTTTTCTGGAGATCGTCGATCTCCGACTGAGAGACCGCATACGCCGGCAGCGACGCGGCAAGAGCCGCAGCGGCGAGAAGAGCGCAGAAAACAGAACGAAGGGTTTTTTTCATGTTTTTCATAGTAAGTACGTAAGTCCGGGAAGGATCAAACCTTCAGATAGTTGCGGATCGCCATAGCGCCGCCGAACGCGCCGACCAGAATGCCGACAGCAAGGAACACGATCAGCAGCGGCGTCATCAGCAGCGAGAACGGCATGACCTGAATAAGGCTCGCCGCAATGGAAACAGAGATCTTCTGCGCGATGAAGTCATACACCGCCCATTGCAGCAGGAAAGCAATTCCCGCGCCCAGAAGGCCGAGAATCAGACCTTCCACGACAAACGGCGTACGGATAAAGCCGTTGCTCGCGCCGACCATTTTCATGACCGCTATCTCGTCGCGCCGCGTAAACGTTGCAAGCTTAATAGTATTGGACATCATGAAAACGGATACGACGAGAAGAATGACGATCAAGATTGCCGTAATGACGCTCACAACATTTCGAACCGCAATAAAGCCCTCAGCGATCGTGACCGGAGCATTGACTTCTGCCACGCCGTTGACCGCGTCAACGGCGGATGCAGTTTCACGCATGAGCGTGATGTCATTCAGCCGGATCACGTAGCGGTTGCGGAACACGGTCGCGTCCAGATTTTCAAACACGCTGCTGTCGCCATAAGTATTTTTGTAATTTTCCATGGCTTCTTCGCGGGAGATAAACTGCACGTCCCGAATGTTGGGGATACTCCGGATCGCGCCTTCGATGGAGCGCGCATCGCTGTCGGAGAGAGACTCGTCCACAAAAGCGAGAATCTGACTATCCTCCTCCATGTCGCCGATGAGGTTATCGACGTTCACCGCCACGAGACCGAAGCTGCCCATGATGATGAGGCAGGCGGCGATGACCGTGACGGAAGCGAACGAGCGGAAGCCGTGCGAGAATACGCCGCGCAGACCTTCCCGGAAGAGATATGTAATTCTGTTAAGACTCATAGCCGTAATACCCATCCATTCCGTCGCTGATAAGGCAGCCGTCGCTCAGCGACACAACGCGCTTGGAAAAGGCGTTGACAAGTTCCTTTTCGTGCGTAACGATCAGCACCGTTGTCCCCAGCTCGTTGATTTTCTGGAAAAGCAGCATGATCTCCAGACTTCTGGCGGGGTCGAGATTGCCGGTAGGCTCGTCGGCAATGATCATGTCCGGGGAGTTCACGAGCGCTCGGGCGATCGCCACACGCTGCTGCTCGCCGCCGGAGAGCTCCCGGGGATAGCGATCCTCGCGGCCCGAAAGATCGACCAGGTCAAGCACGTACGGCACGCGCTTTTTGATCTCGCGGTTGGAAGCACCGATCACGCGCATCGCGAACGCAACGTTTTCATAGACCGTCATGTCCTTGATGAGCCGGTAGTCCTGGAAGATAACGCCGAGCGAGCGGCGCAGCTTCGGCAGGTTCCGACGCTTCATCGTGCGAAGATCGAAGCCGTTGACCTCGATCTGGCCGCCGGTGGCGCGGATCTCGCCGGTCAGCAGCTTGATGATCGTGGTTTTCCCCGAACCGGACGGGCCGACAAGGAACACGAACTCGCCATCCTGAATGGTGAGATCAATGTCCCGCAGTGTTTCCGCGCGGCTGCCGGGGTATTTCATTTTGACATCCTTGAGAAGTACCATAAATCATTCTCCGCGTCAGAGCCGGGGATCAGTATTCCCCGTTCTGAGAGTTCAGGTATTTTTTGACCATGAGCGCCACCTTGAAGATGATCGCATGGTCGAACTCACGCAAATCAAGTCCCGTCAGCTTCTTGATCTTCTCGAGACGGTACACCAGCGTATTGCGGTGGACAAACAGCTTACGGGAGGTTTCGGACACGTTCAGGTTGTTCTCGAAGAACTTGTTGATCGTGTAGAGCGTTTCCTGATCGAGTGCCTCGATCGGATTTTTCTTGAACACTTCGCTCAGGAACATTTCGCAGAGCGTCGTGGGAAGCTGATAGATCAGACGCCCGATGCCGAGGTTATCATAGTGGATGACGGACTTTTCCGTATCGAACACCTTGCCGACCTCGATGGCGACCTGCGCTTCCTTGTACTTGTCCGCAAGAACGCGGAGATGCTTCGCCGTGGTGCCGATACCGATCACGCACTTGAGATTGAGATCGTCATGCAGCTTTTTCTCAATCTCCTCGGCGATATCATAAACTTCCTTGTTGCTGTCCGCAGGGCCGGTCAGCTCCTTGATGAGGACGAGATCCGTCTCGTTGATGCTCAAAACGAAATCCTTCTGCCGGTCGGGGAACATGTTGGAGATGGCTTCGAGCGCCGCCATGTCGGTGCGCTCCGTCTGCCGGATGAGTAGAACGGCGCGGGGCACGTCCGTGGCAAAGTGCAGCTCTTTGGCGCGGACATAAATATCTCCCGGCAGGATGTTATCGGAGATGATGTTCTTGACGAAGATCGTCTTGTTGTGCTTTTCCTCGTAATTGACCTTTGCCTCCTGAAAAGCGACCGAGGCAAGGATGCACACGCAGCGCGCCGTGGCGTCGTGGCCGTCAACAAAGACAGCATAGTCCAGCCGGGTGCTGAGACCGCCGACGGGCTTGTACGTGCGGAAATTGGACGTGAAGATCTGATCCGGGTAATCGCCGAAGCCGGTGTGAAAATCATCGAGCTTCGTGCCGATCATGGAAAGCTCGCTGCACGCGACAACGACTCCCTGATCGTCCACAACGCCGATGCACCGGTCGGTGGCATCCTTCATCTGGATGATGATGCTCTGGAAAATCCTGCTGGACATAACGTCTGCCTCCCCCATCTTTCTATACGAAAATGCACATCAAAAAACTAACGGCATTTTTAGGTATTTTTCATAATAAAGCATTTCTGTGCAAAATTCAATAGCTAAATCTTTACAACTTGTAAATTTTTTTTACACTTAATCAAATCAAAGCAGATTTATAAAAATCCGCCGGATAGTTTTGTATGATATAACGACATTTTCGCGCAAAAACCGAAAAAAGCGCGTTCGTCATTTCGACAGGATGCCCGGCTGTATCATCTCGATTTCCTCGGGGGTCAGGCGGCGGTATTCTCCTTCCGCAAGCGAAGCATCCAGCCACAGGCCGCCGATGCGCAGGCGCTTGAGCTGCATGACCGGCATCTGCCGCGAGCCGAGCATACGTTTGACCTGATGGTACTTTCCTTCAAACACCTCGACCTGTACGCGCCCGCCGCCGAGATCCACGAGTTCTGCCGGAAGGCATTTTGTGCCGTCACGCAGCTCGATCCCGCCGCGGAAGGCGGCAAAGTCCGCCTTGCACGGCGTTCCGTCCACCACGGCTTCATAGAGCTTGCTCACATGGCTTTTCGGCGAGATGACCTTATGGGCAAACGTTCCGTCATCCGTCAGCAAAAGGAGGCCGGTCGTATCCTTGTCCAGACGGCCGACCGGAAAAAGGCCGCGCCGCTTCCAGTCCTCCGGCATGGCGTCCACGACCGTGGGCTTACGCGGATCGCGTGTGGCCGTCAGCACGCCGGACTGCTTGTTGAGCATGATATAAATGTGTCCCGGGCCGTCGATCGGCTCACCGTCTACAGTAAGCGAGACCGCTTCCGGGTCAAATTTTTCCGCCGGGTCGGCGCATGGCGCTCCGTTTACGGCAGCGCGGCCGCGGCGGATGATCTCCCGCGCCTGACTGCGCGAGCAAAGGCCGGTATCGGTGAGGATCTTGTCGAGACGGACGAGCGGCATATTTGTTTCCTTCCTTCCATACATTGGATCGGGGGTGATGAACGATGCGAAAAATCTCACCGGCGCGCCGGAGCGCCGCCGTAAAGGTGATTTTGTTCGGAGTAATCGCCGCGGCGGTGATACTCCTCGCCGGAGCACTCGGACGGCGCAGCGCCGATAACACGATCCGCGCCCGAACAAACGAGGAACGGATCGCCTATTTACAATCGCTCGGCTGGGAGGTCGAGCCGGCGCCGCTCCTTGAGCAGGAGATCACGCTGCCGAAGGAATTCCCGGATGTTTTGGCAAAGTACAACGAGCTGCAGCGCCAGCAGGGATTCGATCTGGCGGAATACGCCGGGAAAAAACTGACGCTCTATACCTACCGGATCACAAACCATCCCGACGCAGAGGAGGCGGACGCCTCGCTCTATGTTTACCACACAGAGCTTGTCGGCGGCGACGTACATTCCACGTCGTTTACGGGGTTCATGACGGCGCTGCGGTAAACGCAGGATGTAGAAAATGGCTGACAGCAAAGCTGCCAGCCATTTTTGTTTACGAAGTAACAAATTACTCGTTGATGCCGATAACAACACCGGAGCCGACGGTACGGCCGCCCTCGCGGATAGCGAAGCGGAGGCCGTTCTCGATGGCGATCGGGGTGATCAGTTCGACGTCCATGTCGACGTTGTCGCCGGGCATGCACATCTCAACGCCTTCGGGCAGGGAGATGACGCCGGTAACGTCGGTGGTACGGAAGTAGAACTGGGGACGGTAGTTGTTGAAGAACGGGGTGTGACGGCCGCCCTCCTCCTTGGAGAGGACGTACACCTGGCCCTTGAACTTGCGCAGGGGCTTGATGGACTTCGGAGCAGCGAGAACCTGGCCGCGCTCGACTTCCTTCTTGGTGATGCCGCGGAGCAGGCAGCCGACGTTGTCGCCAGCCTCGGCGTACTCCAGGGTCTTGTGGAACATCTCGGTGCCGGTGACGACGGATTCCTTGATCTCGTCCTCGAGACCAACGATCTCGACCTTGTCGCCGACCTTAACGGTACCACGCTCGACACGGCCCGTAACAACGGTGCCGCGGCCGGTGATGGTGAACACGTCCTCGATGGGCATCAGGAAGGGCAGGTCAGCCTTACGGTCGGGGGTCTTGATCCAGGTGTCAACAGCTTCCATGAGCTCCCAGATGCAGTCATACTCGGGGGCGTTGGGATCGGTGGACTCGGAGGCCAGAGCGTTCAGAGCGGAACCCTTGATGATCGGGGTGTCATCGCCGGGGAACTCGTACTTGTCGAGCAGCTCGCGGACTTCCATCTCGACGAGCTCAAGCAGCTCGGGGTCGTCGACCTGGTCGCACTTGTTCAGGAAAACGAGAATGTAGGGAACGTTAACCTGACGGGCGAGCAGCAGGTGCTCACGGGTCTGAGCCATCGGGCCGTCGGAAGCGGCGATGACGAGGATGCCGCCGTCCATCTGAGCGGCGCCGGTGATCATGTTCTTGATATAGTCGGCGTGGCCCGGGCAGTCGACGTGGGCGTAGTGACGGCCCTGGATCTGCACACCCTTGGTGGCGCCGTGAGAGCCGACGCGGTCAAACGTCTGGTACTCAACGTGTGCAGTGTTGATGGTGATGCCGCGCTCGCGCTCTTCGGGCGCCTTGTCGATGGAGGCGTAGTCAACGAAGTCAGCGGCGTTGGGGTCCGCCATAGCGAGAACCTTGGTGATGGCGGCGGTCAGGGTGGTCTTACCATGGTCGATGTGGCCGATGGTACCGATATTCACATGGGGCTTGCTGCGGTTGAACATTTGCTTAGCCATGGAAACATCCTCCTAATAGCAAAAATTAAAATTTTGGTTTGGATTTATTCTACAGGAACTTTGCTTATTTTGCAACACCTAAAATCAGGCGTTGTTGCCGCGCTTGCCGATGATGCTCTCCTGGAGGCTCTTCGGAAGCTCGACATAGGTGTGCGGCTCCATGCTGTAGTTGGCACGGCCCTGCGTTCTGGAACGCAGATCGGTCGAATAGCCAAACATGGAAGCAAGCGGCACCTCCGCCGTAATGATCGCGGCACCGTTGCGGATATCCGTTCCGGCCACCTGACCGCGGCGGGCGTTGAGATCGCCGATAACGTCGCCCATATACTGGTCGGGCGTCGTGACGACTACCTTCATGATGGGCTCGAGCAGCGTGGGACCGGCTTTCTGCGCGGCTTCTTTGAAAGCCATGCTGCCGCAGATCTTAAACGCCATTTCGCTCGAGTCGACCTCGTGGTAACTGCCGTCGAGAAGGGTGACCTTCACGTCGACAACCGGATAACCGGCGAGCACACCGGACGCCATAGCGCCCTGAATGCCCTGGTCGACGCTGGGGATAAACTCCTTCGGGATGGCGCCGCCGGTGACGGCGTTGATGAACTCGTAACCCTTGCCCGGGTTCGGCTCGATCTGGATCTTCGCCTGGGCGAACTGGCCTTTGCCGCCGGACTGACGTGCGTAACGCATGTCGACCGTAGCAGTACCGCGGATGGTTTCCTTGTAAGAAACCTGCGGCTTACCGACGTTTGCCTCAACCTTGAACTCGCGGAGCAGACGATCCACGATGATCTCCAGATGGAGCTCACCCATGCCGGCGATGATGGTCTGCCCCGTCTCCTCGTCCGTGTAGGTCTTGAAGGTGGGGTCCTCCTCGCTCAGCTTGGAGAGTGCGATCGCCATCTTTTCCTGACCGGCTTTGGTCTTGGGCTCGATGGCAACGCGGATAACGGGCTCGGGGAATTCCATCGATTCGAGAACGACCGGGTGCTTGTCGTCGCAGAGAGTATCGCCCGTGCGGGTGTTTTTCAGACCCACAACGGCGGCGATCTCACCGGCATAGACAGCGTCGATGTCCTCGCGATGGTTCGCGTGCATGTGCAGCAGACGGCCGAGACGCTCGCGCTGACCGCGGACGGTGTTCACGGCGGTCTCGCCGGCCTTGATGGAGCCGGAGTAAACGCGCATGAACGCCAGACGTCCGACAAAGGGGTCGGTCATCACCTTGAAAACGAGACCGGCGAAGGGGCCGTTCACGTCCGCAGGGAGAGTGACCTCTTCCTCCGTCTTGGGGTTCACACCGACAACCGGCGGAACGTCCAGCGGAGAGGGCAGGAAGTCGACAACGGCGTCGAGCAGCTTCTGCACGCCTTTGTTCTTGTACGACGTGCCGCAGAGCACCGGAACCATGCTGCCGCTGACGGTCGCCTTGCGGATGACCGTGCGCAGACGATCGGCGGGGATCTCCTCGCCTTCCAGATACATCTCCGCGATCTCATCGTCAAAGAGGGATACGGCATCGATAAGCTTCTCCCGGTACTCGGCGGCAAGATCCGCCATGTCCTCGGGGATGGGCTCCACGCGCATATCCTTACCCAGATCGTCATAGAAAACAACGGAGTCCATATCAATGAGATCGATGATCCCACGGAAATCCGATTCTTTACCGATGGGCAGTTGGATGGGCACGGCATTGGCCTTCAGGCGGTCATAGATCATGTCCATGACGTTGTAGAAGTCGGCGCCGGTGATGTCCATTTTGTTGACGTAGATCATGCGCGGAACATTGTAATGGTCCGCCTGACGCCACACCGTTTCCGTCTGGGGCTCGACGCCGCCCTTGGCGCAGAGGACGGTCACACAGCCGTCCAGCACGCGCAGGCAGCGCTCCACCTCGGCGGTGAAGTCCACGTGACCCGGCGTATCGATGATGTTGATGCGCGTATCCTTCCAGAAGCAGGTGGTAGCAGCGCTGGTGATGGTGATACCGCGCTCCTGCTCCTGCACCATCCAGTCCATCGTGGCGCTGCCTTCATGGGTCTCGCCCATTTTGTAGTTGACACCGGTATAGAAGAGAATACGCTCGGTAGTCGTCGTCTTACCCGCATCGATGTGCGCCATGATGCCGATGTTTCTGGTTTTTTCAAGTGAATATGATCTGGGCATAAATCTCTACCTTTGCTGAAATTACCAACGATAGTGGGCGAAGGCCTTGTTGGACTCGGCCATCTTGTGCGTATCCTCGCGCTTCTTGACGGAGGCGCCGGTGTTGTTCACGGCGTCCATGATCTCGTTGGCGAGACGCTCCTTCATGGTCTTTTCGCTGCGCTTGCGGGAATAGCCGACCAGCCAGCGGAGACCGAGGGTCTGACGACGCTCCGGACGAACTTCGATAGGCACCTGGTAGGTGGCGCCGCCGACACGGCGGGCCTTGACTTCCAGAGCCGGCATGATGTTGTTGAGAGCTTCGGTAAACACCTCAAGCGGATTGCGATCCAGCTTCTTCTGGATCAGGTCAAAGGCGTCGTAAACCACCTTCTGGGCCACGCCTTTTTTGCCGTCCAGCATAACACCGTTGATGAGCTTGGTCACCAGAACGCTGTTGTATACGGGATCCGGCAAGATTTCTCTTTTGGGAACGTTACCTCTTCTGGGCACTTTGCTTCCCTCCTTCATTATGAAATGATCTCAAAGGTACTCGACGGCAGCGCTCTGCCGCCGCTGTGTCCAAAAGGCTATCATATAAAAATATATCAATAACCAACAGGACACTGTTGGGGGTGCAGCTTACTTCTTACCCGCCTTGGGTCTCTTCGCGCCGTACTTGGAGCGGGACTGGCAGCGGCCGGACACGCCCTGGGAATCGAGAGTGCCGCGGATGATGTGGTAACGGACACCGGGCAGGTCTTTGACACGGCCGCCGCGAATCATAACGACGGAGTGCTCCTGCAGGTTGTGGCCGACACCGGGAATGTAGGCCGTCACTTCGTAGCCGTTGGTGAGACGGACACGGGCGATCTTACGCAGAGCGGAGTTCGGCTTCTTAGGAGTCGAAGTACGCACAGCGGTGCAGACGCCGCGCTTCTGGGGAGAAGACTGGTTGGTCTCGCGGTTCTTCAGAGTGTTCAGGCCTTTCTGCATGGCGGGAGAGGTGGACTTGTAGGTCACCTGCTCTCTTCCCTTACGGACAAGCTGGTTAAATGTGGGCATGATTTTCCTCCTTTCCTCAAAAAAATGCTCTTGTGCGGGCACCAGCCCACACGATTTCTGATTTTAACAGAATGCACAAGAATAGTCAAGAAAATTCTGTAATTTTTCCGAGCAAAAAATTATCATACCGTCGGAGTCCGGCGGAAAAATTCCGGGGTGCCAAAGCACCCCGGAACTTATTTTGGCTTAAAGCGCGTTCGTGAGCTTCTTGAGCTCGGAAAGGTCAACGTAGTCAGCCTCATCTTCGATGGACTCGTCCGTCTTCATTTCGAAGTTGCGGTACATGTCCAGACCGGAGCCGGCCGGGATGAGCTTGCCGATAATAACGTTTTCCTTCAGACCGATCAGGTGGTCGACCTTGCCCTTGATGGCAGCCTCGGTGAGGACCTTGGTCGTCTCCTGGAAGGACGCGGCGGAGAGCCAGCTCTCCGTGGCGAGCGACGCCTTCGTGATGCCCAGCAGAATCGGCGTGCTGGTGGCAAGGGTGAGCCCCTCTTCCCCGGCAGCGATGCGGGCCTTGACGGCGTTGTTGGCATCCTTGAGCTCGTTGACGTCCACGGTGGAGCCGGAGAGCAGATCGGTGCTGCCGGCGTCCTCGATGCGCACCTTGCGCATCATCTGGCGGACGATGACTTCGATGTGCTTGTTGTTGATGTCGACGCCCTGCTGACGGTACACCTTCTGGACTTCCTGCACCAGATAGTTCCGGACGCCCGGACGGCCGAACTCGTCGTCGTTCACGCCGCGGATGCGGAGCACATCGTGCGGGCTGAGCGCGCCGCGGGTCAGTTCCTGACCCTGATCGATGTGGTCGCCGTTCTGCACGATGATACCGGCGCCCAGAGGAACCTGGTACACGCGGGTCTCGCCCTGCTCGGCGTTGGTGACGGTGAGCGCCATCATGTTCTTGCGGGCCTCTTCGATCGTGAGAGTACCGCTGATCTCGCTGAGGACGGCCATCTTCTTCGGCTTGCGCGCCTCGAAAAGCTCTTCGACTCGCGGCAGACCCTGCGTGATGTCGTCACCGGCGATACCGCCGCTGTGGAACGTACGCATGGTAAGCTGCGTGCCGGGCTCGCCGATGGACTGCGCGGCGATGACGCCGACAGCCTCGCCGGAGTTGACCGGCTTGCCGGTGGCAAGGTTCATGCCGTAGCAGCGGGCACATACGCCGCAGCGGGATTCGCAGGAGAGAACGCTGCGGACCTCGACGCTCGTGATGCCGTGGGCAGCGAGGAATTTCGCATCGCCCGACATGAGGAGATGGTCGGTATCGAACAGCACCTCGCCGGTCTTGGGATCGACAATGGGCTTGGCCGGGAAGCGGCCGTGGATGTTCTCACCGAAGGAGTGGATATACTCGTCGTACTTCGGATCCTCTGGGTCGAGGACAAACACGGCGTAGCCGCGGCTGTCGATCGCGGTAGCAGGGACGCCCTCGGTCGTGCCGCAGTCCGGCTCGCGGATAATGACATCCTGGCTGACGTCGACCATTCGGCGGGTCAGGTAACCGGAGTCAGCGGTACGAAGCGCCGTATCGGCCATGCCCTTTCGGGCGCCGCGGGTGGAAATGAAGTATTCGAGAACGCTCAGACCTTCGCGGAAGTTTGCCTTGATGGGGATCTCGATGGTCTTGCCGGCGGTGTTCGCCATCAGGCCTCGCATACCGGCGAGCTGACGGATCTGGTTGGCGCTGCCTCGCGCACCGGACGTCGCCATGATGTTAATGGGGTTGAACTCGTCAAGGTTGTCCATCAGGGCCTTGGCAACTTCGCCGGTCGTCTTTTCCCACTCGGAAACGACCATGCGGTAGCGTTCGTCGTTGGTGATAAGACCGCGCTTGTACTGCTTTTCGATCGCAAGAACCTTCTTCTCGGTCTCGGCGATCTTCGCCTTCTTCGCCTCGGGGACGACCATGTCCGCGATGGAGATGGTCATACCGCTGCGGGTGGAGTACTTGTAGCCCTGCGCCTTGATGCTGTCGAGCACTTCGGCGGAAATGGTGAAGCCATGCTTCTGAATGCAGCGGTCGATGATATCGCCGAGCTTTTTCTTATCCACGCGGAAGCCGATCTCGTAATCAAACGCGTGCTCGGGATCGGTGCGGTCCACAAAGCCGAGATCCTGCGGGATGGGCTCGTTGAAGATGATGCGGCCGACGGTCGTTTCGACGGTCTTGTGGGTCGCCACGCCGTCGATCGTCTTGGTCACGCGGACCTTGACCGGGCTGTGGAGTGTGACTTCTCCGGCCTGATACGCCATGAGCGCTTCCTCGGGGCTGCTGAATGCCATGCCGGTGCCCTTCTCCTCGCGCACATAGGTGAGGTAGTAGGAGCCGAGAACCATGTCCTGCGTCGGGATGGAGTGCGGGTGGCCGTCCTGCGGGCGCAGGAGGTTGTTGACCGAGAGCATGAGGATACGGGCTTCCGCCTGCGCCTCGGCGCTCAGGGGAACGTGGATAGCCATCTGGTCGCCGTCGAAGTCGGCGTTGTACGCGGTGCAGGCCAGCGGGTGCAGCTTGAGAGCGCGTCCCTCAACGAGCACCGGCTCGAACGCCTGGATGCCCAGACGGTGCAGCGTCGGCGCGCGGTTGAGCAGCACCGGGTGCTCCTTGATGACGACGTCGAGCGCGTCCCAGACCTCCGCCTTCTGGCGGTCCACCATTTTCTTGGCGGATTTGATGTTGTTGGCAACGCCGTCCTCGACGAGCTTCTTCATCACGAACGGGCGGAACAGCTCGATGGCCATTTCCTTCGGCACGCCGCACTGGTACATCTTGAGTTCCGGGCCAACAACGATAACGCTACGGCCGGAGTAGTCAACACGCTTGCCGAGCAGGTTCTGGCGGAAGCGGCCCTGCTTGCCCTTGAGCATATCGCTCAGAGACTTGAGCGCGCGGGAGTTCGCGCCGGTGACAGCGCGGCCGCGGCGGCCGTTATCGATAAGGGAGTCCACCGCCTCCTGCAGCATGCGCTTTTCGTTGCGCACGATGATGTCAGGGGCGCTGAGCTGGATGAGACGCTTGAGACGGTTGTTGCGGTTGATAACGCGGCGGTAGAGATCGTTCAGATCGCTCGTGGCGAAGCGGCCGCCGTCGAGCTGGACCATCGGGCGGATCTCCGGCGGGATAACCGGGAGAATGTCGATGATCATCCAGGACGGCTTGTTGCCGGACTGGCGGAACGCCTCAACGACTTCGAGACGCTTGACGATCTTCGCCTTCTTCTGGCCGGACGCGGATTTCAGCTCTTCGCGGAGATCGTGGGAGAGCTGCTCGCAGTCGATCTCCTCGAGCAGCTTCTTGATGGCCTCGGCGCCCATGCCCGCCTGGAAATCGTCCTCGTACTTCTCACGCATGTCGCGGTATTCCTTCTCAGAGAGGAGGTCGCAGCGCTTGAGCGGCGTGGAGCCAGGATCGGTGACGATATAGGAGGCAAAGTAGAGCACTTTCTCCAGCGTGTGCGGCGTCATGTCGAGCAGCAGGCCCATGCGGGACGGGATGCCCTTGAAGTACCAGATGTGGCTCACAGGTGCGGCCAGCTCAATGTGGCCCATACGCTCGCGGCGCACCTTGCTCTTGGTGATCTCGACGCCGCAACGGTCGCAGATCTTGCCCTTGTAGCGGATCTTCTTATACTTTCCGCAGTGGCATTCCCAGTCCTTCGTGGGCCCGAAAATGCGTTCGCAGAAAAGGCCGTCGCGCTCGGGCTTGAGCGTGCGGTAGTTGATGGTCTCCGGCTTTTTTACCTCGCCGTGGGACCAGGAAAGGATCATTTCGGGAGAAGCAATGCCGATCTGAATGGCGTCAAACGGGGTGTAGCTCATTATTCTCTCTCCTCCACTTCATCCGAATCATCGTCGCCGAAGGACTCTTCGTTCTCCGGCTCATCGCCGAACACCGACTGGCTGCGGTCGATGCTGAAGCCGGCGTCGCTGAAGTCCTCCTCGCTCGCGCGGTAATCGTCGCGCATGCCGGGGATGTAATCGTCCTCGTCGTCCTCTTTGAGTTCGATCTCCTGTCCGTCCTTGTCGAGGACCTTGATGTCCAGGCACAGGGACTGGAGCTCCTTGACCAGAACCTTGAACGATTCCGGCACGCCGGGCTGCGGGATGTTGTGACCCTTGACGATGCTCTCGTACGTGCGGACACGGCCGGTAACGTCGTCGGACTTGACGGTCAGAATCTCCTGCAGGGTGTGCGCCGCGCCGTAGGCCTCGAGCGCCCAGACTTCCATTTCGCCGAAGCGCTGGCCGC
>ENA-UOIY01001882-UOIY01001882.1-human-gut-metagenome-genome-assembly--contig:-P114-NODE-1882-length-19056-cov-5.224093_pt1 | contig 19056 bp, 17 predicted proteins | sample MGYA00242335_ERZ723882 | MGnify/ENA metagenome assembly ERZ723882
TTCCTTGTTGGCAAGTGTTGCCTGATAAGGTTTGTAAATTAATGGCATACTGTTTCCTTTTTTTAAATGATTAATAAATTAAATTCCTCTCTGTAACCGATTACGAAAGCAAAGGTAACCGAAAGGAAAAAAAACGTGAGCCATAACGTACCGACCTGTCACAAGAGACAGCAACCCGGCACGAGTCCGCACAAACCATGCCCACAACCCCTTCTGCACAACACATCACCAATCTGCCTAAAAAGCCTTACCTTTACAAACATAAAATCTGATAAACCCCTTAAAAGACAACCGACAATGAAAGCAGAAACATCCCCTTACATCCGCATCCGGGCTTATAGCAAAAGCCAGTTAGCGTCCTTCTACCTGCCCGATATACAAACCGCCTCAGCACGCCGCACCCTGCGGGGGTGGATAGCCAAAAATACAGAATTGCAGGCTGCACTCGCCCAAACGGGATACAGCGAGAAATCCATCCTGCTTACTCCGGCGCAAGTAGGGTTGTTTTTCCGTTTTTTAGGAGAACCTTGATTCACTTTTTCACCACAGATTACACGGATTAACACAGATTAGAGAAAGATTAAAGAAAGATTAGAGAAAAAGGAAAAAATAAAGGAAAGAAGATTAAAAACGCAGATTAACGCAGATTTTCTCTAATCCGTTTTTCCCCTAATCTATCTTTCTTCAATCTGTGTTAATCCGTGTAATCCGTGGTGAAAATTCCAATTCATCTTTCTTCAATCCGTGTTAATCCGTGTAATCCGTGGTGAAAATTCCAAACCGTGGTGAGTTTCACTTTTTCTTATCAGTTTTATTCTTTTCCGCCTCTTCCTTCTTCATCTCCTCCCAATCTTCAACAGATATAATTTTATCCTCAAAGAGTTCGATATCCACAACCAGATGATGTCGGTTTATAATCCGGCACTTCACTTTCGCCGAATCTTTCAGTAAAAGGCCTACAACCGCACACAGTAATCCAGGAAGGGTTACAATGATTTTAGCCTTTTTGAGGACACACGCGCCAATATTAAATAACGTCGTAAAATCGGGTATTGAAGTACTGCCATCCCAGACGCAACTGAACACACGTCTCACCGAAGAAGTCGAACTATTTGAATTATTTACAATATAACCTTCCGGTATATCATTCTGCTTATCCATTTTCACCAAACAGTCCACAATCTCTTTTTTTGTGCTATCATCACAATGCCGAAGTCCGGTTACCTTACAGGTTGCATCACTATTACTTGTCACTTCCGACTCTCTTTTTACCAATTTCTTTGCCATTTTCCTATTGTATTAATTAAAAATTCCCACAAAGAACGGCTATTTCTCTTAACATTCATGTTCACGCTTGACACATTCTTCTTTAATTCCTCATTTATGTGTCAAGCTCGGACAATCTTTCCCCTTTCCATTCCCTACTTTTGCCACATAATCAAAATAAACCGAAGAACAATGACCAAGATTAAAAAAGAGCATTCTTTTCAACGGGTGCGGCTCATGAAACAGGCAGCCGCCATCCGGCAAAACAATGGTATGAACCGGCACGACGCACTCGTCACCGCCCACCGGATAGGCGCCCTCATCCGGCAGATGCATCACGGAAATGTCCGCTTCCGCTACACCAAACAAGACGGCAGCGTCCGCCACGCCATCGGCACACTCACCGGATACGAACACTGTTTCCACCAACCTTATATTCCACGACCGGAAAACACGTTCGTCGTCTACTACGACATCGAGGCAAAAGGATGGCGCACGTTCCATGCGGAAAACTTTCTGGACATCGACGTCGAGGACGAACCCGAAAAGACGAGAACAGAATGAACCGGCAGGAACGAGAAGAATGGGAAATCCTTTGCAGGCAGTACAATGTAGACTCCCTGCAAGAAGCCATTCAAGGCTGCCGGGAAGAATTGGAGTTTCTTATCCATTGCGCCGAAAGGCTCGAACCCCGCACGGAGGAGGAAGAAACGCCGTTTAACATATCCAGTCCACGCCGTTTCTATACACCAGGAAACGCCGTTCTTGGAATGCAGGAAACGCCGTTTCTCCACACGGAGACAAAAGAACAGACCGTTTTTTAACAGAATATAATTTTATTAACGTTTACCAATATCAAGTATGGAAAATTGGAGATTTATCGAAGAAAATCCCGACTACATGGTCTCGGACCATGGACGGGTATTGAGTTTTAAAGGCAAGTCGAAACTGATTCTCTGCACCACGATCGCAGGAGAAGGCTACGAGCAGACAGAGCTCATGCAAAAAGGAATCTACACCAAATACTACACGCATCGTCTGGTAGCCAAGGCGTTCATTCCCAACCCGAAACATCTGCCGCAAGTAAACCACCTCGACGGAAACACGCTGAACAACCACGTGTCGAACCTCGAATGGTGTGACGCGCACGACAACATAATGCACGCCATCCGCATGGGACTGCGGCCTCCCAGAAAAACGGGTTCAAAGTATTCGGGTGTTCCCTGCGCCGTAACGGACGCAAGCGGGAATGCACTCCGCGCCTACCCGTCCATGCAGGCGATGAGCAAAGGAGAACACATGAATCCCGCATTCATAAACTGGCTCAGACTACAGTTGCGCTATCCGGAACGGCTACTCCTACACAACTTACGCGTCAGCCAGCACAGAGGAGACGCTTTTATCATGAAAGAACCCTTACCGCTGTCTCCCGCTCCGACCGTCTCACAGACCTCTCCCGCTCCGGCTGTTCCGCAGTCGTCCCATCATCGGCCTGTCCCGCCTATACAATCCCCCTGCATCCCGGTCCAGCATCCGGTGAACCGGCAATATTACCGCCAACTGTCGGAAGACGAAGCCATCGCTTTCGGATTCGCCATCTACACAAGCCGCAACCAACAAGAAAGGAGGACGCTGCAATGAGAGACACGATTATCATCCACTGTTCCGCCACCCGTGCGGGACAGGATTTCACGGCCGCCGACATCGACCGCTGGCACCGTGCGCGCGGTTTCCGTTCCATCGGCTATCATTTCGTGATCCGGCTGGACGGAACCATCGAACCGGGAAGGGATGTCGCCCTCGACGGAGCGCATTGCACGGGCTGGAACCGCCGAAGCATAGGTATCTGCTACGTGGGCGGGCTGGACAAGGAAGGCCGTCCCGCCGACACCCGGACGGAAGCCCAACGCGAAGCGCTCATCCGCCTGGTGGAAGACCTGCGGCTCGTTTACCCCGACATCAGACAAGTGATAGGCCACCGGGACACCAGCCCCGACCGCAACGGTGACGGTATTATCTCGCCCAACGAGTTTATCAAGATGTGCCCCTGCTTCGACGTACGCAACGAGTTCCGATAAACCGCACAATGTATCACTTTTTAAAACTTAATTTATCATGGCACGCATTTCCAAACCCGGATTAGATTATTTCCCCCTAGATGTCAATTTCCTGCAAGACCGGAAAGTGCGCCGCATCTCCTGCCGCCATCACGCGGCGGGAATTGCCGCGCTCACTTCCCTGCTTTGCCTTATCTACAAAGAAAAAGGCTATTATGTCCTTTGGAACAAGGACACACTGTTCGACATCGCTCAGGAAGCCTGTTGCGAGGAAGAGGAAATGCAGGCCATCATCGACGATTGCCTGTCGGTGGGATTGTTCGACACCTATATATATAAGGAGTACGGGGTGCTGACCTCGCAAGCCATCCAAGAGCAGTATCACAAAATCATCATCGACAGCCGGAGGAAATACAAATTGCCTTTGGAAAATTTCTGGATGATCAAGGAGGAGAAAGAAGCGAATGATAACGAGGAGGAGACAAAGGAGAGAAAAGAGACAAAGGAGAGAAAAGAGAGAAAGGGGGAAAACGGAGAACAAACGAATGAATCCGCAGCAAATCCGAGCAAATCCGCAGCAAATCCGGGCAAATCCGCAGCAACAATGCCACAAACAAAACAAGAAACGGATACAGAGATTAAAAGTAAACAGGAAATGGAGAGGGAAAATGAAATCAAATCGGAAACCCAAAAAGACAAAGAGACAGAGAGGGAAGGGAAAATGAGAAAAGAGAGCGAGAAGCCGTCCGTTCCGCCAAACGGCGTTTCTCAGGCTCCGCCTGTTGCTGTAAGGGGTTTGTCTTTAGAGGATTCGTCCGGAGGGGACTTCGAAGCTATACTACAATTAAATATGGAAGCTATCGGCATCCGGAACGAACAGACCGCCAAAGCCATTTTCGCCCTTGCCCGACGAAAAGAACTGGGAGGAATCAACGGCACGCTATGGAAAATCCTCAGTCCCGGATACCGTCCTACCCTGCTCAAAAAGAACGAACCGGGAGATTACATCCTTTGGGCACTCAATCATCCGGCCGAATTTGAAAGCACTTACAACGGAATGTTACAGAAAATGGTGAGGGGAAGGAGCTAAAATAATAAAAAGTCACCCATTTTGCGGGATCAATGATATTTTATTATCAAAACAAACGTTCGCAACGCTTTCTTTATGACACGTCAAATAATCTAAAAGCAAGCAAATAATCTATACAACATTTCAAACTCCTACATCAAATCGGAAATTCACTTTCAATATGACAGCATTTAGTTAAAAACGCATTACTTTTCTTAGATTATTATAATTTGTATTATCTTTGCATCCTGTTAGAGAGAATGTGTTTTTAGTTTAACTTAAGAGAGAATTTATGAAAAGAAAATTGATGTTCTTCATGACCTTCCTATTTATAGGCATAGGTCTGGCGACAGCGCAGACATCCAAAGTGACCGGATTGGTAACATCCGAAGAAGATGGACAGCCTGTCGTAGGTGCTTCAGTATTAGTCAATGGCACCACTCTTGGTACAATCACCGATATTGACGGTAAATTTACAATCAGCAACGTACCAAGCTCCTCCAAAACCTTACGTGTTTCTTATGTGGGAATGATCCCCCAGGAAGTGACAATCAAAGAAGGAATTTTAAACATCGTGCTGCGTTCGGACGCGAAGGCGCTGGACGAGGTGGTCGTTACCGCCTTAGGTATCAAAAGAAGCGAGAAAATACTGGGTTATGCCGCTTCTACAGTGAAAAATGACGATTTGGTCGCAGCCAAGTCAGGTTCCGTGATGTCCGGACTTTCCGGAAAAATAGCCGGTGTAAACATTTCCAGCTCCGGAACGGCCGGTAGCTCACAGAAAGTAATCGTGCGCGGTTACTCCTCTTTCTCCAGCAACCAGCCGCTATACGTCATCGACGGCGTGCCGATGTCCAACAACACCAGCCTCTCCAACGACCAGGGCAACGGTGTCATCGCGGCCGGCGACGCTATCGACTTCGGTAACGGGGCAAACGACATCAACCCCGACGACGTGGAATCCGTCACCGTACTGAAAGGCGCCTCAGCCACCGCTCTCTACGGCTCGCGTGCCGCCAACGGTGTAGTGATGATCACCACCAAACGCGCCAAACAAGAGAAACTGACCGTTTCGTACGACGGTTCTTTCATGGCTTCCAACGTGCTCCGCGTGCCGCAGGAACAGGACAAGTTCGGACAAGGCTGGGGAACGTGGGACAGAAGCGAGAACGGATCGTGGGGACCTGCATTGGACGGCCGGCTCAACGAATGGGGCTCCAGCAAACTGACTACCCCGATGAAAAAGCACTACTCGTTCGTGAAAGACAATCTCCGCAACTTCTACACCACCGGATTCGAGATGAACAACAACATCAGCGTCCGCACCGGCAACGAAAAGATGGGCTTGATGCTTTCTTACGGCAACACCTCCTCTAACGGTGTGCTGCCCAACAATGCCGACAAATACGAACGTAACACCCTGTCGTTCCGCGGCAACATGAAATTCGGCAAGTTCGCCGCCGACGCCAGCATCACGTATATCCGCAAAGACATGACGAAAGCCGCCGCCGGACAAGGAAACGCGGGAGCCACCATGCAGCAGGAACTGATACAGCACCCGGTGGACATCGACTATTCCGTCATGAAGGATTTCAACGACGAACGGTTCAACGGAGACAACTATTACACGTGGTACGCGCAGAACCCTTACTGGGTACTCGCCAACAACAAGAACAACTATCAGGACGACCGCATCTACGGTAAACTGGAATTGTCTTACGAGGTCATTCCCGGTCTGAAGGCCGTAGGACGTCTCGGAGGCGACTTCACCAACTCCCGCCAGAAGCTGCGCACGGCGAAACTGACGTACGCCGACAATTCGTACAGCAGCATCGGAGGCAAATCCGAAGAAAAGGGTACTTATACCGAACGTACCGACAATTACGACCAGATCGACGCGACCCTCTTTCTGAGCGCCAACTACAATATCGGCACGGACATCACTCTCGGAGGTACGGCGGGATGGAACCTCAACCAACGGAAATCGTCTTATCTGAAGTCGTATCTCGAAGGGCTGTTCATGGAAGGATGGTACAACCTGCAGAACGGGACCGACAAGCCGGTCAGCACCAATTACAGCGATTTGCGCAGAACAATCGGAGCCTTCGCGCAGGTGGAATTCGGGTATAAGAATTTCTGGTTTGTCAACCTTTCCGGACGCAACGACTGGTCGTCTACACTGCCCATCCACCACAACAGTTTCTTCTACGGAGGAATCAACACGTCCGTCATCCTGACCGATATGTTCCCCTCGCTGAAAAACAACGTGATAGACTTCCTGAAAGTGCGCGCCGCATGGGGACAGACGGGTAACGACGCCGACGTGTACAGAACGCTGGCATACTACATCCCCGATCATATTTCATCCGGCTACGGCTATCTGGACACTCCGCTGAACGGGGCGCTGGGACTGACCGAATACAACCGCCAGCCCAACAACAACCTGAAACCGGAGAAGACTTCCGAATGGGAATTGGGCTTGACCGCCAACTTCCTCAGCAACCGCATCGGCATTGACTTCGCCTACTACGACAAGCTGACCAAAAACCAGATCATCGCGGCAGACGTCGCCCCGGAAACACGCTACACCAGTGCCGTGCGCAACGTTGGCGAAATTTCCAACAAAGGTATCGAAATCGCCCTCAACCTGACTCCGATCCGCACCAAAGAGGTGGAATGGGACTTGGGAGTCACCTTCAGCAAGAACTGGAGCAAGGTGAACAAGTTGTGGAACGAGGGGGACAAGCCTGTGACCGAATACGTATTGAAAACGGCTTACAGCGCTAACTTCGTTGCCAAAGTCGGCGAACCGCTCGGAATCTTCCAAGTGCCCGCCCTCGCTACCGTACAGGACGAGAACAGCCCTTACTACGGCAAAGTGATTGTCGACGCCAACGGTATCCCGACTACCAGCAACAGCGAAATGAAGACGATCGGTTCGTCCGCTCCCGACTTCAATATGGGTTTCAACACCCGCGTGAGCTACAAAGGATTCACCCTTTCCGCTGTGGCCGACTGGCGTAAAGGCGGTTATATGTACTCCTACACCGCACAGCTGATGCACTTCGTCGGCAACACTACCCGCTCGCTGTTCAACAACCGCGAACCGTTCGTCGTGCCCAACTCCGTAATCGCCCTCAAGGACGGAGGCTACGCCGAAAACAACCGTCCCGTGACCAGCGACAACATGAGCAGTTATTACAGCGACTCTTACTCGGACAGCCAGTTCGAGAACTTCATCATCCCGAAAGGTTATGTGAAACTGAGGGAACTGGTCTTGTCTTACTCATTCCCGAAAGCATGGATTTCCAAACTGGGTATCCAGCAGCTAGACCTGAGCCTGATCGGACGCAACCTCTTTATGTGGACTCCGAAAGCTAACAATTACGTAGACCCGGAAACCACAACTTTCGGTAACGATATCGCTTCCGAACTGGGAGAATTTGCCGCCTTGCCTTCTACGCGCAATATAGGTGGAGGTATTAAAGTTGTATTCTAAAAAAACGATCGAAGATGAAAAAATTCAAGTATTTATATATAGGTGTATTAAGCGCCATCCTGTCCGGCACGTTCACCTCTTGCGAGGACTATCTGGACGTCAACAAGAATCCGAATTATCCGGACGAATCACAAGTGACGGTAACGACGTTACTGCCGTCCGCATTCACCGGCTCGGCTGCCGTAATGGGGTATTTGTACCAACTCTACGGTTCTATGTGGTCACAGCACTACACGCAGAATCCGTCATCCAGCCAATATATCACGCTGGTCAACTATGCGATGACTTCTTCCAGCGACCTCCGTCTGTGGAGAATTCCGTACGCGGACGTTTTGCCTGATCTCGATCTCGTCATCAAGAAATCGGAAGAGGAAGGTGCGTGGAACTATTGGGTGGTCGGAAAAATCATGACCGCGTTTACCTATCACGTGCTCACCGACGCTTATGGAGATATTCCTTTCACCGAAGCTCTGAAAGGTCAGAACTGCAAATACGATGATAGTAAAACGGTGGTTTATCCCGGCATTATCAAAATGCTGGACGACGCTATCGACAAGGAAGCGGAAGCCTCTGCCAAAGGTCTGAAAACCATGAACGTGGAAGATTATATCTATGACGGGGATATCGCGAAATGGATCAGATTTGCCAAAACTTTAAAGTTGAAGTTGCTCATGAGAGATTTTGACACGAACAAGGCGGAGATAGAAACCCTGCTCGCTGCCGATGATTTCTTGAAAGACGACGCAACGGTACACTGCTTCGAGGATGTCGTAAATAAGTCCAATCCGTTCTATGAAAATGACCGCCGACAGTTGAATACGACAAATAATGTACGCGCTTGTACGACGCTGTATAATTATCTAGCCGAATATGACGATCCGCGCATCGGAGACTTTTACGAAATGACTGCCGCATCTGAGAGAACCGAATATAGAGCGATTCCTTATGGGAACAGAACTTCCAGCACATATAGCATTTCAACAACTTCGCGTGCCGTAATCGGTGCTACCGATCCTGTTTATTATATGTCAGCGGCCGAAGCCGAATACCTGTTGGCGGAATGCTATGCACGGCTGGGAGACAAAGGTAATGCAAAGACTCACTATGACGATGCCGTTGAACTCTCTTTCGCTAGATGGAACCATGACAATGAAATCGATGAATTTATTGCAGTTGGAAAACCTTACGAATTCCAAGACGCCGATGAAGAAAGTATGCTGAAATGTATCCTTACCCAGAAATGGATTGCCAGCACCCGTTGCCAGGCTTGGGATGCATGGTTCGATATCAACCGCACCGGTATTCCGGAAGTCAGCGAAAAAACAACAGACGATGCGACTTACGTTTTGGGTACACTGGCATATAACCCCAACAGTTCGTTAGCTAAGGGTCAGTTTGCTCACCGCTTCATCTACTCAAAAGAGTCGTTGGACTATAATACGAATGCGCCTACGAAAGTTCCGGCAATTACCGAACCGCTGTGGTGGCATAAAAAATAATAAGGATATTGAACAATAGAAAGAAAGGATATATACATGAAACCTATTAATTATTTATTAGTCCTGATGTTCGCAATGGTCACTTTCGTGTCATGCGACACTTATGGAGACTATGAACAGGAGTTTGCCCCTATATACCCGCTGAGCGGACAATATTACGTCAAAGTGCTGGACGAGAACAATGAGGAACTGGTTATGAGCACAACAAAGGACGATGACGAATCATACAACGTCTACGGAACTTATCTGTATCTGTACAATACAGCGGATAATGATAAGGACAAGTTGTGGATCAAGTTGCCGAATACAAGCCTTTTCAAACAAGGTATTCTAGGCAAAATCAGTTGTAATGTGGAAGAACTCACCTTTAACGGAACAGCAGGCAATATGGTTGCCGATGGAACGACTCCCGTAGGGGAATTTACAGTCACTTCCGGAAAAGTCACTTTAGAAAGCGTTACGACTCCGACAAACGGGAAAGCGGACGGTATCGAAGTGAAATATACGCTGGAAGGCAAAACGTACACCATCAAAGGCTTCCGCCGCACCGGATGGGATGACGATGAAACGTGGGTTGAGCCTATTACTACTCCCGACGATGCATCCGGTTCTCAACCATAAGAACTAATTTCTCCCCCCTCCAAAAAAGGGGGGGGATATATCAAAACGCAGATTAACGCAAGTTAGCATAGATTTTTTTAACAGGCTCCAAGTCTTGACTAATTCATTTCCATTGATATTCAATGGATATTCAATTGACATATTAATCAATGACTTATAGAATCTTTTCTATGATAATTTGCGTTAATCTGCGTTTTATTATTCATTTACCACTGCAAGTCGGGCAGATATTTACTTAGTGTACCGCGAAGAACCCCTAGCGTAATCGGCTTCACCAGCACTTCCGTAGCTCCCGCCTTCATCGCATTTTCCTTATCCGAACTGAAAGCGTAGGCAGTCTGCATGATAATGGGAATCGTAGTGTTGGACTCACGAATAATTTTCGTCGCCTCCAGCCCATTCATCAGCGGCATTTTAATGTCCATCAACATCGCTTTGGCATCTTCCCCGTGCGTTTGAAATAATGTTACCATTTCTTCTCCGTTCCGTGCCCACATGATATCACATTTCTTACCTATGATCGCTTTAATCAGTTTAAAGTTGCTGTCGTCGTCTTCAGCCACAAGTATAAGCGGTCTGAATTCAGAGGTTTGCGTACCTTCCATATTATTTAGTATATTATTTTCCATCTATATCCTTAAGTTAATATCCTGACTCAACAAGCTTATATCCTGTCTCAACAAGTTAATATCCTATTCCAACAAGTTAATATCCTATTTCAGCCCGCAAGATATAAAAAATATTCATATATTTCGCTATCTTTGCGCCTCAATTTAAAAGAATAATATGATTTCTGTAGACGGACTGGCCGTAGAATTTGGCGGCACGACTTTATTTAGTGATATCTCTTTCGTTATTAATGAAAAAGACCGCATCGCCCTGATGGGGAAAAACGGAGCGGGAAAAAGTACACTGCTCAAGATTCTGGCAGGCGTGAGGCAACCTACACGCGGCAAGGTCTCTGCACCGAAAGAGTGCGTGGTGGCCTATCTGCCCCAACACTTGATGACGGAGGACGGACGCACGGTGTTCGACGAAACGGCACAGGCTTTCGCGCATCTGCACGAGATGGAAGCGCAAATCGAGAAACTGAACAAGGAGTTGGAGACACGGACGGACTACGAAAGCGACAGTTATATGGCTCTGATCGAGGAAGTATCCTCCCTGAGCGAAAAGTATTATTCAATCGACGCCACGAACTACGAGGAGGATGTAGAGAAAGCGTTGCTCGGACTCGGTTTCCGCCGGGAAGACTTCGGACGTCAGACGAGTGATTTCAGTGGCGGATGGCGGATGCGCATCGAGTTGGCGAAGTTGCTGTTGCAGAAACCGGACGTGCTGCTGCTCGACGAGCCGACGAACCATCTCGACATCGAGTCTATCCAATGGCTGGAAGATTTCCTGATCAATAACGGCAAGGCGGTGATTGTCATCAGCCACGACCGCAAGTTTGTCGACAACATCACGACCCGCACCATCGAAGTGACGATGGGGCGCATCTACGACTACAAAGTAAACTACTCACAATATCTCCAACTGCGCAAGGAACGCCGCGAACAGCAACAGAAGGCGTACGACGAGCAGCAGAAGTTCATCGCCGAGACGAAGGAGTTCATCGAACGTTTCAAGGGGACGTACTCGAAGACCTTGCAGGTACAGAGCCGTGTGAAAATGCTGGAGAAACTGGAACTGCTGGAGGTGGACGAAGAGGACACTTCCGCTTTGCGTCTGAAATTTCCGCCTTCCCCCCGTTCGGGCAGTTATCCGGTCATCATGGAGAATGTTGGGAAAACGTATGGAGAGAAGGTGGTGTTCAAGGGCGCCAATCTGACGATTGAGCGCGGAGACAAGGTGGCGTTCGTCGGCAAGAACGGCGAGGGTAAGTCTACGCTTGTCAAATGTATCATGCGGGAAATAGAGCACGATGGCACGCTGACGCTGGGACATAATGTACAAATCGGGTATTTTGCACAGAATCAGGCTTCACTGATGGACGAGAATCTGACTGTGTTCCAGACGATTGACGACGTAGCGAAAGGGGAAATCCGGAACAAGATCCGCGACTTGCTGGGTGCTTTCATGTTTGGCGGTCCGGAGGAGTCGATGAAGAAAGTGAAAGTGCTTTCGGGTGGAGAGCGTACCCGCCTGGCAATGATCAAGCTATTGCTGGAGCCGGTCAACCTTCTCATTCTGGACGAGCCGACGAATCACCTCGACATGAAAACAAAGGACATCCTGAAACAGGCGTTGCTCGATTTTGACGGCACGCTGATTGTCGTTTCGCACGACCGTGATTTCCTCGACGGACTGGTATCAAAGGTTTATGAGTTTGGCAATCAGAAGGTGACGGAACACCTCTGCGGTATCTATGAATTCCTCGAAAAGAAAAAGATGGATTCGTTGCAAGAGCTGGAAAAGAAATAATAAATAATAAAAAAAGGGGTCGGCTTCCGGGAGAAGATAAAGAATTTGTATCTTTGCGCAGGATGAAAGGGAAAAAAAGAATCATAGTAACTCTGCTGTTTTTTATCAACATTATCATGTTGGTGGCAGCCGTTATTCCTCATCATCACCACCCTAACGGAATGATTTGCATGAAGCAGGACTTGCCCGTAGAGCAACAATGCCCCAAGCACCATCATCATCCGGGGAGCGACGCCTGTTGTAACAGCGAGTGTCTGACACGCTTTCAGTCGTCCATCCCATCCATACACAGCTATAGCAGTCCGGATTATGTATTTATCGCTACGCTGTTCACCGATGTCATTATCGAACATTTACTACGCCCGCAGGAGAAACGGGTAAAGAACTATTACGTCTTCCGAGACTCTCTGCATGGCACGGATTTCTATCGTGCCACCTCGCTTCGCGCACCTCCCTACTCTGTTTTCGCTTAAAAACGCTCTTGCAAGTCAGTTGCAAAGGCGTTGTAGCTAATCTTTGCAAGTCAGTTGCAAGAACCTTGCCGTATTTTTGCAGTATGAATCTGCAACAACAAAAAGAAAACAAAAAACTTAAGTAGGAAATATCATTTATGAAGAAACTTATTTTTTTCGGAGTGCTGGGTTTATTCATCCTTGCCTCTTGTAATAGTACCGTCACACATACACACAACGAGCATGATCATGAGGCGGAAGGACATAATCATGCCACAGAAGATCACGACCACAGCGCCCACGGGGATGAATCCGGTGGAGGGCACAGTCACGAAACAGCAGACAGCCACCTCGAAACGGCCGAAGCGCATAGTGACGAGATCATCCTTCCGAAAGTGAAAGCCGAAGCAGCCGGAGTAAAGGCTAGTATCATCGAGCCCGCTCCTTTCCAACAGGTCATTAAAACCAGCGGACAAGTACTTGCTGCTCAGGGGGACGAATCGGTTGCCGTAGCTACCGTAGCCGGCGTTGTTTCTTTTCGTGGAAAAGTGACGGAAGGAATGAGCGTCGGCAGCGGCACACCGTTGGTCACCATTTCTTCAAACAATATAGCCGACGGTGACCCGGTACAACGCGCCCGCATCGCCTACGAGGTGTCGAAGAAAGAGTACGAACGGATGAAAGCCCTTGTCAAAAACAAAATCGTGTCCGACAAGGAATTTGCACAGGCGGAGCAGAATTACGAGAACGCCCGCATCAGCTACGAGGCCCTTTCGAAGAACCATTCGGCTATCGGACAAAATATCACAGCTCCCATCGCAGGCTATGTGAAAAGTATACTGGTGAAAGAGGGGGACTACGTGACCATCGGACAACCGCTGGTTAGCGTGACGCAGAACCGCCGTCTGTTCCTCCGCGCCGAAGTGTCGGAAAAGTACTACCCGTACCTTCGCACAATCAGCTCCGCCAATTTCCAGACTCCTTATAATAATAAGGTATACGAACTGCAAGCGCTCAACGGCAAACTCCTGTCTTTCGGGAAAACTGCCGGAGACAATTCTTTCTACGTGCCTGTCACCTTCGAGTTCGATAACAAAGGTGAAGTGATTCCCGGCTCATTCGTAGAGGTTTTCCTGCTCTCGTCGCCAATGGAAAACGTAATTTCCCTTCCACGCACCGCATTGACGGAGGAACAAGGGATCTACTTTGTATATCTGCAACTGGATGAGGAAGGGTACAAGAAACAGGAAGTGACCGTAGGAGCCGACAACGGAAAAAATGTCCAGATCCTGTCCGGCGTGAAAGCGGGCGACCGCGTTGTGACCGAAGGAGCGTACCAGGTAAGACTGGCCAGTGCAAGCAATGCCATCCCCGCACACAGCCACGAACACTGATTAAATGAAGAATGAATCTTCATCCTTAATTCCTCATTCATAATTCTTAATTTAAAAAGATGCTTAATAAAATCATACATTATTCCCTGCACAACCGGTTGCTGGTGCTCTGCGCCTCCATTCTTCTGCTCATTGCGGGGAGCTACACTGCCATGCACACGGAAGTAGACGTGTTTCCCGACCTCAACGCGCCTACGGTTGTCATCATGACCGAAGCCAACGGTATGGCCGCCGAAGAGGTTGAACAAATCGTGACTTTCCCTGTCGAAAACGCCGTAAACGGAGATACCGGTGAACGCCGTGTCCGTTCTTCTTCCACCAATGGTTTTTCTGTTGTCTGGGTGGAATTCGACTGGGGAACAGATATTTATCTTGCCCGACAGATTGTGAGTGAAAAGCTCGCTGTAGTCAGTGAATCGCTTCCGGTCAACGTTGGAAAACCGACACTCGGCCCGCAATCTTCCATTCTGGGCGAAATGCTCATTGTCGGGCTGACGGCCGACTCTACCTCCATGCTCGACCTCCGTACGATTGCCGACTGGACTATCCGTCCGCGTCTGCTGTCTACCGGAGGAGTGGCGCAAGTAGCGGTGCTCGGAGGAGACATCAAAGAGTACCAGATTCAGCTTGATCCCGAGCGGATGCGCCACTACGGTGTTTCGATGGGTGAGGTGATGGCGGTGACGCAAGACATGAACCTGAACGCCAACGGCGGAGTGCTTTACGAGTTCGGAAATGAATATATAGTGCGAGGCGTGCTTTCCACCACTCAGACAGAACAGCTCGGCAAGGCGGTGGTAAAGACGGTGAACAACTTTCCTGTCACTCTGGAAGATATAGCAGACGTGGCGATAGGCCCCAAAGCGCCGAAATTGGGTACGGCTTCGGAACGGGGAAAACCTGCCGTCCTGCTGACTGTGACCAAGCAGCCCGCCACCAGTACACTGGAACTGACGGACAAGCTGGAGGCTTCGCTAAAAGACCTTCAGAAGAACCTGCCACCGGATGTAAAGGTTTCTACGGACATTTTCCGCCAAAGCCGCTTCATCGAAAGTTCTATCGGCAACGTGAAGAAATCGCTCTTTGAAGGAGGTATCTTTGTCGTTATCGTTCTGTTCTTGTTTCTGGCAAATGTGCGCACTACGCTTATTTCGCTGGTGACACTGCCTCTCTCACTGCTCGTTTCGATCCTGACACTGCATTATATGGGACTGACTATCAACACTATGAGTCTCGGAGGTATGGCAATCGCCATCGGTTCGCTGGTGGACGATGCCATCGTTGACGTGGAGAACGTATACAAGCGCTTGCGTGAAAACCGGCTGAAAGCGGAAGCGGAAAGATTGAGCACGCTCGAAGTGGTGTTCAACGCCTCGAAGGAGGTTCGTATGCCGATTTTGAACTCAACTTTAATTATTGTAGTCAGTTTCGTTCCCCTATTTTTCCTGAGTGGCATGGAAGGCCGAATGCTGGTCCCGCTGGGCATTGCTTTCATCGTGGCGTTATTCGCCTCGACGGTGGTAGCATTGACACTGACTCCGGTGCTCTGCTCTTATCTGTTGGGAAGCAACAAGACGAACAAGGAACTGAAAGAGTCTTTCGTAGCCCGCTGGATGAAAGGGATTTATGAAAAGGCACTGTCTTGGGTGCTGGTGCACAAACGGGTGACACTGGGTGGAACTATCGCTCTCTTCGTCGTGGCGCTCGGTGTGTTCTTCACGCTGGGACGTAGCTTCCTCCCTTCTTTCAACGAAGGTTCGTTCACAATCAATATCAGTTCTCTGCCGGGCATCTCGCTGGAAGAGAGCAACAAAATGGGACACCGCGCCGAAGAGTTGCTGTTGACCATTCCGGAGATACAAACCGTTGCCCGCAAAACGGGACGTGCCGAACTGGATGAGCACGCATTGGGTGTGAACGTGTCCGAAATTGAGGCTCCGTTTGAACTGGGCGAGCGCTCGCGCAGCGAACTGGTGGCGGATGTACGTGAAAAACTGGGCACAATTACAGGAGCAAACATTGAAATCGGACAGCCGATCAGCCACCGGATTGACGCCATGTTGTCCGGTACGAAAGCAAATATTGCCATCAAGCTATTCGGCGACGACCTGAACAAGATGTTTTCCATCGGCAATCAGATCAAAGAGGCGATCGGCGCAATTCCCGGCATTGCCGACCTGAATGTGGAACAGCAGATCGAACGTCCGCAGTTAAAAATACAGCCCAAACGCGAAATGCTGGCTAAGTTCGGAATCACACTGCCGGAGTTTTCCGAGTACGTGAATGTCGCTCTGGCGGGAAAAGTGATCTCGCAGGTGTACGAACAAGGCAAGAGTTTCGACCTGATTGTGAAGGTGAAGAACGACGCCCGTGACGAGATGGAGAAAATCCGCAACTTGATGGTGGACACGAACGACGGACGCAAAGTCCCCCTAAGCTATGTGGCGGAAGTGACATCGGCTATGGGGCCTAACACCATCAACCGTGAGAACGTGAAACGGAAAATCGTGATTTCCGCCAACGTTGCCGACCGCGACTTGCGCAGTGTGGTAAACGACATCCAGAAGCAGATCGACACATCCGTGCAATTGCCCGAAGGCTACCACATCGAATACGGCGGGCAGTTTGAGAGTGAGCAGGCGGCGAGCAGGACATTAGCGCTGACTTCATTTATCAGCATCGTTGTGATTTTTCTACTGCTTTACCATGAGTTCCGCAGCGTCAAGGAGTCGGGAGTTATCCTGCTGAATCTGCCGCTCGCGTTGATCGGTGGCGTTTTCGCATTGGTACTTACAACGGGGGAAGTTAGTATACCCGCTATCATCGGATTCATCTCTCTGTTCGGAATTGCTACCCGTAACGGTATGCTGCTCATCAGCCATTACAATCATCTCCAGCAAGTGGAGGGGTTGAACGTGTACGACAGCGTGATGCAAGGCTCGCTCGACCGTCTGAACCCGATCCTGATGACGGCTTTGTCTTCTGCTCTGGCATTGATTCCGCTGGCTCTGGGAGGTGATCTTCCGGGCAACGAGATTCAGAGTCCGATGGCAAAAGTGATTTTGGGAGGCTTGTTAACTTCTACTTTCCTGAACGGATTCATCGTCCCGATTGTTTATCTGATGATGCACCGCAAGAAGGCTTCAGCAAGTCTGTAATTTCAATTTACAACCAATAAAGAAGATGAAAATGAAACAAATCATAACTATCGGCGCAGCACTTCTGCTCCTGACCGCAGGCAGTGCGCAAGCCCAGAACAGCATTGAGCAGGTTTTGAGAAATATCGAAACGAACAACAAGGAGTTGCAGGCTAACAAGCAGCTGATTCAGTCGCAAAAGCTGGAGGCTAGAACGGACAACAATCTGCCCGATCCTACGCTTTCCTATGCACACCTCTGGGGCTCGAAAGATAAAAGTGAAACAATCGGTGAGCTGGTGGTTTCGCAGAGCTTCGACTTCCCCAGCTTATATGCCACGCGCAACAAGCTGAACCGTCTGAAAATCGGAGCTTACGACAGTCGGGCGGATGTTTTTCGGCAGGAGAAGTTATTGCAGGCAAAGGAGCTTTGCCTGGACATCATCATGCTTCGCCAGCAGAAGCAGATTTTAGAAGAACGCCTGCGCAATGCGGAAGAACTTGCTAAAATGTACGCCAAACGCCTGCAGACAGGAGATGCCAATGCGCTCGAAACGAACAAGATCAATCTGGAGTTGCTGAATGTCAAGACGGAAGTGTCTCTGAACGAAACGGCGCTGCGCAATAAATTGCAGGAACTGAGTACGTTGAACGGAAATCTTCCGGTTGTTTTCGAGGAGAGCCAATACCCGGCCGTGCCTTTCCCGGCTGATTATCAGATACTGAAATCGGAGGTGTTATCGGCAGACCGCACGTTGATGGCGCTTGGCAACGAGAGCCTCGTCGCCCGCAAACAAATTGCTGTCAACAAGTCGCAATGGTTGCCGAAACTGGAGCTGGGCTACCGCCGGAACACGGAATCGGGTACTCCTTTCAACGGCCTAGTGGTGGGATTCTCTTTCCCTCTTTTTGAAAACCGGAACAAGGTGAAGATTGCCAAAGCACAGGCTCTGAACATAGATCTGCAAAGGGATAATGCCGCCTTGCAGGTAGAATCCGAACTGGCGCAGCTTTACCGGGAAGCCAAAACGCTTCATGCTTCTATGGAGGAGTACACGAGGACTTTCCGGTCGCAACAAGATCTTGCCTTACTCAAACAAGCCTTGACCGGAGGACAAATCAGCATGATTGAGTACTTTGTGGAGGTGTCCGTGCTCTATCAGAGTCACCAGAATTATCTGCAACTGGAGAATCAATACCAGAAGGCAATGGCGCGGATCTACAAGAGCAAATTATAAATATAAGAGGTATTTATCTACTTATGGAGGTATTTATCTACTTATGAAAGTAAACAGGATAAGATTTATCGAACTGATCTTATCCTGTTTTTTAATTATTTCCCTATATTTGCACCTAATACACAACCTAAATTGCCATGAAAAGAAAACTCTACTACTTAGCTACATTATTTTGTCTTTTAGCCTCATTGAATGCTTGTAAAGACGAGGACAACCAGCCACTCGAATTTTATGACAGTTACTACGAAGTACCTATGGGCGGTATACGGTATATTGGTCCGAAAAGCGGAAACGGTGATTACAATCTGGAGATGGAGCACACACAAATTGCCGCCGCGGGAATTGAAAAAGGTTGGAGCGGAGTGCCAAACGGCACGAATATATATGTGCGCGGCTACCTC
>ENA-UOIY01001886-UOIY01001886.1-human-gut-metagenome-genome-assembly--contig:-P114-NODE-1886-length-19021-cov-39.769430_pt1 | contig 19021 bp, 14 predicted proteins | sample MGYA00242335_ERZ723882 | MGnify/ENA metagenome assembly ERZ723882
CACTTCGCCGGGAGATACGGCGACGATGTGTCTCGGCTGCGGCAGCGGCTCGGGCCGCGCGTTGTTGTGCGCCGCGATCCCCAAAGCCAGCGCACCGCCGGAGGAAAACCCACAGGTGCTGACATTTCCGCCGCCATACAAGCCGACCATTCTGCGGTAACATTCGTACACCATCGCATAGGTCTCGGTAATACAATGTTCCATGCAGAGCGGGTAAAACGGAAACCACACATCACAGCCGGTCTCGCGGCAGAGCTTGCGCATCACAGGCAGGTCGCCCTTATCGGGGCCGATCACCATGCCGCCGCCAAAGAAATAGAGAATCGCACGCTCGGACGGCTTCGGATGCTCTCGCACGATCAGGCAGGGAAAGCCGTTTACCGCGATCGTTTCATAATATGCCTTGCGGTCGGTGGGCGTAAAAACGCCACGATGCCGGTTCTGCTTTTCAATTTCCTTTCGCAGTGCATCCTCCGGCAAGGCGAACGCCTTTTTCGCGCCGGAGAGCTTGTATACGCTGCGTAAGATAGATGCAAAGATACTCATGATTTAGCCCCCTCATTTCCGCGCTGTGATGCAGAGCCAGCTTTTCTTTTTGTGTATCTGCACATCGTGAAAGCCCGCCTGCTCCAGATACGTCTTCAGCTCGGCGTCCTTGTAGATGGTCATGCCGCCGATGATCTCCGTCCACTTCTTGTCCTTGTCCGTATCGCCGTTGCTTTCGTTGCAGATGAGTAATGTCCCGCCGGGCTTCAGCACCCGGTAAACCTCCCGGAAGCACTGCGGCAGATCGGGCCAGAAATAGACGGTTTCAAAGGCCGTTACCGCATCGAACCAGTCGCCTGCAAAGATCATATCCGCCACGCTGCCTTGCAGAACGGTGCAGCGGCCCTCCGCTATGGCGGCCTCGTTGACCTTTTTGGATTTCTCCACACTGACGGGGGAATAGTCAATGCCCTTGACAATACCCTCCGGGCATTTTTTCAGAAGTCTCTTGATGTTCGCCCCTCCGCCGCAGCCGCAGTCCAACACCTTGGCGTCCAGAGTAAGCTCCAAAAAGCGAAGTCCCCACCGTGCCACAGGACTGTGCCCCAGGTTCATCATAGCGACCATGATTTTTCCGCCAAGCCCTATAGGCTTGCGGGTGTTCTCAAAAAATGACATCTTATCACACCTCCGATTTCACACATTCGGTATAAGTTAACGGAAATGACGCTTTCAGAACAACGCTTTTCCGCACCGTCCAGCCGTTTTGCCGTAGGAAGCGCAGGTATTCCTCACTCGTCCACTTGCTGTGGAGGGGGAAGCCCACACGCTTCATAAAAAATACCCTGACCTTGCCGGAAAACGAGTTTTCGGCATGGGTGAAGGTCGGCGCAATCAACACGCCGTCATCCTTCAGAACCCGCTCAATTTCTTGCAGGGCTTTCTCCGGCTGCGGCACGATATGCAGCGCGTTGGACACGATCACCACATCGAAGGACTCCTCCGCATAGGGCAGGCAGAACATATCCTGCACGGAAAAGTACAGCTTTGCCGAGCGATTATCCCGCTTTGCCTCGGCGATCATCTCCGCAGAGGCGTCCGTCGCCTCGATGTGTGCCGCCGCGTTTACGATGTGTTTTGCAATCAATCCCGTGCCTGTAGCAAGCTCCAGCACCGTCTTGGCTTTCACGACCGGCCGGATCAGCTCATACATCTCGTCATACGCCGCCCGATCCTTTCGCATAAAGCGGTCGTACCGACCGGCATTTTTGTCCCAGAAATTCTTGTGTTCCTGCATCGCTATCATTCCTTTTGGCGTTAGATTTATCTAATCGGTGTGCACAGCCGCGCGGTTAGAGGCGGCTAACCGGCATATCTTGGAAAAGCCGCATCTCTGCGGCCTTACGCTTATTTAAATAACTCCCTGCAAGCGCCGTACACCAGCGTTTCCAGCACCTGCGGGTACAGTTTCCCAATCTGCTCCTTGTGTGAGACGGTCAGAATCAGTCCACGCACCGTCGTAGCAGCCAAAGACACACCACACTTGGGCATAAGGTCATGATTCTCCAAAAGTTGACGGATGTGCGTCTCGCCATCGTGGTAATGGACATTTTTGATGTCATCCGGCAATCTCTGTAAAAGCAACTTGGCGTCATGTTCAATGAAAACCATGTCGCCGGTATCGGACAGCCGCCGGCAGACGGCAAGAACCGCCTTTGCCGCACGCTCCGACGGCGGCAAGCCGTTTGCTTCTCTCAGTGCATGGTCAGCCACTCCGTAAAGCTCGGCATGGATGCCCTCTAAAACCGCAAAGAAAAGCATTTCCTTGGATTCGTAGAATTTATAGAACGAGCCCTTCGAAATGCCGACCGCCTTCGTCAGCTGCTCTACGGAGGTTTTCTTCATCCCAAGCGTGACAGCACAATGTCTCGTTTCCTTCAGCAACGCCTTGCGGAGCTGTTCTGTTTCGTATTCGGTAAAAGCCAAGATTGAACCTCCCTAAAATATGACCATTTCGGTTCTTTTGGTCATATTATATCATACTTCTTTCCGTTTTGCAAGAGGTAAGTGAAAAAATTCGTTTTTTTGCTGTCGAAAAGACAAAGTGCCGATGAATAGTACAAGCAGGCGATGAAATGAAAAGCATTATCGAAGAACTACGGAACGGCGAAAGGGGCCCGCAGGACACACCGGTCGACAACAATCCGCACTACAAAGAACTTCAACACCTGCAATCCCGCAACAAGGCGGAACTGATTGAATGTCTATCGGAGAAACAGAAAGCAAAGCTCGAAAAATACTGCGACACCACGCTTGAAATGAGCCCGTATCCGAACGCGAAGCCTTTGCCTCGGGACTTACTATGTACCGAAATAGTCGAAAGTTCTTATTATTGAGCATTTTGTGGCATAAAAAAGTCCACTGTAATAAAACACAGTGGACTTAGTGGCGGAGAGGATGGGATTCGAACCCATGTGACGTTGCCGTCAAACTGATTTCGAGTCAGCCCCGTTATGACCACTTCGATACCTCTCCGTATATGTTAACTCAGTTTCCCGAGATTAACGCAAATATTAAGTTGTATTAGAATTCTCGTTAGAACTCTGTGTGGTGCGGTGACAGGCAAATGCCCGAAACCCGCACGGTTAAAGGCTTTTCGGAAGTTTTAATTCCGTTAGCCGAAGGAGATTTCGAGTCAGGCCCGTTATGACCACTTCGATAACTCTCCGTATTCGATTTATTGAGCTCAACAAAGAGCTTATATATTTTACCAAACGTACATACCTTTGTCAAATGATTTATTCAAATATTTTAATTTATTGCAATCAATAAGGGTTTTGTGCCTACGCAAAACGGATTTGTATGGTAAAATCCGTCAATGTTTGCGCAAAAACGGCGATTACAGCATCATTTCAGATAAAAAAGTCTTCTATCGGCACGGTAAAGGTAAAGGTGAATGATTTTATACGAATGCATTATTGCATTCCGTATTTTGTCTTAATTCGTTCAAGAACCGAGCCTATAGGCTTTGCAAGCACTATTATAAATGCAACATTGGAAACTACATAGGTAAGCGTAACGGGCACAGCCGACGTAACAGCGGCAATATACCGCGTCAGATTAAACGTGCCGTCATACCAAAGGGTTGTATAAATATCCATAAGCAAAGAATACAGCACTCCCGAAACGGCACTGTAAATTATTCTGAACACAAGACTCTTTTTAAGCTGCGGAGCGAAAACTCCGGCTATAAGCCCGACTATACCCCACGAAAACATCTGGAACGGTGTCCATGGACCCTGCCCAAAATAAAAATTCGATATTACGGCGGTCAGCGCACCCGTCATAAAGCCTGCCTGTGGGCCGAAATACATTGCTGTTATTATAACGAGTGCCGTCACCGGTTTTACGCTGGGTGCCCACGCAAAAATAAGTCTGCCGACTGCCGACAACGCGACCATAACAGCTATTAAAATCATTTCCTTTGTACCGCTTTTTCCCTTTTCAAAGGCGAGAAAAAACGGAACGCACGACAACACGGCAACGCAAAGCGATATCCATGCATACTGTTTATCTTTAAACACTGTGGCTCCAAGCAAAACCGCCGCAGGCACCAAAATACACGGAAAAATATACGAAAGCCATTTTTTAACCATTATCTTCTCCGTTTCCGCGGCAACACTCAGCCGCCTCTTCACTCGTTATCGCTGTGGGACAAAGCGGACGGGCTATGCGGTTCGCCGCCGTCGTATAAAAATTATTTTCTGCGAAAAACGAATTCGGCGCATCGGAAGAAACGATTTCGCCGTCAAAGAACAGCGCGCACCTATCGGCACCGACAGCGGCAAACTCAACATCATGAGTTACCATAACAACCGTTATTCCGTCCGATTTAAGCTTCTTCAATACATTCAAAAGCGAGGACTTTGAAAAGGCGTCAAGTCCCTTTGTAGGTTCGTCCAAAAGCAGTATTGCAGGCTCTGAAAGCAACATTTTCGCAAGGGCGCATTTTTGCTGTTCACCGCCGCTGAGGTCATAAGGATGCTTCGTAAGCAAATCCGTTATACCGAGTTTTTCGGAAATATCGCGTATTTTTTCCTCGCGCTCTTCTTTTTTATACTCCATCGCCTTGAGCATTTCTTCGAGATCGCCCGAAACGGTATCCTTTAAAAATACCGTCTGCGGATTTTGCGGCAGATATGCAAGCTTCTTTCGGTACAGCGAATTGCCCTTATAATCCTTGATTTTTTTGCCGTCTATCTTTATTTTGCCGCGATACGGCTTATTAAGACCCGAAATAACATTCAGCATTGTCGTTTTTCCCGTGCCGTTGCCGCCGAGAATACAAATTATCTCGCCGCGATTCGCTTTAAGATTTACGCCGCGCAGAATGTCGGGCAAATCTCTTTCATATCTGAACCAAACATTTTTAAGCTCGATTGCCGTATCGGTTTTATCGGAATATTCTGATTTATCACCGTCGGAAAAGTCTATATTCCTTTTGAAATTACGTCTGAAAAACTCCTGCCCCTCTTTAACCGTAAGCGGGCAGACTTCGTCCGACGAGAGCAGATTGTAAAGCCTTACGGCACTCGGAAGGCCCTTGAGCATAGGGTGCTCGGGATTTATTTTTTTAAGATTTTTGCCGACGGCACGCGGTGAATCATATAAAAGCACGCAGCCGTTTTCCATAAGCAAAACCTTGTCGGCTATCGGGAAAACGTCCTCAAGACGGTGCTCTACCAAAAGCACGGTAATACCGAATTCGTTATTCAGCTTCTTAAGCGTCGCTATAAAATCAGCCGCGGCTATGGGGTCAAGCTGACTTGTGGGCTCGTCCAATATGAGCACCTTGGGCTGCATTACCATAACCGACGCAAGATTTAAAAGCTGCTTCTGACCGCCCGAAAGCTCGTCTGTTTTTTTGCGGAACCAATCCTGTATGCCGAAATAGCTCGCCATCTCACCCACTCTGCGGCGAATTACGTTTTGCGGCACACCGAGATTCTCAAGTCCGAACGACAGCTCATGCCAAACCTTGTCCGTAACTATCTGATTATCGGGATTTTGCCCAACAAACCCTATGGCACATGCACTCTCGCGAAGGCCGAGGGAATTGATGCTTTTCCCGTTATAGAGTATCTCGCCGCTCTTTTCACCTGCGGGAGCAAGCTCGTTTTTAATCAGCTTTAAAAGGGTGGTCTTTCCGCAGCCCGTTGCGCCGCATATTACAGTAAAATCACCCTGCCCGATGTTAAGAGAAATATTGTGAAGAGTGTCTTTTTCCGCCTTGGGGTAACGGAAATTCAAATTTTCGATATGTAATATTTCCACTTTAAATTCTCCTTTACCTCAATAAAAAACGGAAGAAACGATAATATAAAAAACGAAATGTAAGTAATTAACGATTTTAACGAAAGGCTGATTTTGCCGAGCTTCGGATAAAATGTGAAATCGATGCTTCCGCTGCCGACGCCTATAAGTACGGCAGCAAAAAGCAATAATCCCGACAATAAAACCGCCGCGTCTCTCGCCCCGAATTTAAACAGCGAAAAGTTTGTTCTGCCGTGCAGACCGTATCCGCGCGCTCTCATAGATGACGACAGCTCCATGGAATTTTCAAGCGACCACGAAATCATCGCCGTAAAAACACGTATTCCGCCGCGTAATCTGTCAACATAGCTTTTTTGCGAATAAAGCCCCATTGCCTTTTGCGCTCTGCTCACATTTTTCATCTGTCTTTTAAACATCGGAACAAATCTGAGAGCCATGGAAAGCACAAGCGACATTTTCGGAATAATTCTGCCGAACAGATACAAGAATTTATCCTCGGTCATAATTTCATTATAGCACTTACACCAAAACAGCACTCCGACAACCATCACCGAGATAAAAACGCCGTAAACAACCGCTTCAAGCGTTACAGGGTTACCGTTCATAAAGAAAAGCGGAGTAACGCCGTTATGTGAAAACAGAGGATTTGTAACAGCCACAAGCAGAAAAAGCGGAAGATAAAAGCCCATATCGCTTAAAATAGCCTTTTTTCTCACGAGCATAAGCGAAAACATAATGCCGCCGAGGAGTGCTGTGAGCTGTATTACGGGATTCCATACAAACATAGCCGTTAACAGCACAGATATAAAATATGTAAAAGTAACAGCCGGATGATATCCGCCGAAAGCTTTCATCCCGTTTCATCTCCCATCCATATACAGCCGACGTCCTTGCCGAGATCGCAGGTATAGACCCATGCTATTCGGTCGCCGTCCTTCAGTTTGTATTTTGAGCATCCGTAATTCGGAAATTCGCCGTTCACCTGATACATCCAGCCCGAAAGCGGTCCGCAGGAAAATTCGTACAGATAATTTATACCCTGAACGTATACGCTGCCATAGCTGTTTTTATCGGCACCCTGATACTCCATCTGTATTTTATTATACCTTACCGCCCTGTCAAGTATATCAAAAACGGTGTCGCCGGGTCTTAACACATATTCGGTTTCCGGCAATATAACGCCGTTTTGCGGCACGTATTTATCGGATTGCAGGACTTTGTCAAGCTCGTCGTAATTTTGAAGTACGGTATCACAGCGAATACTGATAAAAACCGTCTCGCTCTGCGGGGTTATATCGTCGATATGAGTAAGGTAGTACTCGTCAACGGACTGAATGTTTGTGCCGTGAATCAATACGGCTATTATCAGCGCCAACGACAGGAGCGCCAAAATATCTTTTTTCAATTATGACTCCCCTTCCACGAGAAAAAATTACCGCATTTCGTCGTCTTCATCCTTATACATTGCCGCAAGCTCCTCCATTTCGAGAGTTTTTTTCATCTTACGGCGTCTGATTCTTATAATTATAAACACGGTAAGTCCTACCGCTAAAACAAACAGTACAACAGATATTACTATGGCGCGAACGATATTGTCAAGCTTTGTCTTTGTCTTGACGACATCCTCCCAACGCTCGATTTTTGCTCTGTCATATTCGCTGAGCGCGTTATAGCGTTTAACGATTTTATTCACCTTGCCCCTATCCTTGAGCGTGATTTTATCAAACGGATACAGCTCGGCTTTAATGTCGTCGTTCAGCGAATCTATTTCCGCCTGAACCGCGGCAATTTGCTCCTTTGCCGAAACAAGCTTTCGGAGATATGCGTCTTTACCGTCAAAATCTTCACTCCTTTCGAGCTTATCAAGCAATGTTACAACCAAAACATACTGCTCCGTAGTGAGTTTTTCGGGCAGAGAGTCAACCATTGCACGGTCGGAATCGGTAAAATACAAAATGGCGTCGTCGTTTGCGTCATCATCCGAAAACACAATCACCGCGGTTTCACCCGCTATTTCCGAAACGTCTATTCCGCGTTTTTTGGCTTCATCGGACAAAGTCCAATAATTGCTCACGTAGCACCGCTCTGTTTCGGGCAACGAATAAAAAACCGCAAGAAGCTCGCGAAGCGTTTGTTTATCGGTCTTATTGCCGATTTTAGAAATGTCGGAAGTAAGGTCGTTTATTCGCGATTTAAGCGCGGAGCTCTGCTCTTTTCTGAAATCGAAAAGAGTTCTCATACCGTTTTTTTGCCGCCAAAGAGATGCCATGGTATAAAGGGTCTGCTCCGACGCCATGGTATTTGATTTATCGGGCAAAGATGTGGGATTGTCGGGGTCGTAAGTAAACGAATGGACAAATCCGCCGTCCGTCATTCTGTAACGCATTATACCGTCAAAAAGGGTGTTGCCGTTTTTTATGAAACGGCTGTCCGAGAGAGGGTCGATATTAAGACTGCACAGCGCCACCGCCACCCAATCGGTACTCTCTACATTCTGAGTTCCCCAACTTTTGTAGTCGCCCGTGTCGAGTTGCAGACGTGAAAGGCACAAAACCGCTTCATCAACAACCTCGTGCACCGTTTTGCTCTCATCGGCGGACAACGCTTTTCTGTGATAAGAATATATTTTTTCGGAATTATAATATGGTGCGAGTGCCGTTATCGCCATAGCGGTAATATCGGGGTCTGCATCATCCGAGCTCAGGGCAAATCCGCCGTCGGAAAGCTGCTTTGAAATTATTTCAACGATTATATCGTCGCGGGTGTTGTACGCTCCGTCAGGCACGGCATAGCGCATACTGTCAAGAGTTATAAGCCCCCATATCCAGCCGTTTATGCCCTGTCTTCCGAGCGGCGTTGTCTTGCCGCGGTCGTAGGTTCCGTCCGCTATCAGATTTATCGGCGCGCCGTTTTCGTCGGTTCCGAAATTTGTCGGGTCGCCGCCCATAGCGAGAACGGCGAGTGCTATTCTGTGCCACTCGGTTGCCTTTGCGGCACTGAGCCTTCCGCTTTCGCGATAACGCTCCTCTACCCTGTCTTTTATGACCGCAAGATAGCCCTCGTTGTTATCCTGTATTCCGAGTCTGCCGAGAGCTATGGGATACCAATCCCCCGGAGTAGTACCCGCATTTTCCAAATATTTATCGTTAATCAAATATCCGTCGGGTTCCGAGCCGTTATCGGCTTTTTTCCATGCGATAATACCGTCCGCGACGCTAAGGAAATTGTCGGACGTATACTCCTTATTCTCTTTTGCCGATACGATGAAAGAAATTGAGGATATAACACACAGGACGCATAAAAACACCGAAATAACACGTTTTGTCATTTTTGGGAAGAGCTCTCCTTAACAGATTTTTCTTTTTCGCCGTTTTTGCGGCGTTTCTTTACATAAAACACAATAAAGCATACTCCGCCTGCCAAAACGATAAATGCCGATACCAAGCATATTACCGTGACAAGCGTTTTTGATTTTTTGTTTTCCGACAATGATACGGCGTTTTCCGTGCTCTCTTCGCTCTCGGAAAGAGCCTCTGAAGCTTCGGTTATCTCCTCCGTTCCCGCATCGGTCTCGGAAAAAGCGGATTCCTCCGCAGCCGAAGCCGCGACAGCGTCGGCAGACCCACCGGAAGCGGCAGCTGCCGCGCCGCCCGACGCATTCTTGCCGCCTAATGCCGCACCGGAGGACACATGAGCGCCGCTGCCGCCGACGGACAAAGGAGCATCCGCAGGAGCGGAGTTTGTTTCCGACCCCGGATTTTGAAGTGCCGAATTGATAGCGGAAACCGCGTTATCGACCGCGCTTTGCGAAGCGTCAAGCGTCTCGGCAACGGATAATGCCGCGGCGTATGCATTTTTGACATTTGAGCGCGTTATAAGACCCGAATAAATGGTTCTTTCTATTGCCTTTGTAAGCGAGTCCTTATTCGCCACCGAAAAATAGCCGGATTTCGGCTGATTTTCGACATTCGGAATTGATGTTCCCATAGCACCGAAGCCGCCTATATCCGCTCCGTAGCCGAGAGTGAACTGTACTCTGACGATATCTCCGTCGGAAAGGTATGTATCGGCAAAACCGACATTCGGGAAAACGTTGTTGACGGAATACATCCAGCCCGAGCCGTTTGTTATTACAAATTCACCGAGATGGCCTTTCCAGTTTTTCTCATAATCGCCGGGGTCATAAAACGTCATTGTGCTTTTAAGATGCGGCACCAAAACAGACGGTATTGTCGGTGAAATTCCGAGTGCTTTCGGAGACGAAGCGGACGAGCTTCTCTGATAATTGTTATATCTCGCCGCAGACGCCGTACCGTCGGCTACATATGCGAGGTAAAACGAAGAGCTTACGCTGCCGCCGTAATAACCCACATATCCGTTTTCGTTAAGCAGGCGCAAAAGCTGCTGAGCGGACGTCTCGCCCTCGTATATATTTACTTTTTGGGGATACACGAGATATCCGCAGCCTATGGTGAACATTTCGACGCTCCAAACAGCCGTGCCGATTTTTTCGCCCTGCCGCGCTTTCTCGTAGTTAATGTGATATGTAAGCTGCTTTTTTCGCCCGCCGTCGGACGATGCCGAAACGACAACCGTGTTATCGCCCTCAAAGGTAAAGTTAAGGGTATAGCTTGATTTTTCGTTATCGTCCCATGTGGGCGAAAGCTTTTCGCCGTTAAACGTAACCGTCGCTTTTATTTTTTCGCCTGACGCATTTCTCGCCCATACGTCAAATGTCTTTTTGCTTCCGCGCTGAGTTGTATTGTCGGAAAGCGTAGTTCTGAGCGTAGGGCCTGCCGCGGCAAAAACCCGAGACGACGGCAGAATAAGCAAAAAACACATAAAAAAGCAAATAAGAGCTCTTTTGGTTTTGTTTTTATCCGTGGTATATACCTCCCTTGCAAAATGAATCCGCCGATAATCGGCATTTTTCGGTTTAGTGTAAGCGATGTACCCGCCGGAGACAAAATGCCCCGTCGGGTACGTAATCAATCCATCTTATTCTTCGTCCTTTTTGCGTTTGGCGGTAACAGCCATTGCCGCAGCAAAAGAAGAGAACATTAAAAATGCAACCGCCGCATTTCCGATTCTGCCTGTTTTGGGAATTGAAACGCCCTTAATATCCGTATCGGCGGTATTTCCGGAATTTGACGTATTCCCGTCTGTACCCGGTACCGACGGTACATTGACATTTCCGTTGTCATTGCTACCGAGTGACGAATCTGTCGGAATTTCGTCAAGTGCCGCCTTGGCTTTTATCAAAGCGGTATTCACTTCGTCCTTATTCTTCGCCGTACTTATATCAGCCATACCTTTTTCGAGAGCCTTGTTAAATGCCTCACGATTGAGTGTGTAATCCGAAGCGTCCTTGTAGCTCTCGAGCTGCTCGAGTGCTGTCTTTTTGGCTTCTTTGAGGCTTATTATTTCGGAAAGCTCTTTTTCGGCGTTCAAAAGCACATCAAGATTTGAAACGTACGGCTTTAAATCGTCGTCGAGATTGTCATATGCGTTTCTTGCCTCGTTTATTTTAACGCCGCTGTCCGCCGTTACATCGCCGATGTCGTTGATTTTTTCGACAACCTCGTTTACATCGTCGGCATCAAAAGTCTTTTGCCAATAAAGGATCGGATAGCCGCCGTTTACAAGAGAATATTCGTCTTTTTTGAATTTTTCGCCGAGAAGCGCGAGGAATTCGGGAGATTTCATAAACTCGGTTGTCTCGCCTGTGGTACTTCCGTCACCGTCTCCGATTCCGTTCTCTGTAACGGAAGAGTCATAATAGCATTCTTGGACCCTGTTATCATTTGTGAGCGAGCCTGCTATTGCGCCTGCCTGACCGTCGGATGCGGAAGTTATTTTACCTGCGTTATAGCAATTGACTATGGTGTGGCCGTCCTGAGCCTGTCCTACAATGCCGCCGAGTGAATAAATACCGTTTATGCTTCCGAGGTTGTAGCAGTTGTCTATGGTAACCTCAACCGAAGTATCACGTCTTGTAGTATCGAGATGTCCTACAATACCGCCTGTATGGCCGCTGCTTGCATAAAGCGAGCCTACGTTGTAGCAGCCCGTGATATTACTCTTGCCGCCGTCGCGCACTGTACCGACTATACCGCCCATGTAACCGCTGCCGTAAATATCGGCACCGTTCCAGCAGTTTATAAAGTCTGCGCCGTTACTCCATTTGGCGATACCGCCGAGGAACGAAGTGTATATATTTTCTTTGCCGATTTCGCCGCTTGCGACACCGACATTCTTAATTACGGCATTTTGGCAGACAGTTCCGAAAAGTCCGCCGCGGAGAGAAGTAAGATTGTCTATGACATATCCGTCGCCGTCAAATACACCGTCAAACTGATTTCTGTCAGAGCCTATCGGGGTCCAGTTGTCATAATCGCTGAGGTCGATATTATTGGTCATTTCAAAGTAAACACCGGTAGTTGCCATAAGCTTGGTATTTACGTAATATGACAGATTGTAAAGGTCCTCTGCCGTGCTTATAAGGTACGGTGAAGTCTCGGAGCCCAAGCCCTCCCACGGGATTTTATCCTTTACCGTAACTGTTACAAAGGTCTTGAGTTTACCGCTCTTTATACATACCTTTTGAGTTCCGACTTCAAGTGAATCACCGGAAATTATCTCATAATCCGTTACGGGCTTTTGCGCTCCGTCGCTGTAATATGCGGTAACCTCCATGCCGGCAGCGTCAAAAGAGTCGCCGTCATAATATTCGGTCTTATCGGGTGCTTTTGTAACCGCGATAGAAGTGATGTACGGCGTATTTGAGTCAAGCTCTCCCTCGCCGCCGACAAGCTCTATTGCCGAAACAAGAGCCGAATAATTATTTACGTATCTGCGTTCGTTTTCGGGAACCGCACGGAATTTTGCGAGTGCGCTCTTTGCCGCAGACTTATAATTTGCGTCCGTCGGCAGAGGAAGAGCGTCTATGGCGCTTACTGCGTCCGTGATTGCCGCTTTGGTTTCCGCGCTCCAGTCGCCGCGCATATCATAAAGTGCTCTCATCTTATTTTCAAATCTCCAATAAGCTACGAGAGCGTAAGTTGCCTGATCGTTTGCCATACTGTTCCAGCCGTTGCCGACAACATGGCAGAAGCCGCCGTTTGTATCGCGGAATCTCAGAAGTCCGTCAAGGAGCGTTAAGCCGTCGGAGGTTATAAATCTGCTGTCCTTTTGGGGGTCGATTCCGACAGAAGTCAGCGCAACTATAACCTGAGCTATACTTTCGGAGTTATCGGTATTCCAGGAAGTAAAGCCCGCTTTATCGTTCATCATTGAGCCTAAGCGGTCAAATGCTTCGTCCACGCATTGACGAACCGTTTTTGAAACTTCGTCGCCCGAAATTTCATTTTTATATGTATACACGGTATCGTCATTGTAATAAGGAGCGAGCGCCTGTATTGCCATAGCGGTAATATCGACATCCGACGATGAACCGTAACCGCCGAGAACCCAGCCGCCGTATTTATTGCCGTCTACGCCGTCGGTAAGCTGCATTTTAAGTATTTCTTTTATGAAAAGCTCACGCTGATATGCGGCGTCGCTCGGAACCTCATACATACCGGTATCAAGAGCAATAAGACCCCATATCCAGCCGTTTATACCCTGTTTGCCGGGACCGCCCTTTACCTTGCAGTTATAGCTGCCGTCCGCGATAAGATTTATCGGCTGACCGTTATACGTTCCGAAGCTTGCGGGGTCGCCGCCGAGAGTCGCTATTGTAACAACGCCTCTGTGCCACTCGGTAGCCTTTACGCTGTGAAGTGTACCGCCGTTTTCGGTGTATGTCTTTTCGACGTATGACTTCATGGCATTGAGATAGTCGGTGTAGCCTGTGCCGTCGTCGATAAGATAAGTATATTTTCCGTCTACGGAATCGAAATATCCGTAACGACCCATAGCAAGTGCCATCCAGTCGGTAGCCGTAGAGCTGGCGCCTGACATATAGCTTTCATTGCCCAAAAGAGTGTCGGCGGAAGTGAGCCCCGCTTTGGTTTTTGAGCTCTTGACTGCCTCTTTAATGTAACCCGAAAGCTTTGCCGAAAGCTCGGTTCCTTCGCTGAACGAAGGACGAACGGGCTTATCTGCGGAAACAAGGCTTTCCCAAGCAAGCTTCGGATTTGTGTCGCCCGAAACAAATGCCGAACCGAGCATAGTCTCGGTTACGGAGTCAACCTTTGCCGCACCGTCAACATCGCCTTTATTGCCTGTTGCCGCGAAAGACGAGGTTGAGAGATAATAGCAGTTCTCCGCCGTTCCTCTTGTGGCGCCTATCAATGCGCCGATATTGTTTTGGTAGCCTGCCGAGTCTTCAACCGTGCCTGCATTGTAGCAATTTACAAGCTCGGGAGACGCCGCTTTGTGTCCGCCGGCTACGCCGCCGACAGAGGCAGGACCCGATACCTTACCTGTGTTATAGCAGTTTTCGAGTTTGCCTGCGCGCCAATGCTGACCGCTTACGCCGCCTATGTAGCCTGTTGTACCGCTGACATTACCCGAATTGTAGCAGCCCGAAACGGTAGACGCGCCGCCGACATATCCCACTACGCCGCCGACTCCCGAAGAGCCGCTGACATCGGCATTATTTCCGCAGCCAATTATATTGCCTGCATTGAGGTAACCGACAACGCCTGCAACCGATGAAGAACCGCTGACGCTGCCCTTAACCGTAACATTCTTAACCGTACCGCCGTTTACTTTTCCGAAAAGTCCCGCATTGGAGCCCGAAGAAATGTAAAGTCCGCTGATTACGTGGTTATTTCCGTCGAATGTTCCGGCAAAAGCCGATGACGAGGAGCCTATAGGCGTCCACGGGTTATTGGCACCGCCGAGTTCGATATTCACATTGAGGCGGATGAGCTTACCCTCGTAAGAGTTGCCGTCGTTTACGCTGTCGGCAAACGCCTTCAACTGACTGTACGACGCTATTATAATGTCGGGAGTTTTGCCCTGCCAAGAAAGCACGGGATTGCCGCCGTTTATTCCCTCTTCATCCTTTATGAATGCCGAACCGAGCATAGTATCGGTTATGGAGTCAACCTTTGCCGCACCGTCAACATCGCCTTTATTGCCTGTTGCCGCGAAAGACGAGGTTGAGAGATAATAGCAGTTCTCCGCCGTTCCTCTTGTGGCGCCTATCAATGCGCCGATATTGTTTTGGTAGCCTGCCGAGTCTTCAACCGTGCCTGCATTGTAGCAATTTACAAGCTCGGGAGACGCCGCTTTGTGTCCGCCGGCTACGCCGCCGACAGAGGCAGGACCCGATACCTTACCTGTGTTATAGCAGTTTTCGAGTTTGCCTGCGCGCCAATGCTGACCGCTTACGCCGCCTATGTAGCCTGTTGTACCGCTGACATTACCCGAATTGTAGCAGCCCGAAACGGTAGACGCGCCGCCGACATATCCCACTACGCCGCCGACTCCCGAAGAGCCGCTGACATCGGCATTATTTCCGCAGCCAATTATATTGCCTGCATTGAGGTAACCGACAACGCCTGCAACCGATGAAGAACCGCTGACGCTGCCCTTAACCGTAACATTCTTAACCGTACCGCCGTTTACTTTTCCGAAAAGTCCCGCATTGGAGCCCGAAGAAATGTAAAGTCCGCTGATTACGTGGTTGTTTCCGTCGAATGTTCCGGCAAAAGCCGATGACGAGGAGCCAATAGGCGTCCATTCGGAGTCTTCTCCGCCGAGGTCGATATCGGCTGTAAGCTCTACTGTTTTTCCCGAAAAGTCTTCACCGCCGTTCACCTTTTCGGAGAACGCGAGCAGCTCCTTTGCCGACGATATTGAAAGATCAGCCGGTGCGGCAAGTACCGCAACGGGTATCACAGACAATATCATCACAAGAGCAAGAAGCCATGACAGACATTTCTTTACTGTCTTTTTAGGTTTTAACATACCTTACTCCTTTCAAAACTCTTTACTTTTTGCGCTTCCCGCCGGGAGTTTTAAGACCGGCTTTTTCGAGAGCGCGCGGCCAAGGGCCTAAAAATGCCTTAATTCGCGAGCGTGTGGCGTCATCGAAATCGTCTTTTCGCGGAAGCCTTTTCAGCTCCTCGGATTTACGCACAAGCTCATTTACTGCCCATTTTTCTTTGTCGTCGCCAAACATAAAATCCTCCGAACACAAAAAATCTCTCCCTGCCGAAAAGCAGGGAGAGTGCAACAAATTAACCAACGAAAAAATCTTGCGCAATCGGGCAAAGAGTGCAACGACAGCACAAATCAAAAGCTGATAAATCGGCTGCACTCTTCTCACCAAAGTTGTGTTTAACCATAAAAATACGGCAGGTCTCCTGACTTATGATCCCATACATCACGGGAAGAGTCGCCTTCTCGGAAAGCTCCAATGGATCGGACTCTCTTACGTCAAACACAGTAATGGCGGTTGTTCCGGATTTTAACCGGATTCCCTTTTAATTCGCGGCAAGAAGCGCGAAACCGTATTTTTTATCAAATATTAAACTGTATAAGCCCAAGTTGCAAAGACGAACCGGCAAAAAGCGTCGATTTTGCGGTTTATCTTGCAACTTATTGATATTTTACTACATAAATATTGCGCCGTCAATAAAACACGGCGCAAAATATGTGCGTAATACCTGTTTGCATTTGAAAAAATTTTAGTAAATTATTGACAATGAGGCTTTAATTTAATATAATATCAAAGCATGAAATGCGCCGATGTGGCGAAATCGGCAGACGCAAGGGACTTAAAATCCCTCGGTAGCAATACCGTACCGGTTCAAGTCCGGTCATCGGCACCATTGTTTTACGGCCACAACCGTGAATCACGAAGAACAAGCGTGAATATAGGCGTATCAAAGAGCTTTTTTTAGACGATTCCGCCCTTTCAATCCCCTACATTCACTCTTGTGCACTCCATAACTGCAGTAAAATTGCAGTACAAAAGCCATACTATATTTTACTGAAATTTTGGAAAATCGAGAAATATAAACCGGTTATTTCGACCGGTTTATATTTTTGTCCTTTTCAGACCGCTAATTCAGCACTATAAGTTAAGCTGTTTTCATTTAAACATGTATTTTATCAGCTTAATAACACTATTAGTTATAGCATAAAAGCGCCCCTCCTGATGTGCAACCTACATCAAGAGGGGTATATTATATTACGAACGGCAAAAATGTTACGTATCAGCACAAATGTAGTTAATAAACATCTAAAATGTGCTGATACGTAACATTTTAATAGCATTTACAACATCTTGCGTGTCTATTTTTGATATATCAAATGACATTCTTTACACCTCTTCTTTCTCTCATCATTCCTTTACTTCCTCAACCGCAAATAATGCAGATTTCAGATTTATCCAAATCTTACACGTACCCTTGTATTTTATAGGGCAAAAGTTTTCACATGAACAAATACAACACGGATTGCTTTTCACAAAACGTATTGCTTGATTTGTTGCATTTGCAACGTCAACTTTGTATTTCCCAACCTTTTGGAACTTGGTTTCTGTATTCAAAAAAATCTCCCCTTTTTACTTTTTTATGGAGCGTTTTGGAGCAAGATATGAGATTTGAACTCCCACCCTCAGTTTGGAAAACTGATGTGCTGACCGTTAACACTAATCTTGCATATAAAGGTGGGGAGCCAAGCTCTCCCCGTGCCATATTTAACGTGGTTTTTTTGACGAGATGGTTTCACCACAAACTCTCCGCTTGTTTTTACGGCGGCTTTTACGCAAGTCATACGAGATGGACTACTTGGTTTTTACATCTATATATGACGAAAAAAACGTCTGATTTGCCCTTAAATGCAAAAAACACCCCTACTTTCGTTTTGAAAGCAGGGGCGTTTTTGCGCCTGTATCAGTTTTTAGTTTGACTGTTTCCTCACTATTTTACCGTCAAACAGTTCTTTGAGCCGTTGTGTCTGTTAAGCATCGGCAATCACCGCCGCTCGAATACCACGGCACTTGTCAGGAATTTCCTCTAACCTTTTCATCTTATAATGACGCAATAACTAAAATACGAATTCAAAACTGTCAATGATTGAATCACATACCTTAACTTCTTTACTTTTTCGTTCGCTTTGGTATGTGGAAAACACTATTTTAGGATATTTGGCAACAACCCACAGCTTTATAAACCAACCGTCGGCTGTTGTGCCTGTCCCATATAAGATTGTTTTGCCGTCTCTGTCACAAAGCACTAAAGGGGAATGCAGACTTATATTGTTATCATCAATAAATCTTTTAGCCATTACGCTTATCTGCATATTTAAAGGCTCTTCAGTATCTAAAATGCTGAAAAAAGATATTGTTATCGCACCATTGCCCTTGGGATTATACAGAAGAAGGTTGTCTGTATCTTCTTCGGCACACCATTTTTTTGGTAAAGAATAATTTAAATAGCCATTGTAATTACACATGGTTCGTGTCACCTCTAATCATATAATACTAATATGCCAGTCCATTTCCCGCCAAACTGTTGACTTGCAGCTGATGTGTATCTGTCGAGTTGATTCCATCCTCTAATAGCAGCTTGTGGATTGTTAGGCTTTAATTCATATATAATATGGTTTTCAAAATCTATTCCATCAACCCTACAACCAGGTGCAATTGTTTGCTCTTTTAAAGTCCCAGGTCCATAATACATCCGTTTGTGCATTGCTTGACCTTTTTGAACCGCTGCTTTTACTTTCGGATTCTGTGTACCTTTCTTTTTTGTAGTGCTTGTCGGCGTTTGTGATTTGGACATGGTATATCCATTATATCCGCCGGCAATTGCACCAAACGCGGTTGCTGCCACAGTTCCCCAATTGCCTTTAGCATTGAACTCTTTTTTAGAATTAGAACTTGAAGCGGCCTCTAACACGGCGGTTCCATACGCTGTTGCCGAACCGATAAATGCTGCTGCCGCAACAGTAGAGGCTGTAGTCGCTGCTGCAACCCCGTTGCTGACCAAACACACGGCCGATGCTGCGGCAGCAAAGCCTCCGCAAGTAACGACGGTAGCAACCACACAAGCTGCTACAATACCTGCTCCAAGTGCCCAATGCCACCAAGCCTCGCCGCTGGAGTCAATTCTATTTACATGATTATTCCCACAATAGGCAAATAGGTTTAGTCCAATTAAATCACTGCCCGTAGTAAGCTGTCCGTCAGCATTCAAGAACCTGCCGACTTCGGGAGAATAATAGCGTGATTTGAGGT
>ENA-UOIY01001887-UOIY01001887.1-human-gut-metagenome-genome-assembly--contig:-P114-NODE-1887-length-19004-cov-4.241649_pt1 | contig 19004 bp, 17 predicted proteins | sample MGYA00242335_ERZ723882 | MGnify/ENA metagenome assembly ERZ723882
ACCGTTGCCGCCAAGCAAATCAGGGAACCCTTTTACAGCATCCCACCCAATTTTTAGTACACTATTTGCGATTTGCAAGCAAAATCACGGCAAAAATGCTTGTTCTTTTGCTTAAAATCGTATATAATGTAATGTATGCATGTGCTGTATCAAGATAGAGGGGATGCAGGCGTGTGGAAAATATATAGGGGGATTTTGATTATGGCTGACTACTTGGCAATGAACCGCGACGAGCTTGCCGCAGAAAAAGCTGCGCTGGAAGCACAGTACAAAAAGTTTCAGGATATGGGCCTGAAACTCAACATGGCCCGCGGCAAACCCGGCCCTCACCAGATGGACCTGGCGATGGACCTGCTGAAGATGGACAATTACACAACCGACGATGGATTTGACACCCGCAACTATGGTGAGCTGGAAGGCCTGAAGGACGCCCGCGTCCTGTTTGCAGACATTTTCGGCGTCAACCCCGAGGAAGTCTTTGTGGGCGGCAACTCCAGCCTGCAACTGATGTACAACCTGGTAGCTATCGGCTATATGTTCGGCTTCCAGGATTCTCCGTGCCCCTGGTCTCAGGTCGAGAAGCGCAAGTTCCTCTGCCCGGTGCCCGGCTATGACCGTCACTTTGCCATCACCGAAGAGATGGGCTTTGAGATGGTCAATGTCCCCATGAGCCCCGACGGCCCTGACATGGACATGATTGAAAAGCTCGTGGCCGAGGATGATACCATCAAGGGCGTCTGGTGTGTGCCGCAGTATTCCAATCCCGACGGTTACACCTACAGCGATGAGACCATCCGCCGTTTTGCCGCCATGAAGACCGCCGCTCCCGATTTCAAGATCTTCTGGGATGAGGCCTACATCGTGCACCATCTGACCGATGAGATCATCGAGACTCCCGTGCTGCTGAACGAGGCCAAGAAGTACGGCCATGAAGACCGCGTCTTTATGTTCACTTCCACCAGCAAAATCACCTTCCCGGGTGCCGGTGTTTCCGCCATCGCATGCAGCGAAAACTCGATGAAGTACATGTGCAAGCGCTTCTCCACCATGATCATCAGCTATGATAAGATGAACCAGCTGCGCCATGTCCGCTTCCTCAAAAACAAAGAGGGTGTGCTCGCCCACATGGCTAAGCATCGCCGCCGTCTGGTGCCCTGCTTTGACGCTGTCAAGACCGCCTTTGCCACTGAGCTGACCCCCTGCGGCAGCATTGCCCACTGGACCAACCCCAAGGGCGGCTACTTCATCAGTCTGTACGTTATGCCCGGCTGCGCCAAGCGCGTGGCCCAGCTGTGCAAGGACTGCGGCCTGACCCTGACCGGTGCAGGCTCTGCTTACCCCTACCACAAGGATCCCGATGACTCTCACCTGCGCATTGCGCCGACCTATCCCAGCCTTGACGAAGTCGAGACTGCGTCGGCCCTGCTGTGCGTCTGTGTACGTCTGGCGGTCGTCGAAAAGCTGCTGGCTAACCAGCAGTAATTCCGGCGCATAAATCTATCCCGCCCGCAGGAGCGGGCATATTTTTGGAGGTTTCTATGAACAAGAAAGGGAAGTCATGGCCGCTGTTTGTCGTGGCAATTCTGATCGTAGTATTTTCCCTGACTGCGATCTTTGGTGTCAGCTATCAGTACGGCGACACCAAGAACATCTACATCAGAGGCGCTTCGGATATCCGTTTTGGCATTGATATCCGCGGCGGCGTCGATGTCACCTTTATGCCGGCCGGCGATGTGGATGCCACCCCGGAACAGATGACGGCGGCAAAAACCGTTATCGAGGACCGTCTGGTCGGTCTGGGCATTACGGACTACGAGAGCTATGTTGACAGCAACAAGGATCGTATCATCGTCCGTTTCCCCTGGAAGACCGATGAATCTGATTTCAACCCCCAGACGGCGATCGACGAGATCGGTACTACCGCCAAGATGGTTTTCCGCAAGGGCTCCACGGCCACGGGCGAGGAGATCCTCAGCGGTGACGACGTGACTTCCGCCAATGCCGCTTATAACGAGACCGAGGGCTGGGTCGTCCAGCTGAAGTTCAACTCCACCGGCGCGGCTGCTTTTGCCGATGCCACCACCGAGCTGGCCGTCAACAACGGCACGATCTCCATCTGGCTGGACGATGAAAACATCTCCACCGCCACCGTCAACGAGGCCATCACCGGCGGCGAGGCCATCATCAAGGGCAACTTCGATCAGGACAGCGCTTCCTCGCTGGCAAACCAGATCAACTCCGGCGCGCTGCCTTTCGCCCTGTCTGCCGAGAGCTACTCCACCATCAGCCCGTCCTTGGGCGCCAAGAGCCTGGAGGTCATGGTCCTGGCCGGTATCATCGCCTTTGCCTTTGTTGCTGTCATGATGATCGTGCGCTACCGCCTGCCCGGCACCATCGCCACCATTTCGCTGTTTGGTCAGGTGGCCGCTACGCTGGCTGTCGTTTCCGGTTACTTCACTGTGTTCCCGGGGTCTACGCTGACCCTGCCCGGCATTGCCGGTATCATCCTGGGTATCGGCATGGGCGTTGACGCCAACGTCATCACCGCCGAGCGCATCAAGGAAGAACTTGCCAAAAACAAGACCCTGCCCGCCGCAGTCAAGAGCGGCTTCAAGATGGGCCTGACCCCCATCATCGACGGCAACGTCACCATCGTTATCGTCGCCGCCATCCTGATGGGTGCTTTCGGCCCGACCGACGGCTTCTGGGCTAAGGTGTTCAACCCGATCTTCTTCTGGTTTGGACCCTCCACCGCCGGTACGATCTATTCCTTCGGCTTTACGCTGCTCACCAGCGTGCTGCTCAACTTCGTCTTTGGCGTCTGGGCAACCCGTGTGATGATCCGCGGCGCCGTCCACTGCAAGGCCCTGCGCAGCCCCTGGCTGTACGGCGGCAAAAAGGATGGCACGGCTGAGTACAAGACTCCGCACATCAACTTCATCGGCAACCGCAAAAAGTTCTACACTTTCTCCTGCGCGCTGATTGCCGTGGTTCTCGTGTTCTGCGCTGTGTTCGGCGTCAAGATGGATGTTGAGTTCAAGGGCGGCTCGATGATCACCCTGAGCTATGAGGGCGATGTCGACCTGCCCAGCCTGAAGAGCGAGATCGGCGGCCAGCTGGGCCAAAGCGACCTGACCTTGCAGACTGGCTCCGACATCTCCGGCAACCAGACCCTGACCGTGACCCTGCCCGGCAGCCAGACCCTGACCACCGAGCAGTTGGACGCCATGCTGACTGAGATCAACACCGCGCACCCTGAGAACAACTTCGAGCAGAATGAGGTCAGCAACGTCAACGCGACCATCGGCAAAGAATTCCTGCTCAAGAGCCTGGTCGCGCTGGTTGCCGCCTGTGTGTTGATCCTGGCCTATGTTGCCTACCGCTTCCGCAAGATTGGCGGCCTCAAGGCTGGTTCTACCGCCATTGTGGCGCTGCTGCATGATATGTTCGTTGTGTTCGGCGTCTTTGTCATTCTGCGCATTCCCCTCAACGGCAACTTCATCGCTGCGGTGCTGACCATCCTGGGCTACTCCATCAACGATACCGTCGTTATCTACGACCGTATCCGCGAGAACAGCGCCCTGTACAGCAAAAAGCAGATGGGCCTGGCCGAACTGGTCAACCTGTCTGTCAACCAGAGCTTCTCCCGTTCGCTGATGACTTCCATCACCACCTGCCTGGCCTTGGGTGTCGTCTGTGTTGTGTCCGTCATCTACCGTCTGGACAGCATCTACACCTTCGCGTTCCCGCTGCTGTTCGGTATGGTCAGCGGTGTTTACAGCACGATCTGCATTGCCACGCCGCTGTGGGTCGACTGGAAGTCCAAGAAAAAGGTTGCCAAAAAGACTGCCTGATGGCCCTGTACAAGTAAGGAGACAGCTATGAAATGCCCGTATTGTGGGGAAGTGGATTCCAAAGTCATTGACTCCCGCCCGACCGAGGATGGGGAAAAGATCCGCCGCCGCCGCGAATGTTTGAACTGCAAAAAGCGGTTTACCACCTATGAGATCGTTGAGACCGTGCCGCTGATGGTCGTCAAAAAAGACCATTCGCGTGAGGTGTTCGACCGCCAGAAGCTGCTCAACGGTATGCTGCGCGCCTGCGAAAAGCGCCCCGTCAGCTACCAGCAGTTGGACGAAGCCGTCAGCCGGATCGAGCAGATACTGCTCAATTCCTACGACCGCGAAGTCTCTTCTATCCATATCGGTGATCTGGCTATGCAGGAGCTGAAACAGATGGACGATGTTGCCTATGTTCGCTTTGCATCCGTCTACCGCCAGTTCAGCGATGTCAACACCTTTATGGAAGAGCTCAAGGACATGCTGGACAGCCGTTCAAAAACAGCCGAAAAATGATTGCCGTATCTGCTGCAGCTGGCAGCAGGCCCGCGCTGTCTCGATGGTAAGGTCCGCAAGGTCCTCGCCCTCGGCACAGCGGGGCAGTACGCTTAATGTCTGGTTCATCTGGTCGATCAGGTTGCGCCGCACCAGCAGCCCCAGCGTCCCGCTGGCGTCCGCTGCCCGGGCAATGATGTAGTCGTAAGCCTGCCGGGCCTGCGGAAGCCGGCCGGTTTCGGCCAGGGTGCAGGCGGCTTGCAGTTCGCTGCAAAGTGCTGCCGTCGTGCGGTCCACGTACCGCCCGGCCAGCCATAATGCCAGCGCCAGCGCCACCAGCAGCAATACTGCATATCGGTTTCGACTCATACCGCGTCCTTTCCGGGCCGTCCCTTCGGGGGCGGCCCTTTTGCGTTTTGGCGGGGGACGATCAACAGATCTTTGCCGTTGTAAAGCAATAGCAGCACGTCCCGCTGCTGCAGCTGCCGTTCGGTCAGACATGCGTCCAGCCAGGCGGCGTCTACACCCCAAAAGGCGAGATTTTCCAGGTACAGCGTTCCATCCAGCAGCAGCGGCAGCATGGGCGGGGCTTTGCCGTTTTGGGGCATCGGCGCGGTGCTGATGCTGCCGTTCGGCTCTACCGTGGCCCACAAAAGCTCGGCAGGGGAAAAATACTCCTTGCCGCGCAGCGCTTCCATCACGTCAGATGCTGTGATGCGCAGCTCCTGCAATGCCTGCTGCTGCACCTCGCCCCGCACAATGACCGTGACCGGCTTGCCGAACAGCAGCTGCGCGTACCGGGGGCAGAACCAGGCGAGGGTGGAGTTCAAAATTTCCAATGCCGTCAACAGAAAGATCGGCACGATGCTCGCCGACAGCGGCAGATCCGGTTCATCAATGCAGATGGACGCCACATTCGAAATCAAAAAGGTCGTTACCAGCTCGGCGGGCTGCAATTCACCCAACTGCCGTTTGCCCATCAGCCGCATGGCGGTAATGACAGCAACGTAAACGACCACGGTGCGAAAAACACTGGCAAGCACAGGACCACCCCTCATATTTTCCCAAACAGCGGGCAAGACTAAAGGCCAGGGAGGGAACGCCATGCAAAAACCAGCCTTGTGCCGGGCCTTGCCCAAAAATCTTGCGGTTCTGCAAGATAGATTTGGCGGCTCGGACGATTTCTATACCAAAAAACTATCGGTCGGCGGCATCGCCTGCGCCATTGTGCTGTTTACAGGGATTTCCTCACCGGAAAAGCTCTGCCGTCTGGCGCTCGATATGCTTGACCGTGACCCGGCCTTTTTTGGCGGCGGGCCGGGGCTGTGCGAGTATCTTTTGCACCAAAGTCTCATTCCCGCCGAGCCGCAGCCTGCCTCGGATTTAGGAGAGATCGGCGAGCTGCTCGCCAACGGCATGTCGCTGCTGCTCATCGACGGATGCGAGCAGGCAGTCGTATTTTCCACGCAGGAGATGCCGCAGCGCAGCATCACCACACCGAGCGGTGAGGGCAACATGCGCGGCTCGCAGGAGGCATTCACCGAACTGCTGCGCAATAATGTGTCCCTGCTGCGCCGCCAGTTCCGCTCAGGCACGCTGGTGGCAGAGATTTCTACCGCCCACACCCGCGCCAAGACCGAATACTGCCTGTGCTATGACAGCGCCCTTGCCCCGCCGGAGACCATCGCCGCCCTGCGCGCCCGCCTGGCGCAAATTGAACTGCCCGTGCTGCTCGACAGCGCCTACTTCGCGTCCTTTTTAAAGCAGGACAAACTCAACCTTTTCCCCGCTGCCGCGTATACAGAGCGCCCGGCCACCGCCTGTGCCCGTCTGTGTGAGGGCAAAGCCGTCGTACTGGTAGCGGGCAGCCCCTACGCCATGGTTGTGCCCAGCTTTTTTGCCGAGCATTTTGAATGTCTCGACGACTATGCCTCGGGCGCGGTCTTTGCCGGGCTCATCCGCCTGTTAAAATATCTGGCGTTTCTTTTGTCCGTGTTCGGCCCCGGGCTGTACGTAATGGCGGTGGCCTTTGCGCCCGAGATCATCCCCGTGCAGCTGCTGACCAAGCTCGCCCAGGCCGAAGCCCAAACTCCGCTGCCGCCGATGCTGGAAATGCTTGCTGTGACGCTGCTGTTGGAGATCGTACGCGAAGCCGGTCTGCGCGCGCCGCAGTCCATCAGCCACACGGTCAGCATCGTGGGGGCACTTATCATCGGCGAGACTGCGGTCGACGCCGGTATCGTCAGCGTGCCGGTGCTGACGATGGCCGCAGCCGCCACCATCGCTACGCTGGCCGTGCCGTCACTGTACGAGCAAAGCATCCTGTTCCGTTTCTGCGTCATTTTGCTGGCCGGGCTGTTCGGCGTGCTGGGGCTGACCTGTGCCGCACTGATGATCTTAGCCATGGCCTGCGGCAGCGAACCGTTCGGGTATGACTATCTTTATCCTCTCATGCCCCCGGGCAAAGCCAGCGTCCGGGATGGTTTTGTGCGCAGTATCTGGTCCGAACTGGCCAAAGCCGGGGAGGTGATCGGCCGCCATGAAGTGTGAACATCCCAGCTTGTACGCCGCACTGTTGGTAGGTGTGCTGGTCAATGTGCTGCTGCGCAGCCAAACGGCTTACTGGTGCCGTGCAGGGGCAGCGGCTGCGCTGGTTTGTGCGCCGGTGCTGGCGCTGGTCGGGACGTTGTTTGCCGCCAGTTGGCGGCAGGGGGCCACGCCGCTGCTGCGCCTGCTGTTTGCGGTACTGCTGGCGGGCACCTCGGTGCTCGAACTGCTGCGCCTGTGGAATTTGGCCCAGCGGCTGTACCCCGGAGCCGTCACGCAGCTGGCGCTCTGCCTGCTGGTGCTGCTGCCCATCCTTTACCTGCGCCGCGTGTCGGCCATCTCACAGACGGCCTACGTGGTGCTGTGTCTGCTGTGTGTGGCCACGGCGGGCATGCTGCTGTCGGTCTTTCCGCGCCTGCGCGTTACCAATCTGCAAAATATCGCGCTGACCCTGCCGGATTTTGCCGATGCCGCCAGTGACCAGTTGACTCTGTACCCGGAATATCTGCTGCCTGCCCTCTGGCCGGAACCGCAAAAGCGGGGCCGCCACACGCTGCTGCGGCTGGCCGGGGCGGCCCTCGGCTTTGACGTTGCCATCCATGCGGTGCTCGAACTGTTTTACGGCGCGGCCATGCCGCTGCGGGCCGACCCGCTCCATGCCGCTGCACGCTGCGGGGCACTCTCGGTTTTTACCCGCATGGAATGGCTGCAACTGATTTTGTGGGTCATGGCGGTCACGGTCAAGCTGGCGCTCTACCTTTACGCGATGACCCGCCTACTGGGCGGCGAATCCCGGCAGGAGAACGCCGCCGCCAACCTGGGGTCATTCTGTGTCTATCTGCTGCTCATGCCAACGGCCTGCCTGCTGCTGCGCGGGCTGGATGTGGACGCCGCCCTGCGCTGGCGCAGCGCATTTACCTGGGGCTTTGTCATTCTTGCCTGGATCGGGGGTGCTGCGGCATGGCTATGCCGAAAAATCCGGCGCTGTTCATAATGTCGCTGCTGGCCGCGCTGTTGCTTACCGGCTGCGGCGGGCAGCCGCTCTCCAAGCGGGAAATCGTCCGCGCCGTCTTTTTTGAGCGGCAGGGCAGAGGCTATTCCGTCTGCCTGCTGCTGGCGGACCAGAACGCACCCGAAGACGAACCCGTCTTTAAAACAGCCAGCGCCGCCGCGTCCACCCCGGCGCAGGCGCTGGAAAACGCCGCCGCAGCCCTGCCGGGCACGGTCTACTACGGCCTGCTGGACGCCGCTGCTCTGCCAGTGGATACGGACTGGGCCAAAGCGCAGGAGATCTGCCTGCTGCTTTATGACCGCGCCCAGCCTGCGCCGGAACTCTCGGTCTTTTTGCTGGACGGCGCACCGCACGACTGGCAAAAGGACGCCCAGTCCCTTTATGAGCATATGCAGGCCATTGAGGATCGTTATAAGGTCCACTGCGGCTTGCAGCAGCTGTTCACCCAGCGCACGGACTGCGCCGTTCCGGCCTTGCCGCAGGGGACGGGGTACGATTTCACGCTGCTGGCAAGCGATTCTGCCCCGCGCCGCTGCAAAGGGCTAACGGCTCAGCTGGCCGCACATTTGGCCGGGCAGACGACCCGGCTGGAAGCAACTTTCGCCGCTGATACCGCCGCCTGCACCGCCCGGGCTGAGGTGACTTCCACAGGCGGTACCATCCAGCTCCACCTGCACGGCGCAGACCTGCGCAGCCTGGCGGCCCCGGCCGACGAAACCACCCTGTGCCAAGCGCTGGAAGCCGACCTGCAAACTTCTTTCCGAACCCTGGCCAGAACTGCCGCTGCAAACGATTTGTTCCACTTCACATTCTGGCAGCAGACCCTGTACGGCTCCAACGCCGTGCCCCAAACACCGACCCTGCAAATTTTGTGGGAATAAAAAACGGCCTTTCCCCGGTAAAAAGGGAAAGGCCGTTTTATCGTTATACATTACTGCAATGTGCTTGGGCGGGAAATATAAATCAGGTTGGAATCCGCGATAAAGGTCTGGAAATTGTACAAGATCAGAACTTCATCGTAGCCTTCTTTTTCGATCGTGGAGTCAAGCCCGTACTTGAAATTGCGGAAATCCACCACGCCGATCTTGCCATAATTGGCGGTCAGGTAGGGGATAAAGCTGTTGGCGTAACTGTCCTTCACCACCAGAATGCTGCCCTCACCGTCGCCCTCAATGACCGAGTAGCCGTTGTTGCCGTCCAAAAATGCGGCGTACTTGTCCCGCGTGTCAAACTTTTGGGTGTTGATGAGGCTCTCGGTGGTCTCCGGCTCGTACGCGGCCTCACCGGTGATGCGGTAAATCGTCATCGGATTTTTCAGCGGGTAATAGGTGATCTCGTCGTTTTCGACATTCCACAGCCGCGTGGCTGAGTAGTGCGTGCCCTGGAAATCCGGCACCGTGATGGCATCGTGTGCACTGCGGTCAAACGGCGTCAGCCCCCTCAGGGCGCAGAACTGCTCATACGCGCGGTACGCGCCGTTGGGCGTCCAGTGATGGTCGGTTTTGAAATACAGGTATTCATCCTTATCGGCCGTAAAGGTGGGGCGCAGGTCCAGCACGCTGGCGCTCTGGCCGACGGCGGCAAAAATATCGTCCAGCATTGCGTTTTCATCCACCATTGGGGCACCGGCGGGCAGCTTCTCGGGGTAGATGACACTGGCCGAGGGGGCCAGCAAAAACGTCACCTTGCCGGGGTGCGCCGCCGCAAAATCGCTGACGGCCTGCACATTCTTGGCAAGCTGTTTCTGCGTGGCACCATCCACAGTAAAAAGCTTCGTGAACATCCAATGGTCTTTGCCCAGCAGAATGCCGCCCTCTTCGGCTTTCTGGAAAACGACCTCATCCGCCGCGCGCTGGGTGTTCACCCAGACATCGCGCAGCGCAAACTGATCCTGCATCCAGCGGGAAAATCCGCTCTGCCAGCTGCCTTCCAGCAGCGCCGACGCACTGAACGCGGGGAACTGCGCGGCCTTGCGGTTCTCGAGCTCCAGCTGGTCACGCTTGGGGAACACCAAGTTCACCAGCGAAAAACCGAACACGATCACCGCGCCCAGAATCAGCAGCGGATAGGGGGAACGGTCCTTTTTTTCTTTGCGGTACACAACTTTTGCCATCTTTCCGTTCCTCCTTTCAGAAATTGGCGTACAGCGCTGTTGCATTGGTTGCGGCCACTACGTAGGCAATGCACAGCAGCGCCAGCAGGGCCGAAGCAACCACTTTGGCAGCGGTATTGCGGCTGATTCTCTCCCACAGCCAGCGCGGCAGCACCGACGAGCACACGCAGCCCAGCGCCAAAAATACACCGTAGTTGCGCAGATAATACACCGCCGAAATGCCGCCCTGCGGGATGAACAGCTTATTAAGCAGCAGCCCCAGCGGTGCGCCGGGCTGGTTGGCCGTAAAGATGCCCCAGCCAAGCACCACAAAAAACAGCGTGTAAATGTGGGCGGCAACCGGGCATTTCTTCAAGAATTTCAGCAGGAAATTTTTTTCAATGACCAGCAGCACAAAATAGTACAAGCCCCACACAATAAAGTTCCAGCTTGCGCCGTGCCAGATGCCGGTCGCGGCCCAGACAAGGAACATATTCAGCATCTGCCGTGCCGCGCCCTTGCGGTTGCCGCCCAGCGGGATGTAAATGTAATCGCGGAACCAGCCGGATAGTGAGATATGCCACCGGCGCCAGAACTCGGTAATGCTGGCAGAAATATACGGCAGGTCAAAGTTGGCCGCGCAGTCAAAGCCCATCAGGGCGGCAAGGCCATTGCTCATCTCGCTGTACCCGGCAAAGTCAAAGTACAACTGCAAAGAGTAAGCGATGATGCCCAGCCAGGCCAGCGGGGTAGACACATTGCGAAGCCCTACGCCGCCTGCGCCGATGATATCCGTCCACAGTGCGCCGATGGAATCCGCCAAAATCACCTTTTTGGCAAGGCCGAACAAAAACAGCTCCACGCCGCGCTCCATCAGCGCCGCGCTGCAGCGTTTTTTATAGTTGTGCAGCTGCGGGGCTATATCACGGTATTTGATGATCGGTCCCACGATCAATTGCGGGAAGAACAGCACATACGCCGCAAAGGCAACGGGGTCTTTCTCGGCCTCGACCTTGCCGGTATAAACGTCGGCCTCGTAGCTGATAATTTTAAAAATGTAGTAGCTGATGCCCAGGGGCAGCACCGCACCTACATTCAGGGCCGCAAGGCCGAAATTCCCGATGCTGTTCAAGGTGTCGATCAGGAAATTGGCATACTTAAAATAGACCAGCACCGCCAGGTTGACGACTGCAGCCACAGCGGGCAGCAGCCCTTTCAGCCTGTTCCGCGTGCGCGCTGTCAAAAGACCCCACAGATAGTTGAATACGATCAGGCAGACGATCAGCGGCAGATATTCCACGCCGGTCCAACAGTAGAACAGCAGGCTTTCGGCCAGCAGCACCACATTTTTGCCGCGCCCGGGCACCAGATAATAAGCCAGCAGCGCCAACGGCAAAAAACAGAACAAAAACACCACACTGTTAAAAACCATCCGCAAGACCTCCTTTCTTATAAAAACAGGCCGTTACCCTGCGGTAGCGGCCTGCTGCATCCATCACTCTTGTTTAGAAGTTCAGTGCCGTTTCCAAAGCGGTATCAATGGCGCTGTAATCCGGGTTGGCAATGCCTGCGATCACGATGGCAACATAGTCGCCGTTCGCAACGATGCGGGCGTCTTTTGCCAGGGCAACCTTGTCGGCAAATTCGGCGTACAGGTCGTTGGCAGACAGGCTTTCCTTGTAAGCCTGCAACTCGCTCTCGACATCAGCGGCCTTGCCGGGCTTGGCCTGGGCCACAAAGACGAGACCACAGTCTGCCTGGTCGTTGGTCACATCGCCCTTGTAACCGGCGATGTTGTCCATCGTCAGCATCAGCTCATTCTCGACCGAGAAGTCGTCCAGCGCACGGGGGTTGGCGATGGGGTTGACCTCCTCCAAAGCGGATACAGCAGCGTCCAGGTTGGCGGTATTGGCCTCGGCATCATCGCTCACGACAATGTCGGTCGCACTGTCAGCACCGCCGATGGTGCTCTCTGCGGTGGACTCGGCAACAGACTCAGAAGCCACGGCGCTCTCCGCAGCCGAAGAAGCAGCAGAGCTGGCGGAACTGCCGCAGCCAGCCAGCAGGGCAGCGCACAGCAGGATAGGAAGCAACTTTTTCATGGGTAGGATCTCCTTTTTCATATCTTTTTCATAATGGTATGGTATGCTTTTAAAAATAAGCATCGGCATGCTATACCGATACCCTAATAGAATACACCATATCCCTGTTTTTTTCAAGCCGTTTGGCGCGAAACCTGGCCGGAAAACCGGTCGGGAAATTGTAAAATTTTTAAGTAGCTCGCAGGCTGCCTACATTATTATAGTAAGAGAGGGGAGACTGCCCTATGCGCAGCACAAAAGCCCGGGAGGTCGCTTGGACGGGCATGCTGTTTGCCCTGGCCATTGCGCTTTCGTTTCTGGAATCTGCCATCACGCCGCTTTTGGGCCTGATGCCCGCCATGAAGCTGGGCCTTTCCAACCTGGTGGTCATGTACGCGCTGCTGTTTTTAAACACCCGCACGGCGGCAGAGCTGGTGCTGCTCAAAGCGCTGTTTGCACTGCTGACCCGCGGGCCGACAGCGGGCTTTTTGTCACTATGCGGCGGCGTGCTGTCCTTTTTGGTACTATGGGCGCTGCTGCAGCTGCCCGTGTCGCCGGGGGAGTTCATCTTTACAGTCAGCGGTGCGCTGGCCCATAACATCGGCCAATTGCTGGGCGCGTCGGTGCTTTTATCCAGCGCCATGGCCTTGGGGTATGCGCCGGTGCTGCTGGTAGCCGGGCTTTGCGTGGGGACGCTGAGCTGCGTTTTGTCCAAGGCGCTTTTTGCAGCTATGCCAAAGAACGGCAAAACGAGAGTAAACCAATACAAACTTTTCAAAAAATAAGAATTATTCTTAAAAATATAAAAAGAGCTATTGACAAAAACGCTTTTATCCCGTATAATATAGGCAATGAGACAGGAACTTGTCTCAAGAGCAAATAAGAGCAAATAAAACGGAAAAATCCAAAATATCAGGAGGCAATTTATTATGACGAAGTATGTTTGCACCGTTTGTGGTTATATCGCTGAAGGCACCATCCCCGAGTTCTGCCCGGTCTGCAAGGCCCCGGCTTCCAAGTTCATCGAGAAGAAGGACAACACCTACGTCACCGAGCACGTCGTCGGCATCGCCAAGGACGTCCCCGAGGAGATCAAGCAGGGCCTGCGCGAGAACTTCAACGGTGAGTGCAGCGAAGTTGGCATGTATCTGGCCATGAGCCGCGTGGCTGACCGTGAGGGCTACCCCGAAATCGCCGAAGCCTGGAAGCGCTACGCTTTCGAGGAAGCCGAGCACGCTTCCAAGTTCGCTGAACTGCTGGGCGAGGTGCTGACCGACAGCACCAAGAAGAACCTGCAGATGCGTGTTGACGCTGAGTGCGGCGCCTGCGCTGGCAAGATGGACCTGGCCAAGAAAGCCAAGGAGCTGAACCTCGACGCCATCCATGACACCGTCCACGAGATGGCAAAGGACGAGGCCCGCCATGGCCGCGGCATGCAGGGCCTGCTGGACCGCTACTTAAAATAAGCATGGCAATACCGCCCTAACAAAAAGGGTCGAAGATTCGTTCTTAGGCCCATTTAGCTTACCCGCTGCGGCAGGCAAAAAAGGTGCCCTGCTGGTTGCAGCCTGCGTAAAATACCTCGCTTTTCTGCCCGATGCCAACGCTGTGCAGCTGGTTTTCCAGCCAGGCAACACTGCGGCCCGAGGCTTTTAAATTGTCCTGCATCAGCTGCCCGTCCAAGATCAGGTCATACCACGCACTCACCGGCTCGGGCGTAAGCTGCAGATCCTGCGGGTTGACGGGGCGGCTGCCGCTCTTGGGCAAAAAGCTGATCTGCCCGTTCGTTTCCAGAATCGCGGTCTGGATCTCGTTCGGGTCAAAATATCCCGCGACCCGTGCCTGGCCTAAAAACTCGTTGACATCAATAGACGCGCGGGAGAGATTCTCTTTAAAAATTGTTCCATTTTCCATTAAGATCAGCGCACGTCCGCTCCATACGGTGCGCATCGCAATGCTGCGGCAGGCCGTAAAATGCACGGCCCAGGTCACAAGGCCGTACACCACCATCGCCGTAACGGGGCGGTACCACTGCTCCAGATTCGTCGCCAGCTCGGCGGCGATGGACCCCGTTGTGACGGCGTTTAAATAGTCAAAAGGGCTCATCTGCGAGATCTGCCGCTTGCCGCCCCACCGCGTCAGCAGAAACATCCCTGCCAGCGATACCAGGCTTGTAATGGCGACCTGCCCGATTTCCACCAAAACATCTGACATAACCAACCCCTCCTGCACAATATTTTGGGCAGGGGGCTAACAGTTTATCCCAAGCTCTTGCACTTTTTGCAAGAAACCGCTACAATAAATATACCTGTTACTATTTGTCAGGTCCAGCAAAAAAACGGGAGGACGCCGCGCCATGCAGCAGCTGTTTATCATCAATCCTACGGCGGGCAAGGCCGATGCCAGCACTGAGCTGGTGCCCCGGATCCGCACCGCCGCAGCCCGTGCAGGCGTGGAGCCCCGCATAGAAATTACCCAAAGCAAGGGCCACGCCCGCCAACTGGCGGCACAGGCTGCTGCCAGCGGGGAAGAAGTACATATCTACGCGGCAGGCGGCGATGGCACGATGAACGAAGTGCTGCAAAGCGCGGCCAACCACCCCAACGTGGCGGTGGGCTGCATCCCGTGCGGCAGCGGTAACGACTATGTGCGCAATTTCGGCGCCCCGGCGGATTTTCTGGATATGGATGCCCAGCTGGCAGCCGAGAGCTTCCCGGCAGACCTGCTGGAAACACCGCAGGGCTATGGCATAGATATCTACGCTGCGGGTATCGACGCACAGGTAGCGAACGGCATCCCCAAGTGGCGGCGCATCCCGCTGTGCGGCGGGACCACCGCGTACACCCTGTCCATCCTCGAAGCTGTTTGCAGCAGCTTCAAGCACCATTTGCACATACAGGCTGATGACCGGGAACTGGACGGCATCTATATGATGTTGGCCATCTGCAACGCCCGCATGTACGGCGGCGGCTACTGCGCCGCGCCCAATGCCAGTTTGGACGACGGCTTGCTGGATGTGGTGCTGCTAAAGCCAGTGCCGCGCTTGAAACTGCCCGGCCTGCTGGGCGGCTACAAAAAAGGCGAGCATCTTACGCCCGACGGCACAGTGACAGAAATGTTCCGCCCGTATCTGACGTATTTCCGCACATCGGCCATTGACATCCAGGTGCTGGATGCCAAGCCGATGATCACCACGCTGGACGGGGAATGTTCACCCCAAAAAACGCTGCATGCTGAGGTGGCACGGCGCAGCGCACGTATCCTTTTGCCGCCAAAACTCGCACACAACGCACCTGTTTTGCAGGTCATGGGAGAGTAAGCAATGTCTGAGAAAGTAAAAGTCAAAATTACCCGCAATGTCAGTGTACTGCCGGCCATCGCTCTGCGCGGGCTGGTGGTTTTCCCCAACAATATCGTCCATTTTGAGGTTGGCCGCGCCAAGTCCATCGCCGCCATCGAGGCTGCCATGCACACCAACAGCAGCATCTTTCTGGTCGCTCAAAAGGAGATGGACGTAGAAGAACCGCAGATGCGCGACCTCTACGCTTACGGCGTCATCGCCGAGATCAAGCAGGTCCTGCGTGTCTCTGATGATCTCGTTAAGGTGCTGGTCGAGGGTAAGACCCGTGCCCGCCTGCTGGAACTGAACGACGGCGATTTCCTGCAAGCCAGCGTGCGCCCGGTGCCGGTGCGCGGCATCGGTGCCGACAAACGCACCCAGACCGAAGCCTTGGTCCGCAGCCTGAAAGACTGCTTTGAAGAGTACCTCTCCTACAGCCCGCAGATCTCGAAGGACGTCGTTTATAATATCGTCAGCTCGGACAGCCCGCTGTTTCTGAGCGAGTACATGCCTGCCAACCTCCTACTCAAATACGAGGATAAGCAGACGATCTTAAACGAATCCTCGCTGCTGGGCCGCCTGGAAAAACTGCTGATGCTGCTGCGTCAGGAATGCCAGGTGCTGGAGATCGAGCGCGACCTTGACGATAAAGTCAACGCCTCGCTTGACAAAGGCCAGCGCGAATACTACCTGCGCGAGCAAATGCACATCATCAGCGAAGAACTCGGTGACTCGGAGGATACCCGCGCCGAGGCCGACACCTACCGTCAGAAAGTCCTGGCCCTCAAACTCGACGAGGAATCCACCGAAAAGCTGCTGAAAGAGTGTGACCGCCTGGCCCGTATGCAGTCCAACTCCGCCGAAAGCGGCGTCATCCGCAGCTATCTTGATACCTGCCTGGGGCTGCCCTGGCACGTCACGACTGAGGATGATCTCGACCAGGCCCACGCCCGCAAGGTACTGGACCGTGAGCATTACGGCTTGCAGAAAGTCAAAGAGCGCATCCTGGAACTGCTGGCCGTGCGCAAGCTGAACACCGAGGTCAAGGGCCAGATCGTCTGCCTTGTCGGCCCTCCGGGCGTCGGCAAGACCAGCATCGCCCATTCCATTGCGGACTGCATGGGCCGCAAGTTCGCCCGCATGAGCCTGGGCGGCGTGCATGATGAAGCCGAGATTCGCGGCCACCGCCGCACCTACATCGGTGCCATGCCGGGCCGCATCATCAGCGCCATCAACTCCGCCAAATCGTCGAACCCCGTCATTTTGCTTGACGAGATCGACAAGCTGGCAGGGGACTACAAGGGCGACCCGTCCAGCGCCCTGCTGGAAGTGCTCGACCCCGAGCAGAACCGCACCTTTAAGGACAATTACCTCGATATCCCGTTCGATTTAAGCGAGGTGCTCTTCATCACCACCGCCAACGACGCGTCCACCATCCCGGGGCCTCTCTATGACCGTATGGACGTTATCGAGCTGCCTAGCTACACCCGCACCGAAAAATTCAACATTGCCAAGCGCCATCTGCTGCCCAAGCAGCTTAAAAACAACGGCTTGGACGGCAAAGTCAGCATGACTTCCGGTGCGCTCTATGAGATCATCGACGGCTACACCCGTGAAGCCGGTGTGCGTAACCTGGAGCGTACCATCACCTCGGTGCTGCGCAAGTGCGCCCAGAAGATCGCCGCAGGCGAGACTGAGAAGATCAGCGTGTCCGGCACGATGGTCAAGGCGCTGCTCGGCCCCGAAAAGGTCAAGCCGACCTTCATCTCCCGCGCGGATTCCGTCGGCATCGCCAACGGCCTGGCCTGGACCAGCGTCGGCGGCGAAATGCTGCCCGTCGAAGTTGCGGTCATCCCCAATGGCACCGGCAAAATTGAAATCACCGGCAGTCTGGGCGATGTGATGAAGGAGAGCGCACAACTCGCCGTCACCTACGCCCGCGTCCATGCCGAGGAGTACGGCATCGCGCCCGACCGCTTCAAAAACACCGACCTGCACATCCACGCCCCCGAGGGTGCTGTGCCCAAGGATGGCCCCTCCGCCGGTGTCACGCTGACCACGGCGCTCGTCTCGGCGCTGTCCGGCATCCCGGTGCGCCACGACCTGGCCATGACCGGCGAGATCACGCTGCACGGCAATGTACTGCCCATCGGCGGCCTGAAAGAAAAGAGCATGGCCGCTTTCCGCGAGGGCATTTCCACCGTGCTGATCCCCAAAGAGAACGCCACTGACCTCTACGAAGTCGATGCCGAGGTAAAGGAGAAGATCCACTTCATCCCGGTCGAACGGCTGTCTCAGGTGCTGAAACATGCGCTCATCATGCCCGGCCACGCCGCAGCCCGCAGCACGCACGCCATGCCCCAGGCCACCAACCTGATCGCTGGCGAAAAGCCCGCCGCCAAGGACCCGGCCACTGTAATGTAAAGGAACCACTATGAACTACAATAACTGCGAGTTTCTCGCATCCTACGGCCTGTCCCGCCAGCTGCCGGACAGCGACCGCCCGGAGATCGTTTTTTCCGGCCGCTCCAATGTAGGCAAATCCAGCCTGATCAATAAGCTGTGCAACCGCCGCAAGCTGGCCCGCGTCAGCGCCACGCCCGGCAAAACGGCGACCATCAACTTCTATAAGGTGGATAACGCCTACTTTGTCGACCTGCCAGGCTACGGCTATGCCAAAGTTTCCAACGCCGAGCGCGAGCGCTGGGACGAGCTGATCAATACGTATTTCGAGGATGACCGCAGCGTCTGCCTGCTGGTGCAGCTGCTGGACAGCCGCCACGCCCCCAGTGCCGACGACGTGCAGATGCTGGAATACCTGCACTATCACCGCATCCCGTTTGTGGCCGCGCTGACCAAGGGCGACAAGCTGAAAAAAAGCGAGATGACCGCCCGTCAGGCAGAATTTGAGCAGATCTGCGCGCCCTACGGCTGCCGGAAAGTCATCCTGACCAGCGCCGAGAACGGCCAGGGGATGGAAGAACTGCGCGCCCTGCTGGAAACCGCCGCAGTAACGGAGTAAACGGATGGCCTACAACGAATTTGCCTACTTTTACGATGAGCTCAACAGCGAAGCTGATTACGACGCGCTCTATCGCTATATCAGCGGAGAGCTGCAAGCCCATGGCATTCCCTCCGGCATCCTGGCCGACTTGGGCTGCGGCACGGGCGATCTGACCCTGATGCTGGCCCAGGCGGGCTATGACGTTATCGGTATCGACCGCTCCGAAGAGATGCTCAGCGTCCTGCGAGAGAAAGCTGACGAGCTGGACATGACCGGCCGCATTCTGCTTTTGCGGCAGGACCTGCTCTCGCTGGACCTTTACGGCACCATCCGCGCGGCCGTCTCCACCTTTGATACCTATAACCATATCGGCCCGGCGGACCAGTTTGAAAAAGCCATTCGCAAAGCGGCCTATTTTATGGAAAAAGGCGGCGTCTTTATCTTTGATTTGAACACCCCCTACAAGCACCAGAAAATTCTGGCAGGGGAGACCTTCGACATTGAAGCCGAGGATGCCGAATGCCACTGGACCAACCATTTTGATGAATCCACCGGCAGGGTCGATATCGCGATTGATATCGACTACCACGAGAC
>ENA-UOIY01001899-UOIY01001899.1-human-gut-metagenome-genome-assembly--contig:-P114-NODE-1899-length-18844-cov-8.565916_pt1 | contig 18844 bp, 10 predicted proteins | sample MGYA00242335_ERZ723882 | MGnify/ENA metagenome assembly ERZ723882
CTCCGATACCACCATCATGGCTTCTGCCGGTGCCCACTGCTTCCACCTGAACCATGTGGCGACCCAGCTGCCCTATGGTATCACCGTGGCCGCCGTTTCCTTCGTCAGCTTCATCATTGCCGGTCTGGTCCAGAGCGCTGTGGTCTGCATGATCATCGCCATCGTTCTGATGGTCGCGACCCTGCTGGTTATCAAGGCCGTCACCGCCAAGAAGCACGCCGGCGTCTTTGCCGAAATGGCCGAGGCCGACAAGGTGCTCTATCAGAAGTAAGCGATCGTCTTTCCCATACAGGGTATGCCCCCGGCTCAGCCGGGGGCATATTTTTGTATTCCGAAAACCTGAGCTCTCGCCCCGGTTTTGAAATTTTTTCCCTGCTTCTTCTTTCGTCCTCCGCAGAGCCGAGGAAGCCGCCTAAAAGTGGTTTGATACCTCTCTTCGGGGCAGGAATGCTGCCCCACTCCGAAAGAGACCACACAGCGGCTCACAGGGGCGGACATATGGTCTCTGTGCTCTGTACCGGCAGCTATTGCCGCACTCGCTGACGCTCCAGTTCGGTCATTTGCCGCTGGTAACACTGCCCCAAGGCCTCGTGCATGGGAACGATGATGCAGCGCAAGTTTCCGTTTTTCCTAATACCGTTTTTCATCTGTATCTGCGTCCATTCCGTGATGATGAGCCCGTGTTCCTCCAGCAGGCGCATATGCTTGGCGACGGTATTGCGGGAGAGATGCAGGGCTTTCGCCATGTGGAGCACATCATCAGTGCTTCAAAGGCCCCCTTCGGCTGGTCTGCGCTGGTCAGCTGCCGGGACCTGAAATCCCTCACCGTCCCCAAGAGGTGTCGGAGGATGTCTTTGGCAGCGGCGAGGAGGAGCACCAGCTGTTCCGGAAGCTCCCATATGCGTAAGGGAATATAGCAAGCCCTCCCACAGGAAAAGGGACGGTCCACAGGGACCGTCCCTTTTCCTGTTATGGTTGCTGATCGGCCCGCGCTCCCCTGCCGGGGGCATCGCTGCGGTTGACCACGAAAATTCCCACGCATACCAGTACCAATGCCGCTAAACTGTACGGGGTAAAGGCCTGCTGTCCCTCCCGCAGGAGCAGCGCCGACAGAAGCACGCCGAACACGGGATTCAAAAAGCCGTATACCGCCACCCGCCCCACCGGATTGTACCGGGTCAGGGCGCTCCAGATGGTCTGGGCCACGGCGGACAGCAGCACCATGTATCCCAACAGCAGAAGGGACTGCCCGGTGAAATGCGGCAGAGTACCGCCGAAGCACAGTCCCGTCAGCAGCAAAAGCCCCCCGCCCACGATGAACTGATATCCGCACAGGGTCAGGGTGTCCTCTCCCTCGGCATACCGCTTGAAAAGCGAGATGGAGAAGCCGTTGGCCAGCGCCGCCAGCAGCACCGCACCGTCCCCCAGCAGGGTGAAGCCTCCGCCCAGCCCGCCGCCGGACAGATTGATCAGCAGCACGCCGCCGAAGCCGCACAGGCAGCCCAGCAGCTTGGGGGCATTGAGCCGCTCATAGTGAAACAGCTTGGCGGAGATCAAAATGGCGAAGAACACGTGGACCGCCATCAGGACGGAGCCCTTGACGCCGGAGGTGTGCGCCATGCCGATATAGAACAGGGCATACTGCACGAGGGTCTGGATCAGACCCAGCTTCGTGGCCTTCCACAGGGAGGAGCGTGCGGGAAGCCGCAGCCGACGCAGGGAAGCGCTGTGGAAAAGCACCGTCACCACACCGGCAAAGAAAAAACGCAGCCCCGCAAAGATCAGTTGTTCCGCCGAATCAGCGGAGGAAATAGACAACAGGCCGTAGCCGATCTTCACCGCCGGGAAGGCGCTGCCCCACAGCAGGCAGCAAAAGGCCGCCAGCAGGCAGATGACCATGGGGCGCTGCAGGGTGGAGGTCGAGACTTTTTTCATAGGGTAATACTCCGTTGGATATCCCTCTCCGACAGGAAAAGGTTCCCTGTGGTATGGCCGCAGGGAACCTTTTCAAATGAGGGGGGTAGGGGATGGATAGATTACTTGGCAGCTTCCTCCGTGGCCACGGCCGTCTCGCCGTAGTTGTAGCGAGGCTTGCCACGGTAGACGATGCCGCCGATGACCATGGCGATCACCGTGGGGATCAGCCAGGAGAAGCCCTGCTCCGCCAGGGGGATCATGTACATGACCTTGCGCAGGCCGTCCAGATTGGGAGCCACCGCCAGAATGGCGTCGCCCACACTGACGATACCGGCCACGGCTACACCGAACTTATACACGCCGTCGTTGGGGATCCACTTGTCCACCAGACCCAGCACGGTCAGCACGATGCAGATGGGATACATGATGAGGAAGATGGGAGTCACGTAGTTGATGATGTTCTGGATGCCGAAGGAGCCGAACACAGCGCCCACCACGCAGGCGATGCCCATCCACAGCTTGTAGGAAATGCGGCCCTTGGAGACCTCGTTGATGACGGAGGCGCCGGTGGAGCCGATGCCGATGGCGGTGGTGAGGCAGGCCAGACTGACCGCCAGACCCATGCAGACCTTACCGAAGCCGCCCAGCACCCGGCCCACCAGACCGCTGAGGAGGGTGGTCTGAGGCACGCTCAGGTCGTAGTAGTCACCGCCGCAGGCGCCGATGTAGGTCAGGATGATGTAGATGATGCCCAGCGCCACAATGGAGGTCAGGCCCACGATCAGGCCGCTGCGCTTACGCTCCAGAGGATTGGTGTGGCCCTTGTCCAGAATACCGCCGATAAAAATGTTGGCGCACATCAGGCCCACCGTCAGGTCGCCGGTCAGATAACCGGTGAGCATGGCAGAGGGTAGGGGCTTGGAGATGCCGGTATCCTGCGGCGTGCCAATGGGGGAGATCACGCCCTTCACCAGCACGATGGCCAGCAGGATCAGCAGGAGCGGTGTCAGATACTTGCCCAGCTTATCCACGACCTTGCCCTTGTCACAGCCGAAGAAGAACACCAGTGCAAAGAAGACGATCATCGTCACCCATGAGGGCACATTGGGGAAGATGGCCAGCACGCCCATCTCGTGAGTGGTGGCGCCGTTGCGGGGCAGGGTGGAACCCGTGCCCACCAGAATACAGCCAAAGAGGTAGTAAATGTCATAGAACTTAGGGTGTACGTGGCCCATGAGGCACTTGACGTCCGTGCCGACGTTGTTCACGCCCCAAAAGGCCAGCACGGGGAGGATCACGCCGGTGAGCACGATGCCCAGAGCGCCCCAGCCCCACTGGGTGCCGTCGGCCAGGCCGATCTGCGGCGGGAAGATCAGGTTGCCTGCACCGAACATGGTGGAAAACAGTGCCAGACCAACAATGATGCTGTCCCTTGTAATGTGGTTCTTCTTCATTTGATAGAGCCTCCTTTTGTGTTTTCTTGCGTTCCGGCGCATTTACCGCTGGAACACGATCTCTCCTTCTACCATGGTCAGATCCACCTGAGCTTCACACAGCTCCTCCAGCGGTCTGTCATAGATGTTGCGGTCCAGCACCACAAGATCGGCGTATTTGCCGACGGTGATGGTGCCGTACTTGGCCTCGTCGTAGGAGGCGTAGGCGGCTTCCTTGGTGAACATCTCCACCGCCTCCTCCAGCGTGACACCGTTTTCGGGATACCACGCCTCCATGCCGGGCTTTCCCTTGCGGGTCACGGCACAGTAGATGTTGGGCAGGACGTCGAAGGGCTCCACCGGGCAGTCGGAGCCGCCGCACATATGAACGCCCATATCCTCATAGCGCCGCCAGTTGTAGCTCTGGCGTCCCAGCTCTGCGCCCACGCAGTCGTCCACCACGGCGGAGTCGGCCTTGATGAAGATAGGCTGAACATAGGCCACCAGATTCAGCTTCCGGAACCGGTCCTGCAGGGCCTCGTCCATGATCTGGCAGTGGATGATGCCGTTGCGGCGGTCGGCGTGGGGGAACTCCGCGGAGACCCGCTGGATGGTGTTGATCATCTGCTCCAGTGCCGCATCACCGATGCAGTGGGCCACCAGATGGTAGCCGTTGGTATAGGCAAGCTTGGCCAGCTCGTACAGCTCCTCGTCGGTGAACAGCAGCAGGCCCTTGGTGTCCGGGTCGTTGTGATACGGCTGACGCATGGCGGCGGAATGGGAGCCCAGAGAGCCGTCGCACAGGAACTTCACCGGGCCGAACTTGAAGTGACCCATGGTGTCGTTGGCCCGATAGCCCAGATCCAGGAACCGCTGCATCTGGTCCGTGCGGCGGAAGCGGATCTGCTCGTTGACTCGGATGGGCAGCCGCCCCTCCTCGTTGAGCTCCCGATACGCCTGCAGAACATCCTCGAAGTCGTCGTCGGCGATGAGGTTGAAGTCGTCCGTGTGGACCTGCACGATCCCCTTGGAGGCAGCCTCCAGACAGGTGGATTCCAGAATGTCCTTGATCTCCTCCACCGTATAGCGCTCCCAGCAGCTCTGGACGCACATGGCGGAATTTTCACGGACGTAGCCGTTGGGCAGACCGTCGGGGCCGAAGTCCATGGTCTGCTTGGTGGTATCCGCCCGCTCGTCCCACAGGCCGGCCAGCTGCAGCGCCATCGTGTTCATGCACACGATATGGCCGCAGGCCCGCTGCAAAAAGATCGGCACATCGGAGGCGATGGCGTCCAGATCGTTGCGGTCGGGGATCTTGTTGGTATCCGTCCAGTTGATCTGATTGAAATTGCAGCCGATGACCCAGCGGTTGGTACCCCGCACCTTCTCGGCGCCCTCTCTGCACATCCGGACGACCTCTTCGTAGGTGGTGGTGTTCACCAGATCGATGCGGCGGCGGAACGTTCCGTAGAACAGCAGATGCAGATGGGTATCCGCAAAGCCCGGCAGCATCAGTCTGCCCTGCAGGTCAATGAGGCGGGTCTGGGGGTCCTTCAGCGCCAGGATCTCCTCGTCGCTGCCCAGACGCAGGATCACACCGTCCTTGATGGCCAGAGCGCTTACCTCGGGATATGCCTTGTCCAGCGTGTGGATGATGCCGTTGTAAAAGATAGTATCCATCGCTCATGTTCCTTTCTTTTGTTTATATTTCACGCCTTGGCCGTGTGTGGCATGGCGTTTTTCACGATCCGTCCGTCCTGAACCACCAGCTTGACATGGTCGCTGCGGCGCAGGACCCGGATGTCCTCGTCCGGTTTTCCCTCTACCAGCAGCACATCCGCCAGCTTGCCGGTTTCCAGCGTTCCCAGCTGATCCTCCATCTGCAGCAGCCGTGCGTTGACCTTGGTGGCCATGGTGATGACCTCCATGGGCGTATACCCCGCCACACACAGCCGCTCCAGCTCCAGCGTGGCCTCGCTGTACGGGCATCCGAAGGCAGCGTCTCCCAGAAAGTCGCAGCCGACGCCCACGGTGATGTGGGCCTTTCGTGCCATCTCCAGAGAGCGGTAGTGGGCCTCGTAGGATCTCTCCGTCTTTTCCTTCAGGTAGGGCAGCACGCCCTCCTTCCCCTGAAAATACAGCTTCGATGCGTGCATGATGGCCAGCGTCGGGACCAGATAGCAGTCGTTCTTCACCATCAGCTCGATGCACTCCTCATCCAGATAGAAGCCGTGCTCGATGCACTTTACGCCGTTTTTCAGGGCCATCTTGATGCCCCGTGTGGCCTGTGCGTGGGTGGAGACATAGCTGCCCATATTCTCCGCCTCCTCCACCGCCGCCCGGATCTCCTCCTGACTGAAATGGCTGTGGGGAGTGGCCTTATCTCCCTGAGAGAACACGCCGCCGGTGGTCATGATCTTGATGAGATCCGCTCCGTTGCGGGCGTTGATGCGGCAGGCCCGCCGCACCTCATCCACACCGTTGACGATGAAGGCGGGGCTGTATGCCCGCTGGCTGGCCTCCAACGAGAGCTTCTGATACACGTCGCCGTGGCCGCCGATCTGCGAGATGATGCGCCCGGCACCGAAAATACGGGGGACATCCAGCAGCCCCTCGGCCACAGCCGGCCGCATCAGGAGCACGTCGCTGCCCAGATCCCGGAACGCCGTGTAGCCCTGCTGGCGCAGCTGCGCCATATCCCGCAGCGCACGGGCCATGCTGAGCTGCGGCGTCATGCTGATCCAGTCCACCGCCGTGGCGCTGCCCCAGCCCATGTGGACGTGGGCGTCGATGAGACCCGGCATGATGGTGCCGTCCTCCAGTTCATACACCTCGGCTGTCGGATCGTCCGGCAGTTCACTCTGCCGGCAGACCAGCCGGATCCGGTTGTCCTCCAGCACCACGGCACCCTTTTCGATGGGTGCGCCGCCGTTGCCGTCCAGCACTCGTCCCTTCAGAACGATCATGATCTTGCTCCTTTCCTATCCGGCCGTTTAACTGCGGCCGGCCATATGTCGTTGATTCTCCGCAATGATGGCCACAAGCTCCCGGTCCGTGGCCACCATGCCCGGATCGTTGAGCCGCCCCACGTTGGCGAAGGTCTGCTCGATGGTATTTCCGATGATGCCCACGCCTGCGGGAACGAAGCAGCCCTCTCTGGCCAAATACGCCGCCTGCACCGCCAGCGAGGCGGCCGTGCTGAGCTTATAGGCGCAGGAGATCTTCGCTCCGTCGCAGAACATTCCGCCGATGGTCCCCAACACCGTCTGCATGGCGTGGACCGCCGTGTCGTAGCTGCCGCCCAGCAGATAGCTGACGGCGGCGGTCATGCCGGTGGCCGCTGCAACGCCGCAGCCGCAAAAGGCGGTCATCCGCTTGATGTGGGCCTTGATGTAGATGGTGATCATGGAGCTGATGGCCAGCGCCGTGGCGGTCTGCTCCTCAGAGGCTCCCAGCGCCTCCGCTGCGGAGAGGACGCCCACAAAGTTCGTGATGCCGTGGTTGCCGCTTCCGGCAATGGCCATGATGGTCACATTCAGGCCGCTCATCCGGGCCTCCCCGGCGGCGGCGGTGTAGGCCTGCGCCTCGGCAGAAACTGCCAGCGGGCCGGTCATCTGACCGGAGATCCGCTGCTTCAGCAGCCTGCCCAGCGGCAGCTCCGGATCCTCCAGATCTCTTCTGACCGCCTCCTGATTCCGCCGGGCATCCTCCAACAAAAACCGGAAGCTTTCCGGCTCCATGGAGAGGATGGTCTCGTACAGCTCCTGTACGCTGTACCCCACCAACGGATAGACCGCCGCTCCATGGTTCCGCCCCTCCGCCTGCATCACAGGCGCTCCGTTTCGCAGGATCTCCGTCACGCAGGAGTAGTCCCCCCGGATCACCGCCTGCGCCTCCTCTCCGCCGCCGGAGACGATGGCCCGCACATACAGCGGCTCCGGCGTCTGGCCGTAGGCGACGTGTACCCGCCCGTCGGATACGATGGCCGCCGCCTGCTGCACGATATCACCGGTGACATCGGCCAGAATGGCCAGACCCCGTTCCGGTTCATCCAGCAGCGCACCCAGCGCCGCCGCCAGCTCCAGTCCGATGCGGTTCGTGCCGGGGATGCCCACGCTGACACCGTTTTTGTAGATATTGGGGCTCACCAGCACGTCGATTTTTTCCGGCCTGCGCCCCAGGGTATGAGCCGCCACGGCCACCGCCAGGCACACGCTGCCCGGATCGGTACAGCCGGTGGAGGACTCTATCTCAGAGGTCAATATATCCAAAAGCTTCTGCTTGTCAATCATCATCGGGGCCTCCTGCCTTGTCGTTTTCTGCTTTCTCTTGGCGTTCCGTGTAATTTTTCTACATCATAACAGATACAGTGTCCAAGGAGAATGCCTCTTTGCGCCCCTTTTTTGTAATAATTGCAGCAATCGCACCGACCACCTCCCCGACCAATCAGGACTTTTTGCACTATCTTACTTTTCTGCACCTACCGTACTGCAAAAAAGCAGGGGCTCCGCATACCGCTGCGGAGTCCCTGCTTCCTTCAATGGGTACGAAGCGGACCGCTTTCACTGGGGGAGTGACCAAAGTACTTTTTATACGCACGGCTGAAGTAGTTGGAGTCGCTGTACCCCACAGCCACCGCCGTGTCCGATACGGAGACCTGCTGGCGCAGAAGGCGCTCGGCCCGCCGCATCCGCTCCTCCGTCAGAGCATCCCGGAAGCTCTGGCCCGTCTGCGCCCGGAAAATGCGCCCCAGATACGCCGCATTGACGTACTGCTCCTTTGCCACAGTCTCCAGCTTCAGCGGCTCCCGGAACCGCAGCTGGATGGCCGTCAGTGCCGCCTGCACCAGAGGATGCTCCGAATCCCGCACCAGAACCAGCTGGCAGCGCACATCCTCGCAGACGGTCTGTATCCTCCGGCACAGCTGCTCCACCGTGAAGATCCCCTCCGTGGTCAGCCGCTCCGGCGGTGGGAGGGCCGACTCGGCGCACAGCCTTGCGATTCCGGCCCACAGCAGCGTCAGCTGCTCCCGCAGGGCTCCGGCGTCTCCGTTGCAGGCCGCTGTCATGCAACGCCCCATGTGGCGGCAGGCCTCCTCCAGCCCGCCCTCCTCGCTTCGCAGCGCATGGAGCAGCTGTCCCTCCGCCTTCAGGGGGTAAGGCTCCGGCACATCAGAGGCCGTATCCCGGCACACCAGCGTTCCCTCCGGATGGAAAATGCGGCAGTCCGCTGCCCGGCAGGCCGTGCGGTAACTCTCCGCCAGTCCCTGCTCCGACGGGCCGCCGATCCCCACGGCGGCGAGACCCTCCAGTCGCTGCCGCCATGCCGCCACCAGCGGCTCCGCCGCCTCCTCCGGCGACTGCTGCGACGCCGTGCGGCAATAGCCGATGACCCGTCGGCCGTCCTGCTCCGTCCAGCCGGTGCCGTGGAGGGCCAGATTGATCTGCGATATGACCTCCCGGTCGGTCCCGTCCCGCAGGATACCCACCACCGTCATGTTGGGCAGCAGGTTGGGGATCGGCGGCAGCGGCGACGAGATGCCGCAGGCCAGATAGGGCCATACCGCCAGTCCGGTGGCGGCTCTGGCCGGGGACGACAGATGCAGCACATCCCGCACCCGCTGCAGCAGTACCGATGGCCGCACTGGCTTGAGCAGGTAATCCTGCAGATCCATGGACAGCGCCTTGCTGGCAAAGTCAAATTCGTGATAGGCGGTGAGGATGATGATCTTGCAGTCCAGCCGGTTGCTGCGTACAAATTCCGCCACTTCAAAGCCGGAGCTGCCCCGCAGCATGATATCCAGCAGGATCAGATCCGGACACAGCTGGCTGATGGCCGCAATGGCGGCGCTGCACGTGGCGGCGCTGCGAATATGCTCCGGCGGTGTCACCGTCTCCAGCAGCTGCGTCAGCTCCTGCCGCTCGGTATATTCATCCTCTACCACAAGAATGTCGATGGCCATTTATGCTTCCTCCTGTTTTTTCAGGGGACACGTCAGAACGATCCGGGTACCGCTGCCCAATGCGCTCTGTATGTCCACCTCCGCCTCCGGCCCGAAAAACAGCTTCAGCCGTTCCGTCACGTTCTGTACGCCGGAGCCTCCGGCCTGATGATCCCGGAGCTTCTCCAGCACCTCCTCCGGGATACCGGCGCCGTTATCGCTGACGGAGATCACCAGCTTTCCGTTCTCTGCGGTGGCCGACACCTTCACGTGCAGCGGGCGTTCATCCTCCCCGGCCCCATGCAGGATGGCATTTTCCACCAGCGGCTGGATGGTCAGCACCGGGATCATCAGCTGCCCGCAGGCGGAAACGTCCCCCACCTCGAAGGAAAAGCCGGGCCCCAACCGCTGGCTCTGCAGGGTCAGATACTGCCGGGCGCACTGCATCTCCTCCGCCAGCGTGCAGATGGAGTCCTTGTAGTAGTACGCCCGCCGCAGCAGATCCGCCAGATCGCAGATGAGATCCGCCGTCTGGGGCGCTCCCTCCCGATAGGCCGTCCTCATCAGCAGATTCAGGGTGTTAAACAGAAAATGCGGACTGATCTGGGACTGCAAAAACTTAAATTCACTGGCGTGCAGCGTCCGCTCCAGCGCCAGCTTCTTCTCCACCTGACGGGCGTATTCCCGCCGGGTCTCCAGCTCCGCCTCGGAGGTGGCCACATACCCGGCAAAGACCTGCAGCATCTGCATCCTGGCATCCAGCTCTTCCGCAGAGAGCACCCGCAGCGTCCCCGCCAGCGCCACCATTTCGTCGTAATCCAGCTCCAGCTCCTGACAGTGCCGGCGCAGTGTGCTGTAAAACGACTCCTCGGTATCCCGTGTGAGGAACTGCCCGTATGTCAGGCTGAGTCCTCTGGCCTCCGGCAGCGGCACCGGCACGGAGATCACGCTGATGCCCATGTGACACTGGGACACCGTACACCGCTGCTCGGCGTCCAGCCCGAAGCTGTGGTTGCAGGCCAGACAGTGCTGAGCGCCCTTTTCGCTGCTGATGACCCTGCGGCAGAAGCCGGTGAACACGTCCAGCCGCAGCGGCCCCTGATAGTGTCCCTCCTGATCGATAAAGGACACGCTCTGCCCCGTCACATTGGAAAATGTGCGGTCCATCTGCTGTAATAACTGATTCAGCGCATGGCCTGTTACCGCCATTTTGCTCCCTCCTCCATCATCGGCTCCCAGACCCTGCCCGGAAGCGCTTTCCAAAAGGGGACTTGCCAAAACAAATGGCCTATGCTATAATCGTCCCCGACATTTGGCAGTCATCACTGCTGTATACCAGAAAGGAGATCCTCCCATGAAAAAAGCTATTTCCACCAACGGCGCTCCTGCCGCCATCGGCCCCTATTCTCAGGCCATCGACTGCGGCGAATTTGTATTCACCAGTGGCCAACTCGGTCTGGACCCCGCCACCGGTAAATTGGCAGACGGCGGCGTACAGGCTCAGGCCACGCAGGCTATGAAAAACATCCAGGCGGTTCTGACCGCAGCCGGACTGACTCTGGATAACGTGGTCAAAACCACCGTTCTCCTCACGAATATCGCTGATTTCGCCGCCGTTAACGAGGTCTACGCCTCCTTCTTTGAGGGAACTACCTACCCCGCACGCTGCGCCTATCAGGTGAGCGCACTGCCCGCCGGGGGGCTGGTGGAGATCGAGACCATCTGCCAGAAGTGATTGCAGTACTTGCCTGCATTATACCCTCATTCCGGCTTTTCTGTCAACGAAAAGCTCCGGCCGGGCCGCTCATCTGACCCGGCTGCTGCCCTGCGTGCAAAGCCGTGTCCGCCCTGCTGGTCTCTGGAAAACATTGGATAAATCGGCTGCATCGTTCCGGGAATTTTCCGAGCTTTTCCGGATGTATTTGGCCCCCGGTCATGCCGGGGGCCTTTTCTTATATACACAGCCATGCACAAGAGGGACGGTCCTTACGGACCGTCCCTCTTGCTTACAGGAAAGATATCGAGAGATATCGGGAAAAGCGGGATATCAGTTTTCCTTCTTGCGCCGCAGCATCAGACCGGTACCCAGAGCGCACACCAGCATACCGCTCACCCACAGCATCAGCTGGCTCTCATCGCCGGTGGCGGGGGTATCGGGTGTGGTGGGCTTCTCCGGCTGCTGGGGCTTGCCGGGCTCCACGGGAGTAGTAGGCTCCTCAGCGCCGCAGCGGCTGCACTTGCCATCCTTGTAGTCGTGGCCCAGAGCGGGAATCACCTCGCCCTGCTTCACGACAGTCTGGCAGACCTTGCAGACCTCGTCGCCGGTGTAGCCGTCCTCGGTGCAGGTGGCATCCTTGGCACCCACCAGCTCCGTGTCGTGACCGGTGGCGGGGATGACCTCGGTCTTGGTATCGGTGTACTCCTTGCCCTCGAAGGTGACCTTGGCGGTGTAGGTGCGCACGCCGTCGGCCTTGCAGGTGGCCGCAGTGGTCACCTCGTTGGTGACGGTTGCGTTCACCGTCTCCACATGGGAAGTATCATTGCCGCAAGTAAAGGTGGCAGAAGCGGTGAAATCGTCGTTCCACTTCCACACCGGGGCACCATAGGCATGGCCGGTGGCGGGGATAGCCAGCTTCTCCAGCGTCGTCTCGGTCTTGCCCTCGGCATCGCTGAACAGCTTGCCGCAGACGGAGCAGACCCAGTGGGCCTTCACACCGGCGGTCTCGCAGGTGGCAGGCACCTCTGCCACAGCGGTCAGGGTGTGGCCCTTGGCGGGGATAGGCTCCGTCTTGGTATCGGTGTACTCCTTGCCCTCAAAGGTGACCTTGGCGGTGTAGGTGCGGGTGCCGCCAACCTCGCAGCTGCCCTCCGTAACCTCGCTGGTCACAGTGGCATCGACCTTCTCCACATGGGAGGTATCATTGCCGCAAGTAAAGGTGGCAGAAGCGGTGAAATCATCGTTCCACTTCCACACCGGGGCGCCATAGGCATGACCGGTGGCGGGGATGGTCAGCTTCTCCAGCGTTGTCTCGGTCTGGCCCTCGGCATCGCTGAACAGCTTGCCGCAGACGTCGCACTTCCAGTGAGCGGAGGTGCCGGCGGTCTCGCAGGTGGCAGGCACCTTCGCCACGGCGGTCAGGGTGTGACCGGCGGCGGGGATGGTCTCGGTCTTGCTGGAGGTATACTCCTTATCCTCGAAGGTGACTTTAGCGGTATAGGTGCGGACGCCGGTGGTCTCGCAAGCGGCGGGCGTGGTGACAGCGCTGGTCACCTCTGCCGTGACGTTTTCCACATGGGTGGCGTCGTTGGCGCAGGTGAAGGTGGCAGTGGCCTCGAAACCATCCGTCCAGTTCCACACAGGCTCACCGTAGGCGTGGCCGGTGGCGGGGATGACCTCGGTCTTGGTGTCGCTGCACATGGTGCAGGTGTAGGTCATGACGCCATTCTCGGTGCAGGTAGCCGCCGTGGTGACCTGACCGTAATCCCACGTGTGCTGGCCGCTCTCCGTGGGGCAGGCCACGTAGTACATCCGCACTACATCGCCGTCCTTCAGCTGGTAAGTCCCCAGTGTGGCATAGATGGGCTGGCCGTTGTCGTAGCGCTCAATGGGCATCTCCCCATTGACGGTGAACATCCAGCCGGACCAACTGCCGAAGGCGCTGTCGCCGCCGGTAAGGCTCACGCTGTTGGGATCGGTGATACCGGAGAGATAGGTGCTGCTGCCGGTGTAGGTATACTGGTTCTTCGTCAGAGCCGCCATCACGGCATCCGCTGCCGTGCGGTGATCTCCGGTGGAGCAGGTGTAGGTGGCACCCTCCAGATCGGTGAAGTCCTCCTTGAAGGTGCTGCCCTCCACATTCACGGTAACGGTCAGGGGCTGCAAATTGGGGTCCTCGATGCCCTCGGTGCCGATGACGGTGACGGTGGTGGAAATGGGCTGCTTGTAGAACTGGGCAAACTGCTCATAGTCGGCATTGCCCTGGAACTTCTCGTAGTATTTGGCGTACTGGGTGTAGGTCAGAAGACTGTCCACCGTAATGTGGGTGTTGTACTTGGGCTGGGTCACCCGCAGCGTCTCGTGGGCCACCACAGCGCTGTTGCTGGAGCGGAAGCAGCGGTACTGCTGAGCTTCGTACCAGCCGGGAATTTCGTCCGCCTTGACGCCCACGGCATTGTAGCTGTCCATGTTGCGGATGAACTTATAGCCGGTGGTAGCGGGGACGATCTCGATGAAGGAGCGCATATCGCCGATGACGTGGTCACGGTCGACGTTGGCCTTGCGGATGCCCTCCCAGTACACATCCTCGGTGCATACCAGCTTCATGAAGGCGGCGGCAGTGTCCAGTTCCTCCTGGGTCAGAGGCTGAACGGTGAGGGTGATATCCTTGCTGGCCAGCACCGGCATGGAGGCGTAATCCGTACCCTCGCCGCTGGGGCGGGAGAGGATCTTCATGGTGACGGTCTTGGCCTCCTGACCGGGCAGGGGCCGATAGGTCAGCATCCGGGCCACATTGGCCATGTTGGGGCCGGCGGACACCACCACATCGGCGTCGCTGGTATACAGCATGATGGGGGTGTACTTGCCGTCGAACTCCTGCTGATAGTCTCTGGCGGAAATGACACTGAGCTGCTTGGTGGTGGGCAGCTGGATGTCGGAGACCACGTTTGCGGTGTCGAGCTTGGAATTATCACGGGGATCCTTCAGGCCGATCTCACGCACCGCCGTCTCCAGCAGCGCCTGATAGTCCATGGCGGGAGGCGTATTGTCAGCCTTGACCACCACGGTATAGACCTTGTTCAGGTTCAGATCCTCCCGGCCGTTATAGACCAGCTTCAGGGTCAGGGTCACGCTGGTGTCCTTCTTGGGCTGGGCCACCGTGACCGTATAAGGGGCAAAGTAGGGGTAAGAGACCTCCTTGAAGGAGATCACGCCGGTGTTGCTGGAGGTCCACGTGGCAGTGGTCCACAGCTCCAGATCCGTGCTGCTGCTGTAGTCCACCTTGCTCTCGTCCACGCCGGCCTTCAGGGGATACTTGGGCAGGCTGGTGAGGTCGGAGGCACTCTCCACCGTCTCAGGCACGCTGATGCGGGCCGCCACGGTACGCAGAGCCTCCATGGCCTTTTCCTCGTCCAGAGGAATGCTGAACAGGCACCCGGTGGACTCCTTGGTGTAGGTGTTGCAGGTCAGCACCAGCGTAGGCCGCACGGTGCCGGAAGCCGCCGTGGTGCTGCCGTTTTCGTTCCACTTATACTGGATGGTGCCGTCGGCCGTGATGCCCACGTGGTTATAGCTGCTGTAAGACGCCTCCTTCATGCTGACGGTGACGTCCGTGATCCCGGCAGCCTCCAGCTTGGCCCGGAGCATGGTCAGTGCATTGGTGTCCTTGCCGTAGGTGACGTTGTAGGTACCGCCAATGGCCTTCTCGGCGGCCTCCAGCTTGGCCTCGGCCTCCGACTGCTCCGGAGACTTGCTTTCCGTCCAGACGGCATAGAGGTTGTATGTCTCGCCGTCCTCGCTGCCGTCCTCCCAATAGTCACCCTCCTCGAAGGGGCGGTTGATGGTGGCGCCGTCGGCATACTTGACGGTGCTGCCGTAGCTGCTCTCCGCCCAACCGGCGAAGGTATAGCCCTCCCGACTGTAGCCGCAGGGCGTCAGCTGCACATCCTGACCGAAGGGTGCCGTCTGGTCGGCCATGGTGCCGGTGGTGGTGTTCTTGTCGCTGTACTTGACGTTATACTTGATGATGTACTGATAGTCACGCCACTTGGCAATGAGAGTCACCTCGTCGCCGCTGAACACGGTGTCCTTGGTGACGGCCTCACCGAAGGAGCCGTCGGCATTCTTGATGTACCAGCCGTCCAGCGCCTTGTTGGCGGGGTAGTAGTAGCTGCTCAGAGAGGGCAGGTTGGAGAATACCTTGTCCGGCGTCACGGTCTTGTCCTTCAGCGTGTTCTTATAGCCGTTGCCGTCGAAGTGGACGGTGATGCCCTTGGTCCAGTGGGCGTACAGATGGAAGCCGTTTTCGGCGTCCACGGCGGTGAACTTGTAGGACGGACCCACCGCATTGCCGCCCTCCGCCGCATCGAACCAGCCGTCAAAGATATAGCCGGTGCGGACGGGGTCCTGAATGGCGTCAAACTTGGTGCCGCCGCCCTCCTTAAGGATGTAGTTGTAGTTGCTGCCCACGATGCAGGTGCGGGTGCCGTTCTCTGCACCGTCATAGTTCGGGTGCAGGGTCACATTCACCGGCAGGCCGTACCAAGCGGCGTAGAGCGTGACCGTCTCCCCCTGCTTGGTGGTCAGGTTCTTCACCGTCGCCTCGTCGGCATAGCTGCCGCTGGAGGCGCCGGAGGATGCGCTCCAGCCGTTGAAGTAGTAGCCGGGGCGGGTAAAGGTGTTCTTGGGCAGCGTGACCTCCTGATCATAGGTAGCGGGGATGGAGTCCATGGCTCCCTGGCCGCCCTCACCGCCGCTGAAGGCGATGGTGTAGGTAATGGGGCTCCACTGAGCGGTGTAGATGACGTCGCCGGAGATCACCGTCTCCGCCGTCAGCTTCTCCTCACCGTTGAACCAGCCCTCGAAGGTATAGCCCTTCTTGGTGGGGTCTGCGGGAATACGGCTGCCGATGGCGCTGTTCTGGGGGACCAGAACGGTGGTGTCGGTGTCGCCGTTGCGGAGCGTGACGGTGTAAGCGTCCGACCACACGGCGTACAGATCCAGATCCGTCTCCGTGGTGATGGCGGCACCGTCCTCATAGGCCACAGCCCCGTCGGCGGAGGTGGCCCAACCGGCGAAGATCTTTCCCTCGCAGGTGAAGGTATTGGCCTTCAGGGTACCCTTGCCGCCGAAGATCTTCTGCGTGGCAGTGTCCTCCGTGCCGTTGTTGGCGTGGAAGGTCACCACCAGTGCCTCACCGGCGGAGAAGTTCCGCAGATAGACGCAGTCGTCGAACCTGTCGCCGCTGCTGTCCTTCTCATACCGCACGGTCAGCTTGTCGCCCCGCTTGGCGTCCAGCTCCAGACCCTTCCACTCCTGATCGCCGCTCACGCCGTTGACGAGGGTGTTGCTGCCCAGTGTGATGGTGCACTTGTCGTACTTGGCCTCGGAGGAGACCTTATACTCGAAGGACAGGTGGGTATCTTCTGTAAAAGTCAGGGTCAGGGTGCTGGAGGAGTAGTTCTTTCCGGCATTGCCGGACATGAGGACCTCCTCGCCGTCCTTGGTGCTGACCTTCCATGCGGTGGTGCCGGCGCCGGGATCAGCGGCGATGGGGAGCCCGTCGAAATAGTCGTCAACGGACTTCTTGGCCGCAAAGACCGACGTGGGGATCAGGCTCACCAGCATGATCACCGTCAGCACCATGGAGAGCAGTCTCTTTTTCATGTTGCTTTCTTCCTTTCTCTGATACTCTCGTTGTCTCCCGCGGGGAGACATTTCCGCCGCCGGAGGAGAAAATCGGAAGGAACGGATGCAAAAAAGCGGGTCCGCACCGGCATACCGATGCGGACCCGCTTTGTTTCCAAGCGGCCCGGCGGATGTCCCAGTGTCGGCAGGCATCCGATCCAGCGGCCGGCGTATCTGACTTATCCGGCTCGGCCGGCTTCACAGTGACCCACTCGCAGGGCTTTGCACCCTATTCCGCCTGCCCCGCAGCATGGGGCAGACCGCTCGATCTTCTATTCTCTTTTCGGCGGGGTTCGTCCCCGTTCAGGATGTTTCGACGTTTATCAGTATACCACAAGCCTTTCCCCATTGCAAGGGAGACTTTGCCTCCCCCCAGAGTGTATTTTACCCCGCTCCGCCCCACGCAAAAGCCCCCTGCGCTGGAGCCTTCCCCCCAGCGCAGGGAGCCTTCTTCACTTTTGCCCGGATACTTCCCGGCTTACTTGTTCACGCAGTACTCGCTGTTGGCAAGGCGCATACTGTACCCCTCCACCGGCGCATCATAGCTGGAATCGCCATAGGAGACATAATAATCCGCATAACCGCCCCAATAGTAACCACCATTGACCCAGTATTTGCCGCTGACTTCCTTGATTACATCAGCACCATTCTTATCATTTTCCTTCAAAGTGGCCTTGCCCTGAACATCCACGCACTCTTCATAATAATCCACCGTGATGTTCTCCACCGTGCAGTTCTCCACGCTGGCGTTGTCCACGCCGTTGCCACGCTGGATCATGCCGGCCAGACCGCCCATGTCATAGGCGGCGTGGATGGTGTTGTTCTTGGAAACGCAGTCCTTGAAGGTGACCTTCACCCCGGGATCGGCGCCCATGCCCAGCAGGATGCCGATCTTGCCATAGCCCCAAATGGAGCTGTTGGTGACGGTGACATTCTCGAACAGAGTCGTGCCATAGGTATAACCCAGCACAACACCGCCCACGTTGCCCGCAAACTGCGGTTTTGCATCATTCGCAAAGAACACATCCGCTCCATCAAAGGCGATATCCTTAACAGTGACTGCACCGTTGATATCACCGATGAAGCCTGCACCGTAAAGGCTGCTATTCGTGCAGCCACGTACCTTCATGTTCCGGATGGTATGGCCGTTACCGTTCACGACAATACCGGAAAGCCGCTTATAGCCGTTAATGGGCTTCCACAGGTACTCACCCAGATCTACATCATTGGCGAGATTCAGGGTATAACCGCTGTAATTCTTACCGTCGTCCGTGACTTCCTTGGCAAACAGGGCCAGCTCCTCGGCAGAGGACACCGTCACTACCTTGTTGGCGGTATCCACCGGCGTGGCATAGCCGTCCGCCGCATGGTCAGTCCAGTAATCTCTGGCAAACACAGCGGTGAAGGGAGAGAAGTGGCTGACCTTCATGGTGACATAGCCGGTGGCGGCGTCGTACACATAGTGATCCGCCGCATCCGTCAGGGTCCCAATGTCGTTTGTCATTTTCTCGCCATCATGATAGAGCTTCAGAGCGGTACGGTTCTTGCCGACGTTCATCTCCACCGTCATCAGCGTACCATTCGTGCTGACAGCGTTGCCGCTCTGGTCCTTCATCGTGACCTCATAGCTCTGGCTGCTCTCGGTGCTTGCAACCTGCACCCCAGCGGGCGTGGCGCTCTTCACCACCTCCAGCTTCAGGGACTGCACGCCCTCATCCAGAGCGCCCGCAGGCACCGTTACCTGAATGGTGTGATCCTCTTCCTTGTCCTTCAGCACGGTGTCGCCATTGGTGTTCACATTGGCCACGGCCACCACCGGATACTCCGCACCCGCATCATAGTCCTTGTTGAAGCTGTCGCTCTCCACGGTGTCCTGCGTGGCCACCACGGTGATGGCGATGCCGTCGATGGATTCGTTCATGTACTCGTTGCCGGCAGACTCCTTCATGTGGCCCTTGATGGTGAAGGCATTGCTCTCGCCGGCCGCCAGATGCTGCTCGGTGCCCATCGCCACATCCCCGATGGTCCACTCGATGGCCTCGTTCAGCTTGGCGCTGCCGTTGATGCCGGTGATGATCACCTTGTACTTCAGCGCCAGATTGCCGTTGTTCACCACACGCAGCTCCGGCAGGGTATAGGTGCAGCCCG
>ENA-UOIY01001915-UOIY01001915.1-human-gut-metagenome-genome-assembly--contig:-P114-NODE-1915-length-18695-cov-5.909174_pt1 | contig 18695 bp, 17 predicted proteins | sample MGYA00242335_ERZ723882 | MGnify/ENA metagenome assembly ERZ723882
CATGGGGGACGATATGGGTGTCCTTCTCGATCACGGGCAGGGGAGCCTGAAGCTGGTCAATCTGTTTGAAACTCCTTATTATGAAGATGCTGTGAAAAAGGCACGGGAATGGAACGAAAAGGGATACATCCTGCCGGACGCCTCCACGAACCCGGACACCGGCGTTTCCTATTACAAAACCGGAAAGGTAGCGACAACCTTGTCGCTCATTCATCCCGGCGTCCCCACGGATAACAGCAACATGACCGGAATCAAATCCGATGCCGTAATCGTGAATCCGGCGTTCACCAATACGCAGCAGGTGGGCGCGATCATCCAATCCATTCCGACGACTTGCGAAAACCCGGAAAAGGTTCTGGAATTCCTGAACCTCTTGTATACGGATGCAGATGTGTATAATGCGCTGGTGTGGGGCGTGGAAGGGACTCACTACGCCCACGTCGACGGAAGCGACACGTGGATCACTTATCCTGAGGGAGTGAGCGCAGATACTTCGGGCTATACCCTGAGCGCGACGTATGCGTTTGGCAACAGATATTTGAGCTACATCTGGAACACGGACCCGGAAAACCTCAACGAGAAGTTCAAGGAATTTAACGATGGCGCGATCAGATCCAATGCATTGGGATTTGTATTTGATCCTTCCAATGTAAAGACAGAAGTGGCCGCCGTGCAGGCAGTTTTTGATCAGTACAGACTTCCGTTGGAAAACGGCGTTATTGATCCGGACGAAAATCTTCCCAAGTTTATTCAGGCGCTGAAGGACGCGGGAATTGATACGGTGATTGCAGAAAAGCAGAAGCAGCTGGACGCGTGGGCTGCGGCAAATTAACCAAAAACGGCCGGGCATGGACACCATGACCCGGCCGTATGTGAATTACGCTGAAAAATGAAGATGAACGGATGTGATCAAAGTGAAGAAAACACTGTTATATATCAGACAGACTTATCCGCTGTATCTGATGATGCTGCCAGGAGCGCTTTATCTCCTGATCAATAACTATTTCCCGATAAGCGGCCTCGTCGTGGCATTCAAGGATTATGATTACGGAAAAGGAATTTGGGGGAGCGACTGGTCGGGGCTGAAAAATTTTGAATTCCTGTTTAAGAATTCCGCTGCCTGGGTGATTACCCGGAACACCATCCTGTACAATTTGTTGTTTATCGCATTGAATACGGTGATTGGCGTATGCATTGCGATCCTCCTCAATGAGGTCAGGAAGAAAACGGCGCTGAAGGTCTATCAGACGGTGATTCTGCTCCCTTATCTTTTTTCCATGATTATCATCAGCTATGTGGTGTTTGCCTTTTTGAGCACTGACACAGGGCTGCTGAACAAGGGAATTCTTCAGCCTCTGGGGATGGCTTCTGTCTCTTGGTACAATGAAGCCAAATACTGGCCGATCATACTGCCGATTGTCAACACGTGGAAGGCGTTCGGGTTTCAGAGCATCATCTTCTTTGCCACTGTGGTGGCGATAGACAATTCTTACTTTGAGGCGGCGCAGCTGGACGGCGCGAGCAAACTGCAGCAGATTTGGTTTATTACCCTTCCGTTTTTGAAGCCGGTCGTGATCATGATGACCCTTTTGGCAGTGGGGAAAATATTTTATTCTGACTTTGGCCTCTTTTATCAGGTGCCGCAGAATTCCGGAGCAATTTTCAGCACGACCAATACGATCGATACTTATGTGTACCGCGCGCTTACCCAGATGGGGGATGTCGGTATGGCTTCGGCGGTGGGCGTATATCAGTCTGTCGTCGGATTTATCCTGGTTCTTGTGGTGAATCTGGTAGTGAAAAAGCTGAGCCCCGAAGACGCGATGTTTTAGGAGGAATGAGTGATGAAGAAGAAGAGGCGCTTTCCTGCGTCGGCAATTGTGGCCAACGCCATTCTCTGCCTGGTGTGTTGCTTTTGCGTTCTGCCCGTGCTGCTCCTGGTGATATCCTCCTTTACGGACAACGATACGGTATTCAGAAACGGATATTCCTTCTTTCCCGAGAAATGGAGCCTGGGTGCGTATGAATATCTGGTGACGCAGTCGGAGACCATCACGCGGGCATACGGGATTTCCATTTTCATCACACTGGTCGGCACGGTGGCGGGCCTCCTGTTTACGGCAATGTTTGGATACGCCCTTTCCCGAAAGATTATCCGTGGGCGCAGGGGACTGAATTTTTACGTTTTTTTCACGTTGCTGTTCAATGGCGGAATGGTGCCCACGTATTTGATGTACGTCAACACGTTCCACATCAAGAATACGCTGTGGGCGCTGCTGATCCCCAGCAATATTTTGATAAACGGGTTTAACATCCTGCTGATGCGGACTTATTTTGACGGGAACGTCCCGGATGAGCTGATCGAATCAGGCAAGATAGACGGGGCGGGAGAATTCAGGATTTTCCTTCAAATCGTGCTGCCGATCTCCACGCCGATCCTGGCGACGGTAGGCCTCCTCATTGGAGTAGGATTCTGGAACGACTGGTATAACGGGCTTTTGTATATCACAGATACGAAATTGTTCAGCCTGCAAAATTATTTGAATCGCATTCTGCTGGACATCCAGTTTATGACCCAGAGCATGTCCGGAAATGTGGATGCTTCCAGCGCACTTGCAAAAATGCCTACGATCACGGTCAGAATGGCAATTGCGGTCATTGGAATTGTCCCGCTGATCATTGTTTTCCCATTTTTCCAGAAATATTTTGCCAAGGGAATTACAGTGGGCGCAGTCAAGGGATAACAGAAAGAACTCAAAAAGGAGAAAAATCATGCGTTTTGTCAGATTAGGAAACACATCGCTGCGTGTCACCGATCTTGCCCTCGGAACGGGGGCGCTTGCCAGCCGGGTGGACGAGAAGACTTCGCTGGCGATTATGGATTGCTATATCGGGGAAGGAGGAAACTTCATCGATACGGCAAATGTATACGGAAGGTGGAATCCCGGGAATCTGCCGCTGTCTGAGATGATGATCGGGAAGTGGCTGTCCTTCCATCACTTGCGGGATAAGGTGGTGCTGGCGACCAAAGGAGCCGCGGACAATGAGGGAGAAAAGGGAAAGAAACGTCTTTCCAGAGAGGAAATCCGGCATGACCTGCACGACAGCCTGAAGAATCTGAAGACGGATTACATTGATTTGTACTACCTGCATCAGGATGATCCCACAAGGGAAGTGGGGGAAATCATGGAAACAATGAATGAATTGAAACGGGAGGGGTTGGTACGCTATTTTGCCTGCTCCAACTGGAGCGCAGAGAGGATGGAGGAAGCGGACCGCTATGCGGCGGCGCATGGCCTTGCCGGTTTTTCCGCGGATGAGATTATGTTCAACCTGGCCAAGGCGAATGAGGAGGTTGTCCTGGAGGCAACGCAAACCTGCGTGAACGAGAATATTTTCCAGTACCATCAGAAAACGCAAAGGCCGATTACGGCGTATACCTCTCAGGCAGCGGGCTTTTTTACGCTCTACCGTGAAAAAGACTTTATGACAAGCGAGAAGTACAGCTTCCCCAGAGAGTATTTCTTCAATGAAGCAACCATGCACCGGGCGCAGCGGGTGTCCATGCTGAAAAAGATGACGGGCCGTTCCGAATTGGAAATTACATTGGGCTATTTGTACGCCCAGCCGTTTCAGGTGATCCCAATCGTGGGACCATGGAAGGAAGAAGAGCTCAAAAACAGCATTCGGGCGTCTGAGGGAAGACTTTCAAACGAAGAACGGGAGTTTCTGCTGGGAGGGGAGGAGTTCTGACATGTATGGCCTTGCTCAGGTGCCGGTCACAGAGAAGACGATGTTGGAAAAGGATGAAGCGCTGAAACCGGCGAACATGGTGACAGGACGGCTCGGCGGCAGATACGTCGGAAGAAACAGGAAATGGCAGGGAATCCCCTCTCTCACCAGAACGCGGGGAGGCAGGCTGTACGTCTGCTTCTACAGCGGCGGAGAGGGGGAAGGCGCGGAGAACTATGTTCTGCTGAAAAAGAGCGATGATGACGGAAAGACCTGGTCCGAACCGGTTCTGGCGATTGATCCGGCCGGAAACGTGAGAGCGTTTGACCCCTGTCTGTGGACGGCGCCGGATGGAAGAGTCTTCTTGTTTTGGGCGCAGAGCTACGGCGGCTTTGACGGGAGAGCCGGGTGCTGGTATGCCACATGCGAGGCACCGGATGCAAGGCGTCCGGAATGGAGCGCTCCGTCCCGTATCGGGGATGGAGTGATGCTGAACAAGCCGACAGTGCTGCATACCGGCGAATGGCTCCTGCCGATCAGCCTATGGAAAGCGATTCCCTCGGAATATAACCCCTCCCAGCCCAATCGGCTGGCCAATGTGTATTTGTCGTCGGATCAGGGAAGACATTTCCGGTATCTGTCCGGCGTCGATATGCCGGACAGATTCTATGACGAGCACATGCTGGTGGAGAAGCAGGACGGAACGCTGTGGATGCTTCTCCGGCTGAAGACGGGGATCGGAGAGGCATTCTCTCCAGACGGGGGAAAAACCTGGCGCGAGGTCAGAAAAAGCGGCATATGGGGGCCTAATGCCAGATTTTTTATCCGGAGGCTGCGCTCCGGGCGCCTGCTCTTGGTCAACCATGCACCGGAGGAAGGTGGGGGCGCATCCAGCGGAAGAAGGAACCGCCTTGCCGCATTTTTATCTGAAGATGACGGCAAGACCTGGTCAAAGCCCCTGATTCTGGACTGCAGAGAGGATGTATCCTACCCTGACGGGGTGGAGAGAGAGGACGGTCTGATCTATATCATCTATGATCGCAGTCGGTTTGAGCAGAAAGAAATTTTGATGGCAAAGTTCCGGGAAAAGGACGTTCTGGCGCAACAGATGGTTTCTGTGGATGGGGAACTGCAAATCCTGGTGGATAAGGCGGGTGAATAGCTACGGAAGAGAACAGAGGAATTCAATTATATTGCACCGTAGTCAACCGGGGCAACGAGGACGGCATCTATCGGTTCTGTTTTGACGAAAAAAGGGAGGAGCTGTCCGCAGAAGGAAGGGAGAGCCCATTCCCGGCGGTTGCTTTGGCGATCTGTGAGCGAGACAGGGCTTTGTACGCGGCAGAAGAGAAACCCAACGGCTGCCGGCTCCGCGCGTACTCGATCAGGCAGGACGGAAGCCTGCTGCAAAAGGCGGAGAAAGAATACGGGTTCTTTGGGATCAGCCATTTGTCAGTCAGCCGGGACGGGCGTTTTTTATGGGTCGCCGCATATGGATGCAGCGCGATTGCTGCTGTGTCCCTCCGGGATGGCTGCCCGTCGGATGTTGCGGCGTGGAAAACTTTCCCGGGCCATGGCGCAAACAGGGAGAGGCAGGAGGCTTCTCATCCGCATTTTGTCCTGGAGACGAAAGAGGGCCAGCTGTTTGTGCCCGATCTGGGAACCGACAAAATCCACAGGCTGATACTGGAGGAGAAACAGGGCAGGCTGTCTTTTCGATGTCTTGGGGAGACGGAGCTCCCGGCAGGAAGCGGACCCAGACACATGGCCTATCATGCCGGCAACGGGGAGTATTACCTTGTAACGGAACTGGGAAGTGAACTTTTCAGGTACACATGGGACAGCCGGAGTGAGGAATTGATTTGCAGACAGCGGCAAAGCCTGTTGACCGGGGCTGGCAGCAAGAAAAATCTGGCAGCCGACATCCGCGTGTTTGCAGATGGAAGCGGATTGCTGGTGTCCAACAGGGGAGAAAACGAGATCAGGGTCTTTCAGGTAGACCGCAGCAGTGGAGCGCTGGCGTTATCCCGGCGCATTCGCACGGCGGGATGGACGCGGAATGTGAGGACGGACAGAAAAGGGCGTTGGATTTTCGCGTCGAACGAAGCATATGAGGACAACCAGGGAAGTCTGGAAGTCTTTGAAGCGGACGGAAACCGGATCTGCAAGATACCTCTGGATGGAGCGTATGCGATGGAACTATTCTCTGAGGAGGGATAATGTGAAGCAATTCAATTGCAGGGCGAATTTGATTCTGGATGTGAGCAAAACTTATGGGTATGCCCGGGAACCTGTTCTGGCAAGAATGGGGGACGGTTCGCTGATCTGTACATTTTTGAGTGGGGGCCATACAGAGCCGGAAAACCAGAACATCACACTGGTGACGAGAAGCTATGACGATGGCTTGACATGGAGTGACCCGCAGGTTCTTTTCTATCATCGGAAAAGGGCTGCCTATACGACGGAAATTTTTACAGGCGCAGAAAAACCGATGATGTTTGTGCATACTTATGCTGCAGAGAGCAGGTATCGGGAAATCTGTACGTTTCTGTCCGTGTCCGATGACAACGGAAAAACCTGGAGTGAACCGGTGTCGCTCCCGGGGGCGGCATCCCACGTAAACGTGAGAAAGGGGATTGTCCTTTCAAACGGCAAGTGGCTGTTCCCTGTGTACTGGCAGGAGGTAAGGGAGAGATGGGATTGGGAGCAGATTCCGACATCCAACGAAATCCACAACCACTGGCCGTCCTGCTGCGGCGTACTCCATGGGGAGAAAAACGGGACCTGTTTCAAAGAATCCGGGTATCTCACGTCCCCGTATGTGCTGATGGAAAACAACTGCGTGGAAGCAGAGGCGGGACATGTCATCATGCTGATGCGGGCGCAGGGGTGTACGGAGCTGTACCGCTCCGACAGTTTTGATTACGGGGAGACGTGGCAGGACGCGTATCCCTGCGGAATACCCAGCGCCAGCTCCAAGATAACCCTGCTCTCCAGGAGAGGAAAAATCCTATTGATCCACAATGCGTGTGAGGAAAAGGAAAGCATGGAGGGACGGAAAAACCTCAGCATCTGGGTCAGCGAGGACGGAATGCATTCGTGGAGCACGAAATACAAGCTGATGGCTCAGGACGAATCCATGTTTTATCCGCATGCGTTTCTGGATGAAGAGAGGAAAGCCGTGTATATTGCCTGTGAGAATACCAGACAGTCCTATTGCCTGCGTGTTCCTTTTAGCGAATTGTGGGATGAATAGGAGGAAGAAAAATGGGAAAAGCATATGTATATGTGGGCACCAATTCGCTCAGGGGCTCTCAGGGAATCTATACCCTGTCTCTGGATACGCAAAGCGGCAAAATGGAAGTGATCGACACGGCGGCTGCGCGGGATTCGGCATATCTTTGCCTCAGCAGGGACGGCAGAAGACTTTATGCGGTGATGGAATCCCTGGAGTACGAGGGAAAAAAGGGCGGAGGAGTTGCCTCCTATCAAATTGAGGACGGGCATTTGACCCAAAACGGGCAAGCCTATGCGGGAGGGGGATGGCCCTGTCACATCAGCTTTGGGCCGGCAGAACGGGAGGTTTACGTTTCGGTCTTCCGCAACGGAAGCTGGATGATCTTCCCGGTGGACCGGGCCGGACGCCTGTTGGAAGCGGCGGGGGAATTTCATTACAGCGACCCCAATGGGCGGCCGTCCCATGTCCATGCGGCGATGCTTGATCCCGCAGGAAAATACATTGCTGTCGCGGACTGCGGTCTGGACGCCGTCTATCTGTACGGGGCCACATCGCACGACCAGGTGTGGAGGGAGGAATTCCCGGAGGATAGCGGCCCGCGGCAGCTGGCATTCAGCCAGGATGGGAAATACCTTTATCTGGTTACAGAAACCAGCTGCGAACTGTATGTCATGCGGTACACACCCGAAGAAAAAGAAAAACTTCACGTGATTCAGGTGGTCAGCACGCAGCGCTGCGACGGATACGAGGGCAGAAACTATGCGGGAGGACTGCATTTTCATCCGTCCGGAAAATATCTGCTCGCGACGAACAGGGGGCACAATTCCTTCGCCGTCTTTGGTGTGGACCGGGAAAACGGGATGGTCAGGCTGCTCGGCCACAAGATGCTGGCGGGCGATCACTGCAGAGAATTCGCGTTTACTTCAGATGGAAAAATGCTGGTGGCCGGACTGCAGCATACGGATAAGGTGCAAAGTTTCTTTTTTGACGAAAAGACTGGGCGAATCTTTGACACAGGATATACTCTGGACATCCCTTCTCCTTCGGCAGTGGTTATTTTTGAGAAAGAAATGCAAGAATAACAGCAAGAAATTTGTGAGGATAGCTAATGCAAACGAAGCCTTCCTGACAAGAAAACAGTTAGCAGAAAGTATGTGAGATATTCAAAGTTTGCAGCCACAGCGGAGAGCTGGGTTAAAGATTTATAACAGAGGAAGCATGTTCAGTCTGGTGTTGGAGGCGACCGAAAATATGCATAAGGTCGTACAAGCAAAAGAAGTTTAAATTGCGGGAGAGGGCCCAGAACACCCTCACATCAAAGGGTCAAATTCTTTTTGTTGGTGAAATTAGATGCAACACGAACTTGGTCCGGATCTGTGCGAGACGGGAGAGAGTTTCTTTTATCCGCACGGATTTTGTGACCCAGCTGTGCGGCAGATCTACCTCGCTTGCGAAAATGGACAGGAGCATTATCTGATGAAAATTCCAGGGGAAGTTCTAAACTAAGCACACACAAACCCCGTTTGAAACATTACAGGAGGTGAGCCGTTTGAAAAAAGAGATTCATCCGCGCCCTGATATTGATGAAAGACTTGTGCGCCCATTTCGAGAGATGGAAGATGTGTTGTCTTTATCATGTGTAGTAGGGGATGCAATGGAACGTTGCAATGTCATGCATCCCGACATCAAGCCGCGTGCTGCGGATAAAAAGATTATCGGGCCAGCAATCACCGTGAAACTGACCGCCGGCGATATTGTGGACTGTTTGGCTGTGTATCAGGTGGCGCGCCCCGGCGATGTGATCGTCATCGACGCTTTCGGCGAGATAGAAACTTCTATCTGGGGGGGACTGATGTCCGGCCTGGCGCATAACGGGGGAATTGCGGGTGCCGTAATCGATGGCAGCTGCCGCGACACCGATGAAGCGCGCCTTCTGGGATTCCCTATCAGTGCAAAGTCGGTGGGACCCCGTGCGTCCCACACCGCCTACTCTGGCCGCCAGGAACCCATAGAGATCAATGCTCCGATAGTATGCGGTGGGGTCCTTGTTCGCCCGGGTGACCTGGTGATTGCTGATGAGATCGGTGTTGTGGTGGTTCCCAGCGATCGGCTGACTGAAGTATACAAGCTGGCACGGGAACAGGCAGACCGGGAGGAAGAGACCCGGCGTGCAATCATGGCCGGTGCCACCGTGGAGGATTTGCTGGCCCGTTTCGGCCGGATATAAGGAAAAGGAGATGTGCCGTTTGAGAAAATGCCTACTGCTGCTGGACGGTGGAACCACCAACACCCGCTTTACGCTGGTGGAGAACAACCAGATCCTGGCGCAGAGCCAATGCCGTACCGGTGCTGTTGACGCAGCGCAGGAAGGCCAAAATCATCTTTTACAGGCAGCGGTGCGTCGAGAAATGAATGCCTTGCAGAACCGATGGGATTGCTCCATCGAGGAAATATACGCCGCAGGGATGATCACTTCAGATACCGGCCTGTGCGAAATCAAACACATCGAAGCACCGGTGGACTTATTTAAGTTGGCCGCAAGTGTGCAGGTACGTACCCTCCCGGAGATCTCAAATGTTCCGTTTTGCTTTGTGCCGGGCATCCGGTTCGAAACTGGCGGCCCGGATAACACTGATATGCTGCGCGGTGAAGAAGCGGAGGTCTTTGGAGCACTTGACTCTGAAGATGACGGAAAACAGCTGTTTATCCATTTCGGCTCTCACAACAAAATTATCTACGTGGAGAATGGCAGCATCACACAGGCGGCTACGACCTTGAGTGGAGAACTGCTGTGGGCTGTCTGCAATCACACTATTTTAAAAAGTTCAGTGCCGCGACCCGGTACTATCGGATGGAAGATGGACGCGGCCAGTGTGCAGCAGGGTTTCCGCACCGCCGAACAATACGGCCTCAGCCGCGCGCTATTCTGTGCACGAGTACATCAGAAGATGCACGGCCTTACACAGCAACAGATACTTTCCCAGGTACTGGGTGCTCTCACCTACGCGGATTGGCAAATGTTCCGACATCTTTTTGAATTGGAATACAAAAAGGTGACCCTGTACGGGCGTCAGGTCTTTACGGATGCTTTCTTGTTCTGTCTGCCGTTAATGGGAATTCCCTTGAGTCTGGGGCAAAATCTGCGCGTTATTCGATACGAAGAGAGTGGCAGCCTCAGTGTCCGTGGCTTGTTGAAAATTCGCCAGCTACACGGGGCGTCTGTCTCAAATGGTTAAAAGGGTCTGTTTTGTATTGGAAGGAGAAAATTATGCAAACGTATCATGCGCTGCAGGAAACGGGAACTATCGCCATTTTGCGTGGGTGGTCTTGCATACAGGCAATGCCTTTGGTGCAGGCACTGTACGCGGGCGGCATCCGCATGGCTGAAGTGGCGGTGGACAACTTGGACGCATTTGAAACAGTTGCAAAATTGCGCAAAATCTGGGACGGAAAGATGTACATTGGTGCGGGAACGATCACCGATGAGGAACGATGTGCCTGTGCGTTGAAGGCGGGTGCGCAGTTTATCATCGCGCCCAATTATCACTCGGGGGTTGTATCTTTGTGCCAAAAGAACGGCATCATGGTTCTTCCCGGTGTATTAACCCCGAGTGAAATACAGGCCGCTCTAGCGCAGGGGTGCGAATATGTCAAGCTATTTCCTGCGGGACGAATGGGGCCGGGTTACATCCGGGATATTCTCTCACCCTTCCCTGAGGCAAAAATCGTGGCTGTGGGTGGTATTTCTGCTGACAACGCACCACAGTACTATGCAGCTGGGGCTGTGGGCGTAGGCGTGGGTGGTAGCCTGAGTGCTTTGGTGGATGCTGGCGATTGGGAAAGCATCACACAGCAGGCCCAAAGGCTGGTGCGCGCTTTCCGGGACCGTTCGGACAAGAGATGAGCCGGATCTTCAGAATGAACAAATATCCCCCGTTAAAGAGGTGGGATATTTGTTCGTTTAATCCGTGCGGATTTACCTATGCAATAAAATCCTTTTGGGATCACATAATGAAATGGATAAAGGTTTGCCCCAAGGCCCGGATCCGCTACCGCTTGGATCCCATGGATGGTTTCTCACGCGAATTGTGCTATGCCTGCTAAAGAAGACTGACAATCTGGAATCTGTTGGTGCTAATGAGAGCTACGGCTCTGGGGCGGGGAAAATAAGCGAGTTGGCGGCGATGAGACCAAAGGAGGGCTTTGTGAAAAAGACGATCCTATTTCGCACCTCACAAAAAACATCAATTTGGGCGGCAGTCTCCTTACGGATACCTACCATTTTTGGCGGAAGCGTAGATCTGTAAGGCCGTAGTTTCGACGGAAAATGACACAAATCCGTACTTCAACGAAGACAAACGCGATACTGAAATTCACTGAATATTTCGTCCATCTGAAAGCCGGAATGAATGAGGATTGAATCCCCCTAAATCATACCAAAAGCACGGAAACAATGCCTGCAGAAAACGGCTTGTTTGCGTGCTTTTTTACGGTGCTTCCGTGCGTACTAACTATCGCATAAAATGGAATTTTGGAATCTATGAATTAAGAATTCCAGCAAGTTTTTGTTCACAAAACAGATTAAAAAGTACGCAAAGCTGCTGGATTTTCTGGAGTGCGAACGAACGCGGAACATATACCGGGAAAGCGCAGCACTGCTCTTCAGCTGCCGCATCCAAAAATTCGTCTACGATAGTGAACAATATTTGAGGTTACGTGGAAGCGTTAATATGCCCGTATGTATATTTGAAAACCGTTTTGAAGAGAAGCTTAAAAGGCGATAAAACCAGGTTCAATATTCCGGCAGCAAGTCTTTTAAGCCTGATTTCCAAATATCTTTAAATCGCAACAACGCCCCACCATGTGGCGCGCTTGCCACAGCTACCAAAACCAGCTAGAGCGCTATCTATACCTACGACAACGCGGGCGACCGCACTGGGGAGAAAAACTGAACGGGCTTACTGTATTCGTGTGCGATCGGGTCAATAGGCTGCAAGCGCCAGCGGTGCGCCAGTCACATCGTAACCGCGGCGGGCCAGCAGTACGCTGATGGTGATGCCTGCAGGGCCGCTGCCGATGATGGCCACGCGCTGGCCCTTTTTCGGCTCCATCTCCGGCTCCAGATGGTCCAGATAGGCGTCCGAGATATAGTTTTCGATGCTGGAAAAATGCACCGGCGGGCCTCGTTTACAACATGGATCGCCATTTCTTCAAATTCCTTTTCTTTTCCTTGCACTAAAAATTGACATTCCAGCGCGGGCTATGCTATAGTTTTGGTGACGAAACAGGTAGGGTATGGCCAAGGCTGCGATACTGCTGCCCCGCCGCGAAATGCAGCAAATGACGGCAGAACGGATCGCACACTATCCGAATCGATCACCCTTATGCATTGAGCATACCCATACCGATGCTGCTTGTCAACGCGCGATACGGTTACAAAATGATGGCTGCGAGCTGATCCTGGCGCGCGGGCTGCAAGCAGCGCTGATTCAGCGCACCATGACCGCCGCCGGACTTTTATAAAAGGGAGTCTTTGCCATGAACACCACCCTGCGTGCCCAAGCCGAAACCATCATAACAGCAAGCATCCGCGCCGTATTGCCGGATAAAGCCGTGCGCCGTGCGTTGCAGGGCTTTGCCCCGGCGGGGCGGGTGTTCCTGGTTGCGGCTGGCAAAGCCGCCTGGCAGATGGCCTATGCCGCCGTGCAGGTGCTGGGCCAGCCGGACGGCGGTGTGGTCATCACCAAATACGGCCACGTAAAGGGCGAGATCCCCGGCGTGGCCTGCTATGAAGCCGCCCATCCGGTGCCAGACGAAGCGGGTTTTGCCGCCACCGAAAAGGCGCTGGAACTGGTGCGCGGGCTGACCGCGCAGGATACCGTGCTGTTTCTGCTCTCGGGCGGCGGCAGTGCGCTGCTGGAAAAACCACTGATCCCCGGCGAAGAATTGCAGGATATCACGTCCCAACTGCTGGCCAGCGGCGCGGATATCGTTGAGATGAACACGATCCGCAAGCGGCTTTCGGGCGTCAAAGGCGGGCGGTTTGCTCAGGCCTGCGCGCCAGCAAAAGTGTACAGCATCGTGCTCAGCGATATTTTGGGCGACCCGCTGGATATGATCGCCAGCGGCCCCGCCTGCCCGGACAGCTCGACCTGCGCCGAAGCAAAAGCCATCGCCGCGCGGTATGCGCTCAAACTTTCCCCTGCGGCTGCGGCGCTTCTCGGGCAGGAAACACCGAAAGAACTGGACAATGTTACGACAAAAATCACCGGCAGTGTGCGGGAACTGTGCGCCGCCGCTGCCGAAGCCTGCCGCCAGGCGGGCTACACCCCCGTGCTGCTGACCGACCGACTGAACTGTGAAGCCCGCGAGGCTGGGCGCTTTTTGGGCAGCATCGCCCAGACCCATGCCGGGCAGGGGCAAAGGCTAGCCTTTCTGGCGGGCGGAGAAACGCTCGTGCACCTGACAGGCCATGGCCTGGGCGGGCGCAACCAAGAGTTGGCACTGGCCGCCGCCCCGGCACTGGCCGGGCTGGATGCCTGCGTATTCTCGGTAGGCAGCGACGGCACCGATGGACCCACCGATGCGGCGGGCGGCTACACGGACGGCGATACGGACGCCGCCCTTGCGGCCCGTGGCCTGACTGTGCCCGTTGTGCTGGCCAATAACGATGCCTACCACGCCTTGCAGGCGGTGGACGGGCTGCTCGTCACCGGTCCCACGGGCACCAACGTGAACGATGTAAGCGTAGTGCTGATAGAGGGATGAGCCTTATACAAAGCGCCCTCGGCGGTTCGCAATCGGACCGCTGGGGGCGCTTGTTGTTAGGGGGTTACTTTTGCTCGGCCAGCCATTCTACGGCCGACAGGGCGGCGATGTTGCCCTGCCCGGCGGCTTTGATATACTGGTACGGCTTACCGGCCAGATCGCCGCAGGCGAAGCAGCCCGGCAGGTTGGTGCGCATCTGGGCGTCTACGGCCACATGGGGGCCGTCGGTCGCAAGGCCGGGCACCAGCTTGTCCGGTGCAACGGCATCGCGCAGCACAAACACGCCGTCCACGGGGTGCAATGCCTTATCCGTCTGCACACCCTCGGCCTTCATCGTGCCGGGGATTGCCTGCACTTTCTCGCGTACCACGGTCACGCCGGGGCCGACTGTGACCTCATGCGGCACGACCGGGAAATACAGCACCTTGGCACAGCCCTCGGCCAAAAAGTCGGCTTCGCGGCAGCTCTCGGTGTTGTAGCCCAGAACGGCCACGGTTTTGCCCACGTAAAAGTGGGCGTCGCAGGTGGCGCAGTAACTTACGCCGCGGCCAAGCAGTTCATCCTCGCCGGGGAACGGCTTGCCCATCACGACACCGCCTGCCAGAATAACCGACGAGGCTTCGTACATCACGTCCGGTGTTTGGATGCCGAAATAGCTGCCCATGGCGTACACCGCCGTGACCTGCTTCTCGGTGATCTCCACGCCCATCACATCCAGGTGGTGCTTGAGCTTTGCGGCTAGGTCGGCCCCGGTAATATCCGGCAGGCCGGGATAGTTGCGGATGGTGTGGGCCTTGGTCATCTTGCTCGTCAGCTCTTTGCTGCCGAACAGCAGCACCTGTTTGCCGCGTACGCGGGCGGTGATGGCCGCCGATACACCGGCAGGCCCGGTGCCGATAATGGCAATATCGGCGCGTGTGGTTTCGTTCATGCTGTTTCCCTCTATACGTTATTCTCAGTTATTTTCCCGATAAACAACAACTTTATGCGTGTACAGGCACATTTTTGGTGGCGATGATATCCACACCGGTGCCTGCTGCATTTTCGGCCAGCACCTGGCCGATGGCAACGGGCGCGGAGACTTCGACGTCTTTCAGTGCGCGGACCACATCAAAAATTTGGCCCTTGGGGATATCGCTGCGGGTCTTGCAGCTGACCATCGCCAGCGTGCCGCCGATTACGCGCACAGTGCTTGTCACAATGCGGGTCGGGGCAGTTACTTCCTTGCGGGCGTAGGCGTCACCGCGCGGGCAGGTGTTGCCGGTCACAGATGCGACCGCGCCGTTTTCCATCGTAACGGTCAGCGGGCAGCCCATCGGGCAGCCAATGCAGGTAAGTTCGATCTTTTTCGTTTCCATAATCAGGCCTCCTCCAGCGTAACAGTCAGGCACGAGGCGTCAGGATGGGCGCGCAGGTCTGCCCCTTTCAGGCGGACGGTCTCCATCTCGCCCGGGGCCAGCACGGGCCGCTTGCGGCTGAAAATGCAGGTATCGCCCAGATACACGGCGATCTTCTTGTTCTTGAACACGCCGCCCACGCGGAAACGCACCGTTACGGTATCGCCCGCACAGGCCGGGCGCACCGTGGCGGGCACCGTGTAGCGCACGCCGTTTTCGCATTTGACCGGGATGGCCGGGGCGTCCTGCTCGCCATTCTGCAAATAGGCGGCGGCCTGCGCACCGGCAGCGCCCGCTTCCTCAGATACATAGTCGACCAGGTCATGCACGTGCAGCACATTGCCTGCGGCAAACACGCCGGGGATGCTGGTCTCCAGACTCTCGTTGACCAGCGGCCCGTTCGTGATGGGGCTGAGCGCCACACCGGCAGCACGGCTCAGCTCGTTTTCGGGCAGAAGCCCGCAGGAGAGCAGAAGCGTGTCGCAGTCGTAGTGCTCCTCGGTGCCGGGCACGGGCTTGCCGTTCTCAACGCGGGCCAGCGTAATGCCCTCAACGCGCTCCTTGCCCTGAATGTCCACGACCGTGTGGCTCAGCTTCAATGGAATACCGAAATCATCGAGACATTGTACAATATTGCGCTTCAAGCCGCCGGAATAAGGCATCAATTCGGCCACGACCTGCACCTGCGCGCCCTCCAGCGTCATGCGGCGCGCCATGATGAGGCCGATGTCGCCGGAGCCCAAAATGACCACCTTGCGGCCGGGCAGGTAGCCCTCCATGTTCACAAGGCGCTGCGCCGTACCGGCGGTGTAGATACCAGCGGGGCGGTAGCCGGGGATGTTCAGCGCGCCGCGCGGGCGCTCCCGGCAGCCCATGGCCAGGATCACAGCTTTGGGGTGCAGCTGGAACAGGCCGTCCACCTTGTTCATAGCGGTCACGGTCTTGTCCGCTGCCAAATCCAGCACCATGGTGTTGAGCTTGTAGGGAATGTGCAGCTCCTGCGCCTGGGCGATGAACCGGGCCGCGTACTCGGGGCCGGTCAGTTCTTCTTTAAAAGTATGCAGGCCAAAACCGTTGTGGATGCACTGGTTCAAAATGCCGCCCAGTTCGCTGTCGCGCTCTAAGATCAGCAGGTTTTCCACACCGGCTTTGCGGGCAGCGACTGCTGCCGCCAGCCCCGCGGGGCCGCCGCCGATGATGACGAGATCTACGTTATTCATATCCAGCCCCCTTAAAAAGCATCCTTGTTGGTACCGACGATGATCTTGGACTTGCCGCCGGATTTGGTGATCTCGCTCTGGTCCACACCCAGTTCGCGCGCGAGGATCTCCATCACGCGGGGGCTGCAAAAACCAGCCTGGCAGCGGCCCATCCCGGCACGGGTGCGGCGCTTTACGCCGTCCAGGCTGCGGGCACCGGGCACACGGTGGATGGCGTCGATGATCTCGCCCTCGGTCACGCTTTCACAGCGGCAGATGATCTGGCCGTAGGCGGGCTTTTCCTTGATCAAAGCGGCGCGCTCCTCAAAGCTCAGTGTCTTGGGGTCCAGGATACCCTTGCGGGTAGGGTCAAACGCGGGATCAGCCTCCAGATGCAAGCTGTTTTTCACGATGTCAGCCACCATGGCGCCCACAGCGGGGGCGCTGGACAGGCCGGGGGACTCGATGGCGGCGCAGTCGACAAAACCGGGTGCGATCTCGCCAATAAAGAAGTCATGCCGCGGCTCGTGGGCACGCAGGCCCGCAAAGCTCGTGATGGTCTGGCGCATCGGCAGGTCTTTCACTGCCAGGCCGGACTTTTCGCGCACTTCGGCCAGGCCCGCCGCGGTGGTGGCGGTGGCTTCCTTGTCGTCCACATCAATGGCCGTGGGGCCCACCAGCAGGTTGCCGTGTACGGTGGGCGTTACCAGCACGCCCTTGCCGTACTTGCCCGGCAGCTGGAAGATCGTGTGGTGTACATGCCCTGCCGCCGCATGGTCCAGCAGGAAGTAATCGCCGCGCCGGGCAATGATCTGCATCGGGTGGGCGGCGTCCACGGCGTTGTGCAGCTCGTCGGCATGCACACCGGCGGCGTTGACGACCAGCCGCGTTTCGATGCTGCCCTTGTTCGTCTCAACGCGCCAGCCGCCCTCGATGGGAACCACGCCGGTCACGGTCGTATCAAACTGGAACTTTACGCCATTTTTTGCGGCGTTCTCAGCAAAAGCATAGGTCAGGCCGAACGGGCAGACGATGCCGCCGGTCGGGGCCCACAGGGCGGCGACCGCGTCATCAGAAACGTTCGGCTCCATTTTGGACAGCTCGTCACGTTCGATAATGCGCAAGCCCTCGACCCCGTTGGCTACGCCGTTTTCGTACAGCTTTTCAAGGCCCGGGCGGTCCTGCTCGCTCAGGCAGACAACCAGGCTGCCGCACTGGTTGTAGGCAAAGTCCAACTCTTTGGCAAGGGCGGGCATGCGGCGGCTGCCCTCCACATTCAGCTCAGCCATCAAACTGCCGTGGACGGCATCGTAGCCCGCATGTACAATGGCGCTGTTTGCCTTGGAGGTGCCGCAGCAGACATCCTCCTCCTTATCCAGCACCAGAATATCCGCTTTACAGCGCGATAATTCACGTGCTGCGGCGCAGCCGGAGACGCCTGCACCGATGATCAGAACGTCCAACATACTTATTTCTCTCCTTCTGGTGAAAACACTTATAATACCAGTATAGCGTGCAGAAGTTTTGCCGTCAATAGCCGGTTTTTTGTTGCATTTGTACAAACAGTAAATTGTGTATGAACCACACGGCAGCACCCGAGAGATCAGGTGCTGCCGTGTGGTTTGCAGTTATGATGAAGGCTGTGAATGTCGGTAAAAAGGGTCAGGCATGCTCTGCTTCCAGTGCTTCGCGCAGCTCCTGCGGGGTCAGCGTTTCCTCAACCGAGGGCTGGCTGCACAGGCGGCAGATGCTGCGATACAGGTCGCTTGCGGCCTGTGCATCATACAGCGAGACAAAGAACACATCGTACAGATACGGGCAGAAGTCAAGGTCCAGCAGCGTGCGGGCAAATTCCATGCCCGCGATCTCGGCCAGGCAGGCCACGCTGGATTCGTTTTTGATGGGGCCCAGCTTCCACAATTGCAGGCGGTAGCTTTGGGTAAAAATGGTATCCTTGGCCCGCAGCTCCACAGCGTGGAAGATCTCGTGCGCGACAAGCACCTGCTCAATGCTGCGCTTGCCCAACAGGTTGACAAGGTCCGGGCGGCTGCCCAGCAGCGCGTTGGCCTTGTCAACCGTGTCCATAAACACGGTGATTTTGTCCGGCTCCTCGTACTGGGCAAAAATGACCTGACCGCCGCCGTTGGGCATATCGGGCCGCTCGATCGTCAGGCCCAGTTCGCGCGCCAGCAGGGTGGGCTCCACCTTGCCATGGTGGGCGTCCAGCAGCTTGCGGGCTTCTTCTTGACCGCAGGCCAGCGCCTTGTCGGAAAGCTCCAACATCTGCTCAGGCGTGAACTTGCCGCGCAGAGGGTCGCGCCCAAAGGCATAGGCAGCCCACTGGCGGGGGCTCATCCCGCG
>ENA-UOIY01001917-UOIY01001917.1-human-gut-metagenome-genome-assembly--contig:-P114-NODE-1917-length-18675-cov-8.364393_pt1 | contig 18675 bp, 11 predicted proteins | sample MGYA00242335_ERZ723882 | MGnify/ENA metagenome assembly ERZ723882
GGTTTGCCGGGTGGGCGGGGTGGGGTCGTCGATGGTGACGTTGGCGGGGCGGATCAGGGTGAAATAGCCGATGGCTCCCACTGCCGCAAGGCAGAGAGCAAGGGCTATGTAGAAGCCCTTGCCGCCGGCGGAGCGGGACTTGGAACGGTCGATTCTGCTCATAGCTGCCTTTCCGTTCCGGCGCAGAGCGCCGGAAGCCGCATGGTTGACGGTGTGCGGCACGCCGAAATGGGACACAAAAAAAGTCTCTGCCCTCAGTATGCACAGGCAGAGACTTTTTTAATCATTTTTTCGGCGGAAGGGCATTTTTCTCACCGGACGATGAGGCTCTTGCCGTCCATCTCCGGTGGGCAGGCCAGACCCATCACATCCAGAATGGTGGGGGCGATATCCGCCAGACGGCCGGTCCGCAGCTCCGTGCCAGCGCCGCAGAGGATAAAGGGTACGGGGTTGGTGGTATGGGCGGTCATGGGACTGCCGTCGGGCTGGCGCATCACCTCGGCGTTGCCGTGGTCGGCGGTGATCATGGCGATGCCTCCCATTTTCAGGGTGGCCTCCACCACACGGCCCACACAGGTATCCACCGTCTCCACCGCCTTCACGGCGGCCTCCAGTACCCCGGTATGGCCCACCATGTCGCAGTTGGCGAAGTTCAGGATCACCACGTCGTAGGCCCCGGAGTTGATGCGCTCGACGCACTTGTCGCACACCTCATAGGCGCTCATCTCCGGCTGGAGGTCATAGGTGGCCACCTTGGGGGACGGCACCAGCACCCGGTCCTCGCCGGGATACTGCTTCTCGACACCGCCGTTGAAGAAGAAGGTGACGTGGGCATACTTCTCCGTCTCAGCGATCCGCAGCTGGGTCAGGCTCAGTGAGCTGAGGTACTCGCCCAGCCCGTTCTTCACCGCCACACGGGGCCATGCCACCAGCACATTGGGCATGGAGGCGTCGTACTCCGTATTGCAGACGTAGGTGGTGGGGAAAAACTCCCGCTGAAAGCCGGTGAAGTCCGGGTCCACGATGGCTCGTGTGATCTCTCTGGCCCGGTCGGGACGGAAGTTGAAGAAAATGACGCTGTCGTTATCGGAGACGGTGCCGTCGCTGTCGCAGACCACCGGCTCCATGAACTCGTCGGTGACGCCCGCCACATAGGACTGGGCCACGGCGTCCACCGGGTCGGGGTTCTGGTTGCCCTCGCCGTAGACCATGGCGTCATAGGCCAGCTGCACCCGCTCCCAGCGGTTGTCCCGGTCCATGGCATAGTAGCGGCCCATGACGGTGGAGATCTTGCCTACCCCCAGACGGCGGCAGGTCTCGGCGCAGTCCGCCACAAAGCCCTTGCCGCTGGTGGGGGACACGTCACGTCCGTCCAGAAAGGCGTGGATATACACCCGGTCCAGCCCCTTGCGGCGGGCCAGCTCCAGCAGGGCGTACAGATGCTGAATATGGGAGTGGACGCCGCCGTCGGACAGCAGGCCGCACAGGTGCAGCCGGGTCCCCTTTTGCAGGCAGTCGTCCACCGCCTTGTTATAGGCTTCGTTGGCAAAGAACGTGCCGTCCTCGATGGCACGGCTGATGCGGGGCAGATCCTGAAACACCACCCGGCCGCCGCCGATGTTGGTGTGGCCTACCTCACTGTTGCCCATCTGCCCCTCCGGCAGGCCCACGTCCAGTCCGCTGGCGGACAGGGTGGTATGAGCATAATCCGCCCACAGGCGGTCCAGCACCGGAGTATTGGCCAGACTGACGGCGTTGCCGGGGCCGGGCTGGGTCAGGCCGAAGCCGTCCATGATGATGAGAGTAGTAGGCGTTTTACCCATAGCAGTTCCTCCCGCAGGCTTATTCCTGATTGGCGGCGTTGACGATCTCCACAAAGTCCGCCGCCTTCAGGGAGGCCCCGCCGATGAGGCCGCCGTCGATATCCGGCTGGCTCAGCAGCTCCGCTGCGTTGGCGGGTTTCATGGAGCCGCCGTACTGCACGGTGACGGAGCGGGCGATGCGGGCGCCGTACAGGTGGCGCACGGTGGTGCGGATGAAGGTGCAGACCTCCGCCGCCTGCTCGGCGGTAGCGGTCTTGCCGGTGCCGATAGCCCAGATGGGCTCATAGGCGATGACGCACTTGCGGACCTTTTCCGCCGGTACGCCGGCCAGAGCGGACTTCACCTGCAGAGCGATAAGCTCCATGGTGATGCCCAGCTCCCGCTGCTCCAGGCTCTCGCCCACGCAGATGATGGGATGCAGGCCCGCCTCCAGCGCCGCCAGCACCTTCTTATTGACGGTGAAGTCCGTCTCACCGAAGTACTGCCGCCGTTCGGAGTGGCCGATGATGACGTACTTGACGCCCAGATCCTTCAGCATATCGGCGGACACCTCGCCGGTGTAGGCGCCGGACTTCTCATAAAATACGTTCTGAGCGCCCACGGACACCCGAACGTCCTTGAAGGCCTTCATGGCGGCGGGGATATTCACGGCGGGGACGCACACCACCACGTCGCACCACTTGGCCTTGGGCAGGATGGCCTTCAGCTCCTCGGCAAATTTCTTCGTCTCGCTGGCAGTCTTATTCATCTTCCAGTTGCCGGCGATAATGGTCTTACGGTATCTGCGATTCATAATTTCTCTTGCTCCTCTTTCCTTACAGATCTTTCCCTATATATCATAGAACACACAACGCTCTGTGTTTACTTATCCAGCAGGCACGCCACGCCCGGCAGCTCCTTGCCCTCCAGAAATTCCAGAGAGGCGCCGCCGCCGGTGGAGATGTGGGTGATCCTGTCGGCAAAGCCCATCTGCTCCACGGCCGCCGCACTGTCGCCGCCGCCCACGATGGTCACGGCGCCGCTGTCGGCCAGCGCCTGCGCCATGGCACGGGTGCCGGTGGCGAACTTCTCGAACTCGAACACGCCCATGGGGCCGTTCCACACCACGGTGCCGGCGCCACGGACGGCGTTGCAGAACAGCTGCACCGTCTCCGGGCCGATGTCCAGACCCTCCATATCGTCGGGGATGGCGCCGGTGGGGACCACACGGCTCTCGGCATCGGCGGCGAACTCCGTGGCGGCCACGGTGTCCGTGGGCAGCAGCAGCTTCACGCCCTTCTCCTGCGCCTTGGCGATCATCTGGCGGGCGTAATCCAGCTTATCGTCCTCGCACAGGCTCTTGCCGATGGAGCCGCCCTGCGCCTTGGCGAAGGTATAGGCCATGCCGCCGCCGATGATGACGGTGTCAGCCTTATCCAGCAGATTGTTGATGACGTTGATCTTGTCGGAGACTTTGGCGCCGCCCAGCACCGCCACGAAGGGGCGCTTGGGGTTATCCAATGCACCGCCCATGACCTCCAGCTCACGGGCCACCAGCAGGCCGGAGACGGCGGGCAGGAAGGCCGCCACACCGGCGGTGGAGGCGTGGGCCCGGTGTACGGTGCCGAAAGCGTCGGAGACGTACAGCTCCGCCATGGAGGCCAGCTCCTTGGCGAAGGAGGGGTCGTTCTTCTCCTCACGGGGATCGAAGCGCAGATTCTCCAGCAGCATGATCTGGCCGCCCTGCAGGGCCGCCGCCTTGCTCTTGGCGTCCTCCCCCACGATGTCCTTGGCGCAGACGACCTCCTGCCCCCCCCGCCGGCGCCGCCGCTCCGCCACGGGAGCCAGGGTCAGGCTCTCCTTCCACTCGCCCTTGGGCTTGCCCAGATGGGAGCAGGCGATGACCGCCGCCCCACGCTCCAGCAGATACCGGATGGTGGGCAGGGCCGCCACGATGCGCTTGTCGCTGGTGATGGCACCGGTGGCCTTATCCTGCGGGACGTTGAAGTCACAGCGCAGCAGGATCTTCTTCCCCGCCACGTCTACATCCATGATGGTCTTTTTATTGTAGTTCATATCGGTAGGCTCCTTTATGAAAAATAGTACTTATTCCGCCATCTCCCCCGTGCCGGTAAGGCCGGGGAAGCCGTTTTGGCGCAGGGCCTCGTAGGTGAGGATGGCCACGGAGTTGCTGAGATTCAGGCTGCGGGCCTCCCGCCGCATGGGCAGACGGATGCAGCGCTCCCGGTGGGCCGTGCGGAACCACTCCGGCAGCCCCGCCGTCTCCTTGCCGAAGAAGAGCCAGCTGTCCGGCGTGAAGCGGGCCTGCGTATAGTCCTGCGGGGCCTTGGTGGTGGCCAGCCACAGTTCCTCCCCCGCCTCCGGGTGTTGGGCAAAGAGGTCCGGCAGGCTCTCGTAGTCCTGCACCTGCACCAGATGCCAGTAGTCCAACCCCGCCCGCTTCACGGCCCGGTCGGAGATATCAAAGCCCAGCGGGCGGATCAGGTGCAGGCGGCTGCCGGTAGCGGCGCAGGTGCGGGCGATATTGCCGCAGTTCTGGGGGATCTCCGGCTCCACCAATACGATATTCAGCACGGAGCCGCTCCCTCCCTTCCCGCCCCTGCGGGCGCATCGTTTCATCGATTCATGTATTGTAATGCAATCCGCAAAAAAATGCAACTATAACTTGCAGAATCCACATATTTTTTCTTAAAAATATAAAATTTTCCTTCGCTTCACCGCAAAAACCGTCGCTTTTTGCGGCTCCCTCTCCTCCATGGGAGAGATTTCCTGCCCTGAGAAAAATTATTGCCGGGAAAATATGTGAAAATACTGGATTTCTTTGTAAAGTCTGTTATAATAGAGGCAGTATGCAGAGAGGGGGAGGATTCCCATGGATCGTAGTGTGGTATTTTTGGATCTGAAGGGCGGCTGCGCCCCCTGTGACAAACCGCTGATGCTGCGGCCGATCCTGTTTTGCCCGGTACTGGCCTGGGTGGCACAGGAGTTGACGGTCTGCGGCGCTCAGCGGTTTTTTATTGTGTGTGACGAGGCGTGGCAGGATGAGGTACGGGAGGTCATGGAGGGCTTCGACACCCGGCTGTTCGCCTCCGCTCAGGAGGCGCTGGCCGATGCAGAGGGTGAGGTCATCGTAGTCCCCGGCCCCGTGGTGCCGGTGTACGGCCCGGAGGACAGCCGCAGCGTATACGCCGCCGAGGTCGGGACGCTGAAGGCCCGGCTGGAGAGCGGCATCCCTCTGACGGACTGCCCGGCGGAGGCCTGCGGCATCCGCAGTTTGTGGCAGACGCAGGCGCTGCCGCCGGTATTCCGCCCGGTGGCGGATGAGGCGGCGCTCAGTGCCGCCATGCCGGATGCCCGTGAGCTGCTGCTGCGGCGCATGACGGGTGTCACCGTCGTAGACCCCGCCACCACCTATATCGATCCCCGCTGCTCCATCGCTCCCGGCGTGACCCTGCTGCCGGGTACCATCCTCCGGGGCCATACCGCCATCGGCTCCGGCTGCGAGATCGGCCCCAACGCCATGGTGCGGGACTGCATCGTGGGAAAGGACACCACCATCAATGCCTCGCAGGTCAATGAGAGCACCATCGGCAGCCACACCACCGTGGGACCCTTCACCTATGTCCGGCCCAACTGCTGTATCGGTGACCACTGCCGGGTGGGGGACTTCGTGGAGGTGAAGAACTCCGTCATCGGAGACGGCACCAAGATCAGCCATCTGACCTATGTGGGCGACAGCGATGTGGGACAGCGGGTAAACTTCGGCTGCGGCACCGTCACCACCAACTATGACGGCCACAAAAAGCACCGCTGCACCATTGGCGACGACGTGTTTCTGGGCTGCAACACCAACCTCATCGCCCCCGTCACCGTGGCGGATCGGGCCTACACCGCCGCCGGGTCCACCGTTACCGACGACGTGCCGGAGGGCGCTCTGGCCATCGCCCGTCAGCGCCAGACCAACATCCGGGGCTGGGCGGACCGGCTGCGGAAAACGTGGAAGAAATAACGTGAGTTACGACGGCAGTCGTCTCAATATATCTGCACCAAGAGAGAGAAATTTTTGGAATATGATAGAAAGCGAGTGTGTAAAACAATGATTTCTCATGGCAAGGACATCAAGCTCTTCACCGGCAACTCCAATCCGGCGCTGGCGGAGGAGATCTGCAAGCTTATCGGCACCAAACTGGGTGAGGCCGAGGTCAAGTCGTTCGCTGACGGCGAGGCCTCCGTCTCCCTGTACGAGTCCGTCCGAGGCAGCGATGTGTTCCTCATCAACTCCACCTGCAAGCCCGTCAACGACAGTCTCATGGAGCTGCTCATTATGATCGACGCCTGCAAGCGGGCCTCCGCCGGCCGTGTCACCGCTGTGATCCCCTACTTCGGCTATGCCCGTCAGGATCGCAAGGCCAAGAGCCGTGATCCCATCTCCGCCAAGCTGGTGGCCAATATGCTCACCGCCGCCGGAGCGGACCGTGTGCTGACCATGGACCTCCACGCCAGCCAGATCCAGGGCTTCTTTGACATCCCTGTGGACAACCTGCTGGGCAACCCGGTTTTCGTGGACTACTATGCCAAGAAGTTCGGCTCCAAGGCCGAGGATATGGTGGTGGTGTCCCCGGATGTGGGTTCCGTGGCCCGTGCCCGGACCTTCGCCCAGAAGCTGCATATGAACCTTGCCATCGTGGATAAGCGCCGCCAGAAGGCCAACCAGTGCGAGGTGATGAACGTCATCGGCGACGTGGCCGGTAAGGACTGCATCCTCTTTGACGACATGGTGGATACCGCCGGTTCCCTCTGCAACGCCGCCAAGGCCATCGTGGAGGTGGGCGGCGCCAACCGCGTGTTCGCCTGCGCCAGCCACGGTGTGCTGTCCGGCCCCGCTCTGGAGCGGCTGGAGGCCAGCAACATCGAGGAGCTGGCGCTGCTGAACACCATTCCGGAGTCCATGGGCGAGGGGTGCAGCAAGATCAAGTATCTGTCTGTGGCCCCCATGTTTGCCGAGGCCATCGAGCGCATCTATCAGGAGATCTCCATTGCCAAGCTGTTCAACTGAGCGAGCTTGTGAGAAACAGGCGGGTGAGGATCACCCGCCTGTTTTTTTGTGGGCTTTTTGCCTCCGGCGGGTGGTTTTTGTCTCCGACGGGTGACTTTCTGCCAATAGCACTTTTGCATAGAGAACGTGTCTCCGACGGCCCACTTTTCCCAGCAGCTTTTCTTTTTTTGCCTCCGGCGGCATACTTTTTGCCAACAGCAGCAAAAAGTATGCAAAAAACGCCGCTTGAAACCGATGGTTTCAAGACTTCCTTTACTCTCAAGAGTTTCGTTCGTTATGGGGCGTAGTGGGAATTGACTCAGCAACAGACCCGCTGCCGCTCCCACTCAGGCGAAGAAAATATTACGTTTACCGCCGGGGAATACGGATTCCCACAACCAGTCTGCGGACTGTCTGCACCGTCGTGTCAGCCGATTTCCAACCACGTTGTGGCGTGAAAGTCGGGACACTTTCTTGAAACCGTCTCGCTGTATCCGCCACAGGCGGCGCTTCGGCGGTTTCCTCGGAATGACAGTGCGATTGGGGCGATGAATTTTCAGACAGTAGAGTGGTAAGCCCCTTCAACCGCCCAATAAAGCGGCAGCGTGAGTAGAAGCAGACCAATTCCTCGCTTCGGCGGGATTTAAGCAGCAACTCTTGCACTCGGCAAAGGAAGTCTTGAAACCATCGGTTTCAAGTGGCGTTCTTTGGGTACTTTCTTTCGCTATTGAAAGAAAGTACCCCGCCGGAGGCAAAAAAAGAAAAGCTACTGGGAACATAAGCCGCCGGAGACACGTTCCTTATGAAAAAGGACCTGCCGGAAGAAAGGCACCCGTCGGAGACACAACACAAAAATACTCCTCTGCATCGGAGATGCTCCCCACGCAAAAAGGAACGTGCCATGGCACGTTCCTTTTTGCAGGTCATTTCTTTGTTTCAGTCGTGATTCGGTTGCTCCCCTGCTTCAGCTTTGCTCCTCAGGGGCGGGGCTGCTGCTGGGTGATGCAATGGATATTGCCGCCGCCGAAGGCCACCTCACGGGTCTGCACGCCCACCACCTCACGGTCCGGGAACATCTCCTGCACCTGACGCACCGCCAGCGCATCGTTCTCGTCGCCGTACTGGGGCAGAATCACACCGCCGTTGACAATGAGGAAATTCATATACGAAGCAATACTCACCTCGCCGTTTTCACGGGGGACGGTACCCTCCACGGCGTCGATGGTCTCGGCGCCCTCCAGCCGGCAGGGCTCACGGGTCAGGCACAGCTTATGCACCTTCAGCCGCCGGCCCTTGGCGTCGGTGGCCTGAGACAGGGTGCGGTAGGCGTCCTGCGCCGCCTGATAGAAGGGGTTGTCCTTGTCCTCCGTCCAAATACAGGCCACCTCCCCCGGCGCCACGAAGCAGGCCACATCGTCGATATGGCCGTTGGTCTCGTCGGGGTCGATGCCATCCCGGAGCCACAGCACCTTCTCGCAGCCCAGATACTGGCACAGCTTCTCCCCGATCTCCGCCCTGGACAGATCGGGATTCCGGCCGGGGGACAGCAGGCACATCTCCGTGGTCAGCACGGTACCCTCGCCGTCCACATGGATGGAGCCGCCCTCCAGCACGAAGCCCTCGGTGCGGTAGGAGTCCACGTCCGCCATCTCACAGATCTTCTGCGCTACCTGATCGTCCCTGTCCCACGGGAAGTACAGGCCGTCGTACAGGCCGCCCCATGCGTTGAAGGTCCAGTCCACCGCCCGCAGGCCGCCCTGACCGTTTACCAGAAAGGTGGGGCCGCAGTCCCGGACCCATGCGTCGTTGGAGGACACCTCCACCACCCGGATCTCCTCCGGAAGGCGGGCCCGTGCATTCTGATACTGTCCGGCGCTGACGCACATGGTGACCTTTTCAAACCGGGCAATGGCACGGGCCACCTGACAGAAGGTCTCCTGTGCGGGCTTGGCCCCGCTGCGCCAGTTGTCGTTGCGCTCCGGCCAGAGCATCCACACCCCGTCCTGGGGTTCAAATTCCGCAGGCATCCGGTAGCCGTCCGCCTTGGGAGTAGAGCCGATGATACGTTTTGCCATATAATGCGTCCTCCTGCAATCAGTGTTGGGGCCGCCGGGCCGCTATGAGCACCTCGCCCAGCAGCACGCTCAGCACGGAGCCGACGGTGATGGGCAGCACGCCGGTGAGCGTCTCCCGATCCCACGACAGCGGCACGGCGGTAAAGATGATGGATAGAATGATCAGGGCCATAGGCACATAGACCAGCCACTTCAGAAAGCCGCTGCGGCCCGGCACCCGGAAGGGGCGCTCCCGGTCCGGGAATTTCCGCCGCAGGGTCAGAAACGCCGGAAACACCGGCAGATAGCTCAGCAGCAGCATCACCAGATTCAAGGCGAAGAAGCTCCAGAACAGGGACGAGTCAGGGCTGAGCCGCTCCATCACCGCCCCCAGCAGGCACACGGCAGAGGCCACGATGCCGCTGGTGACGGCGGAACCCACGGGCATATTGTTGCGCTTCCAGCGCCGGGCGAACACCGCCGGCATATCGCCCCGGTCGGCGGCGTAGGCGGCGGTGGAGTTGACGCCCATGGACCATGAGATCATATTGCCGAAGAGCGTCACCAAAAACAAGAGGGCCACCACCCGCACCAGCGTACCGCCGGCCCCGCCGGTCATCAGGGACACGGCATCGACGAGGCCGGAATCCGGGCTGATGTCCCGCACCGGCACGGCGGCGCCGATGCCGAAGGCGGAGAACAGGTAGATGGCGGCGATGACGATGCCACCGGTGACGATGGCCTGTGGGATCTGCCGCCGGGGCTCCTGCATATTGTCGGCGTAGGTGCAGACCACCTCGAAGCCCAGAAAGTTAAAGAGAATGACGGAGATATAGGACAGGCTGTTCAGATCGAAGGACGGCAGGAAGGTCCGGGCCTCCATGCTGTTGACGAAGCCGTTTTTCGACACGTACACGATGCCCAGCACGCCCACCGTCAGCGCCAGCAGGATCTTGATGGCGGCACTGAGGTTCAGGATCAGGATGCTGTCGCACACCGGATAGGCGGCGATCCATGTGACGATCCAGATGAAGGCCAGCTGGATCACCAGCGACCACACCGGGCCGATGCGCCTGCCCAGGATCACCTCCAGCAGCTCCGGGCATACCACCGCCAGAGACGCCATCCACAGCGGGAAGTTGATCCAGTAGTACCACGAGGCCCGTGCGCCCCAGTGGGTGCCGGGATAGGCGGTCTGGATCCAGTCGTACAGGCCGCCGTCGCCGGGAAAGGCCGTCCCCAGCTCCGAGGCGATGAGGCCGTAGGGCAGCAGGAACGCTGCGATCATGAACAGCCACCAGAAGTACTGGCTGTTGCCGATGGAGGCCACCGGCGCCGCCGCCTCCGCCACGAATACCACGCAAATGACGGACAGGATCACATCCGCCAAGCGGAATTTTCTGCGGTTTTCCATAGGCCGTCAGCAGTAGATGCGGTCCTGCAGAAACCGCTCCAGTGTGTCCCGTGCGGCGGCGATCTCCAGCTCCGTGTGCTCCGGGCGGCAGCGGGTGAAGTAGACCAGCAGGCCCCGCATGGCCGTCAGGCGGTTGCCGGCCTGCTCCCAGCACAGGGAGGAGGCGGAGTCCGCCACCTCGTCCGTCACGTCCTCGCCACGGGTGGCCGGCAGGCAGTGGAGGAACTTGCAGCCGATGGCCCCCAGCGCCATCAGCTCCCGGTTCACCTGATAGTCGTGGAATACCTGCACCCGCTCCTCCTTGGGCATCTCATTTTCGTACAGGCCGTACCACACGTCGGTGTAGATGAAATCGGCGTCCCGGACGGCGGAGCGGTCATCCGTCACCAGCCAGCTGCCGCCGGAGAGCTGGCAGTTGCGCTCTAAAATGGTCTGATGCTTCTCCGTCAGCTGGTGGCTCGCCGGGCCGTAGTGGACGAAGTGCATCCCCAGCCTGGTGGTGATGAAGCCCAGCGAGGCGCAGACCTGCGTGCCGTCCCCCACGAACACCACCTTCACGTCCTTCAGGCGCTTGCCCTGGGGCAGATGCTCGAAGATGGTACACAGATCCCCGATCTCCTGCGTGGGGTGGTTGTAGTCGGACATTCCGTTGAGTACCGGGACGGTGCAGGACTGGGCCAGCTCCACGACGGTCCGATGCTCGATGACACGGGCCATCACCACATCCACCAGACGGGACAGCACCTTGCCGGTATCCCCGATGGTCTCATGGCCTCCCAGCTGGATCATTCCCGGCCCCAGATACTGGGCGTGGCCGCCCATCTGGCTCATGGCTGTCTCGAAGGAGACACGGGTACGGGTGGAGGACTGCTGGAAGATCATGCCCAGTGTCATGTCCTGCATCAGGGGCGGATAGTACCCGCTGCGGATGGCCCGCTTGATGGCAAGGCTCAGCTCGATCATATCCACCAGCTGCTCCCGTGTGAACTCATTTGTGTCGATGAAATCTTTCACCATAGCTTGCGCTACCTCCTGCGTCATAAAATGGAAACGCCCATAGTTTGCGCCGCAGGAAGCGGAATATGTACGCCATGATGCCCTCTTTTGCAATTTCCCCTTGTTATCTGCGGATAAATGCGATATAATGCTCTGTATTAGTATCAATCGTATCATCGGGCAGTCTGCCCTTTATCCTGAACGGAAAGGAAGAATACTATGATTAAGGTCCAGTCCCAGCGGGGCGAGATCAGTATCAGCAGCGCCGTATTCACCAGCATCACCGGCGCCGCCGCTACCAACTGCTTCGGCGTCAAGGGCATGGCCTACCGCAGCATGACGGACGGCTTGGTCCATCTGCTGCGCCGGGAAGCCATGAGCAAGGGCGTAAAGGTCACCTATAACGAGGACGGCACGGTGTCCATCGAGCTGCACATCATCGTGGAGAACGGTGTGAATATCGCCACGGTATGCCGCTCCATTATGGGCGAGGTCAAATATGTGGTCACCAAAAATACCGGCGTGGAGGTCCGTGAAGTGAATGTCTTTGTGGACTCCATCACCGTGTGATGGACGTCGGTAGGAGGAGAAGCAAGAGCATGACAGAAAAAATCAGCGGCGGCGCCTTCAAGCAGATGGTCGCCTTCGGCGCCGCCTGTATCACCCGTGAAAAGCAGGCCATCAACGACCTGAACGTATTCCCCGTGCCGGACGGCGATACCGGCACCAATATGAGCCTTACCATCCAGACCGCTGCGGCGGAGCTGAAAAAGTGCGAACCCGCCACGGTGGGCGAGGCCGCCAAGATCACCGCCAGCGCCCTGCTGCGGGGCGCCCGCGGAAACTCCGGCGTTATCCTGTCCCTGCTGTTCCGGGGGCTCTCCAAGTCCGCCAAGGGGCTGGAGGAGATGGACGGCGTACAGCTGGCGGCGGCCATGTCCGAGGGCGTGACCACGGCCTACGGCGCCGTGATGAAGCCCGCCGAGGGTACGGTGCTGACGGTATCCCGTCTGGCGGCGGCCAGAGCTGAGGAGGCGGCGCAGGAGCAGAACTGCGCCGAATATGTGCTGGCGGAAGCCATTGCCACGGGCTATGAGACGCTGGCCGAGACCACGGAGATGAATCCGGTGCTGAAAAAAGCCGGGGTGGTGGACGCCGGCGGCAAGGGCTACCTCATCATTCTGGAGGGGATGCTCAGCAGTCTGCGGGGCGAGCCCATGCCGGAGGTGGAGGAGGAGCCGGAGCACGACAAGGCGGACTTTGCCGCCATCGGAGACGAGGACATCACCTTCGCCTTCGACACCGTGTTCATCGTCCGCAAGAACGATCCCAACGTGGATCTGGCCCCCTTCCGGGCCTATCTGGACAGCATCGGTGACAGTCTGGTCATCGGCGAGGACGACGAATCCTTCAAGGTCCATGTTCACACCGACACCCCCGGCGAGGCCCTGACGGCGGCCCAGCGATACGGTACGCTGGAGTTGGCCAAGATCGAGAATATGCGGACCCAGGCCGCCGATCTGGCAGCGGGCCGCAAGGCCCAGAGCACCGACGATCTGGACGCCATCGAGGCGGAGCTGGAGCAGGCCGAGCAGGCGGAGGTCCCCGCCGAGAAGCGCTACGGCTTTCTGGCGGTATGCGCCGGAGACGGACTGGCGGCGGCCTTCCGGGATCTGGGCGTGGACCGGGTGGTATCCGGCGGCCAGACCATGAACCCCTCTACGGAGGCCATTCTGCGGGAGGTGAACCACACCCCCAGCGAGATCGTGTTCGTGCTGCCCAACAACAAGAACATCGTCATGGCGGCCCAGCAGTGCGTGGGGCTGACAGAGAAGCAGGTCATCGTGGTACCCACCCACAGCATCCCTCAGGGCATCAGCGCCATGATGAGCGTGGACACGGCGGAGGAGGATCCGCAGGCTATTCTTGCGGCCATGACCGAGGCGGCCGCCGCTGTCACCACAGCCCAGATCACCTATGCCGCCCGGAACTCCGACTTCGACGGCTTCGCCATCAACGAGGGCGACTATCTGGCCCTGCTGGACGGCAAGCTCTTCGGCACGGAGCGGGACATCACCTCCCTGCTGACCCGACTGGCGGCGCTGGCGGCGGAGCGGGAGGCGGCCTTCGTCACCCTGTTCTACGGCGAGGGCGTATCGCAGGAGGAGGCCGAGGCGGCGCAGGCCCTGTTCACCGAGGCCTGCCCGGAGACGGAGATCTCCCTCCTCAGCGGCGGTCAGCCGGTGTACTACTACACCATCTCCATCGAGTAAAACCGAGTCTATCGCACCGAAGCATTCCCCGGACAGTGTCCTGTCCGGGGAATTTTTTCTGCCGGGCGGGGTTCGGGTTTCCCCGGCAGTGGCCGGCATTTTCCGGCAAATGATTTTTCGGTATGATATTGCAAAACGGTCGCCCTTGTGTTATGATGAGGAGGATAAGGTTCCAGCCATTGAACTGGACTCTGTTTCTTTCTCAGCAGACGATCCAGTCCCTGTGAGGGGACAGGTGGAATAGGGTGCAAATCCCTGCGAGTGGGTCACTGTGAAGCCCTCCCGGCGGCAAGTCCGACGGGACGGATAAGTCAGATACACCGGGCCGTCCGCTGCGGTACCTGCCTACACCGGGACTGCCTGCACAAAGAGAACGCCCTTTTATGCGTCCGTGCTGCCGAACCGGCGACACGGACGCTTTTGCTTTGTGCCATCAGCAAAAGCCGCCCCGGACCCAAGGGGACTGTACGGCAGACGAGAAAATCCCACCGGAGAGGAGGTGAGGGCTGCGGCCTGCACGCAGGGCCGCCGATCCCGACTGACACCACGACATATTTGAGAAAAGGAGAAACGAAATGCAGACAAAGAGCACGTCGTACGGAAAGAAGCTCCTTGCGCTGATGCTGTCCCTGCTGATGCTGGTGAGCGTCCTGCCGGTCTCGGCCTGGGCCGCCACCGATGCAAAGCCGGAGAAGATCACTCTGGTGGGCAGCAGCGATGCGCTGGAGTACGAATTTGTAGACTATCTGTCCTTTGCGTGGAACGATATCCCCCACTATAAGGTCACTGTCCCCGCCGGGACCAAGAAGGTCCAGCTCTACGGCACCGTCTATCTGGATAAGGCCGGCAGATCCGGCAGCGGCTACACGCAGGAGGACGGTCTGAGTGATTGGCCGCCCCCCGTGAATTACTGGTCGGCAGATGAGGTAGGCTCCTCCGCCCCCTATACCATCGAGACCCGTACCAGCGGCTACGAGAAGAATCTGTCTCTGGTCAAGACTCAGGCTTATGCCGACACCAACACCGCCTATATTCTGGAGTTCGTGGAGAAGGACGACTCCCCCGCCGCCCCAGCCCCCGTTCTGACGGCAGACCTGTCCACGGCGGCTGTCACCTACACCTGCGGCGATAGGGCCAATGCTCTGGCGGTGCAGGCCACCGGCAGCGGCACCCTGAGCTATCAGTGGCAGGTGAGCACCACCTCCGCCGCCGACGGCTTCGAGGACATCACCGACGCCACCCAGAGCAGCTACACCCCCTCCACCGAGGCACCGGGCAGCTTCTGGTACCGTGTGGTGGTCACCAACACCGTGGCGGGCAACAAGCCCACCAGTGTCACCAGCGCCGTGGCTCCCGTGACGGTCAACGTTCCGGAGGGGATGCGGCAGGTGAAGATCACCACCTCCCAGGGCCGGGGCACCGGCATGACCCTGACCCTGAAGGATGCTGCGGGCCAGCCTGTGGCCATCACCGCAGACACCAGCGGCAGCTACACCGTATACGAGTTCCTGACGGCTCCCGGCACCTATACCTATGAGGCACGGGACACCGTCCAGGGCGGTGACTATCAGATCGGCACAGGCACCCTCACCGTCACCGAAGGCAGCGGTGAGCAGACCTTCGAGCTGTATCTGGTCTATGTCTACGCCATCGAGATCGGCTGGACGGCAGATGACTTCACCACCGAGGTCAAGGCCGCCGACGGCACCGTCATGACCCCCGGCGAGCCCCATCAGTCCGGCAGCTATGTAGGCTACCCCTACCTCATGGCCCCCGGTACCTACACCTGGTCCGTCCAGCCCTCCGAGGCCAGAGCGGCCGAGGGCTATCAGGCCTCCCAGCCCACCAGCCAGAAGCTGACGGGCTCTGCTACGTGGAGCGTCACTCTGCCCCAGATCGTGAGCACCGGCTTCGTGGTGCCTAAGGGCGGCCGTGTCGTCATGCACAGCATTCCCTCCACCACCTATGGGCAGGGTACGCTGATTCCCGGCGATGCCGATCTCACCGGCGATGACAGCGACGTCTACACCTTCCGGCTGGCGGCCGGCAGCAGCTACATCTATCAGGCCGCCGGCGACGGGCTTGTCACCGCCACCGGTATGTTCAAATCCACCGGCGCCACCACCCGATATGACCTGACGAAAACCATGACCGGCAATCCCAAGGCCATTCTCCGGGACGAGGAGAGTGATGCGGCGGATATCCGCCTCAACGGCGTGGACTACACCGGCAGCGTCGCCCTGACCGTGGGCGGCATGAAGCAGCTGCGCCCCCTGCGTATGTTCCAGATCTCCAACAGCTACGCCGCCGGCAGCAGAGGCTCCACGCTGGAGCCCGTGTTCCACTACACGGCACTGGATGTGGACGGCACCAATGTGGTCAGCGTGGATGACAGCGGCCGCATCACCGCCAACAGCGCCGGTACGGCCATTGTTCTGGTGACCTATGACGCCATGTATGTGACGGACTGCGGCTGGGACATCAACAAGAACAAGACCTTTGGCGCCATCTGGCCGGAGAACACCGGTGTGGTGGTGGTGGAGGTAGGCGAGAACGCCGCCAACGGCCCGGATGCCAACATGACCATCAACAACGGTGACCGGAAGGTGGCCGGTAACAAGCTGGATGCTGAGGCAGACGTGCTGTACTACACCGGCGATGACGGCTGCCAGTACACCTTCCGGCCCGCCGCCGGCAGCACCGTTACCCTGCTGCGCCCCACGCTCACCGAGACGGCCATGACCTACACCGGCGGCTTCGGCACCGACGGTGTGACCACCAAGGGCGGCGACGTGACTCTGACTCTCACCGAGGGCAAAAACATCGTCAAGATCAGCAAGGATGGCGCCGACACCTATCAGGTCATCACCGCGAAGAAGGCCGGGGTAGTCATCACCAACAAGACCGACCCCACCCGTGATATCCTGCCCGGCGACACCGTCACCGTGCAGCTCACCGGCGTGTATCACCCCGCCAACACCATGGCGAACCTGTATAGCCTCTACGCCTACGTCTCCTACACCGATCCCGGCAGCGGCGATACCGTCACCGGCGATAAGTATTTCTACCAGCGTCACCTCTTCGACCGGGCGGACGGCGACAGCTGCCGCACCGTGGAGGTAAAGATCCCCGCCGACTGGGATGCTGATGAGCCCTATGTCCTGACGAACGGCGTTCTCAGCTTCTACGGCAACTGCAAGGATATCGGCTCGCACCGCAATTCCCTGCCCAATCTCTCCATCAGTGTTCCCCATAGCTACAGCAGCTTCAAGCTGGGCGCCCTGCCGGATATCACTATCCCTGTGGTCAAGCCCAATACGGCGGACGTCACCTTCTCCGTGAAGGATGACTCCGGAAACGCCATCAACAGCTGCACCATCCAGCTGACCAACAGCAGCAACGATACCGTCACCATCAACGCCACCGCTGCCTCCGCCACCCGCACGCTGGCCAGCGGCGAGTGGAGCTATGTAGTCACCAAGGAGGGCTATCTGCCCGCTAAGGGTACACTGACCGTGGTGGGCGGTGAGGATCAGGCCGTGAATGTGGAGCTGCCTCTGGTCACTGCCATTCAGGTCAAGACTCTGCCCAAGAAAACCGTTTATACCGAGGGCGACACGCTGAATACCGCCGGTCTGGTGGTGCAGGCTGTCACCAAGCACGGCACCTCTGCCCTGACCTCTGACCAGTACACCCTCTCCCCCACTCTGCTGGAGACCGTGGGTCAGCAGACCATCACCGTGACCTTCGGTCAGCTCACCACCACCTTCGAGGTGACGGTGCGTGAGGATATCGTCACGCTGGAGACCACGCTGGAGGATGGCATCACCCAGCGCAACTCCCGCATGACCTTCGACGTCTTTGCCAAGGACGGCGACGGCAACAAGCTGCCCGCCAATGAGGTAACGGTGCTCCTCAACGGTGATCCGGTGTCCGTCAACTGGGACGATGACACCAAGACCAGCTATACCCTGCACTTTACCAAGGAGGGCGAGAACACCATCGTGGTCAAGGCCCACAAGTCCTCTCTGACCTATACCATCACCTATGTGAAGGCCGAGCCCGGTGATGTGGTGGGCAAGGCTGTGTTCACCGTGGAGGCCCTGTCTCTGGGCGGCGGCTACATCATCGAGCCCTGCTATGTGGACATCATCGAGGGTGAGAACGCCGCTCAGGCGCTGGCCCGTCTGTTGGAGGAGAAGGGCTTCACTTACGACAACACCGGCTCTCTGGAGAGCGGCTTCTATCTGTCCCACATCCAGGGCGATGCGCTGGCGGACATTGATCCCACCGGCGACAGCATCCCCCAGGCCCTGCGGGAGAAGCTGGAGGAGAAGGGCTTCGATATCCAGACCCGGACGGACGAGACCAGTCTGGGCGAGTTCGACTACACCAGCGGCTCCGGCTGGATGTACTGCCTGAAGAACGTATTCCCCAACGTGGGCTTTGCCGATTCCTATCTGTCCGAGGGCGACGTGGTGCGTGTGCAGTTCACGCTGGCCCTCGGCTCCGATATCGGTGGGGGCTATGCCATGGGTACGGGCGGAAGTGCCGGCTATTACGAGGTCGCCAACAAGGACGCCCTGACCCGCCGTGTGGCGGCCATCAACGCCGAGATCGAGGCGAACCCCTACTATCTGGAGCAGAACTGCCTGACCAATGCCTATGACGCCGCCATGAACGTGCTGACCACTCTGTACGTCTCTCAGGCCGATGTGGATGCCGCTTTGGCGGATCTGCCCGATCCCCCTGTGGGCCACCAGCTGACCGCTGTGGAGAAGGTTCCTGCTACCTGCGAGACCGCCGGCGTGGAGGCTTACTGGAAGTGCTCCGTCTGCGGCAAGCTGTTCAGCGATGCCGAGGGTAAGACCGAGACGACGCTGGAGAAGCTGGCTATCCCCGCCACCGGTCATGCCTATGGCGCCCCGATGTGGAAGTGGAACGATGATTTCACCGCTTCTGCCACCTTCACTTGCGGCAATGATGCCTCCCATGTGGAGACGGTGAACGCAACCGTCACCAACGAGGTGACCACTGCGGCCACCTGCGAGGTCGATGGCGTGCGGACCTACACCGCCAA
>ENA-UOIY01001923-UOIY01001923.1-human-gut-metagenome-genome-assembly--contig:-P114-NODE-1923-length-18609-cov-9.472459_pt1 | contig 18609 bp, 14 predicted proteins | sample MGYA00242335_ERZ723882 | MGnify/ENA metagenome assembly ERZ723882
CGCAGGCGGATATTCTGCTGATGGAGGTCAGCCATCTGCCGGCCTACACGCTGGAGAGCCGTCTCAGGCTGATTGACGACGTGCGCCGGAAAATCCCCGGGTGCCGGTTTGCACTTCTGTGCGATGAAAACAGCGACGAGGAGCTGGCGCGCCGGGTTAAAATCGCCCGCCAGGATCACAAAATCGATGCGTTTTTCTATACGTCCGTCACGCCGGGCTATCTGACGGCGGCGGTAGAAGCCCTGTGAATTGAAAAGCCGTGTAAAATGCTCTTTGACTCTGCGAAAGACTTGGCTTGGAGGTAAAAAAGATGAAGAAGATTCTGTCCGCAATGACCGCTTTGATCCTGATCCTTTCCGTGCTCTGTGCCGGCGCGCTGGCCGAAGCAGCCGACATCACCGGCGAGTGGTATGCCAGTCTCTTTGGCATTTCGGTCACGATGTCCCTGAACGAAGACGGCAGCTACGTCCTGCAGATGGACATGGAGGACGAGGAACCCAGCGAGGGCACCTGGGAGTTTGACGGCGCTGCCCTGGTCATGGACAAGGGCTCCGATACCGAGATGACGCTGACCTACGACCCCGAAGCCGTCAGCTTCTGTGCGGAACAGGACGGCATTGAGTTCCTGTTCACGCGTGAAATGCCCGTAGCCTTCGAGGTCGCTCCCGTCCGCGCGGATGCGGCCATTGAGGAATTCGCGGGGGCATGGACTTGCACGCTGATCGACGCCATGGGCATTCAGGCTCCCCCGGAGATGATGGACATGTATGCGGGCGTCACGATCGAAGGCAGCTCTGTGACACTCGCGATCCCCGACCTTCTGAGCTCCGAAGAGGTTACGGTCGAGTGCACGTTTGCCGACGGCGCGCTGACGGCCATCGTTCCTTCTGAGAGCGAGTATATCGATGATATGGCCTTCACCATTCAGCTTCTCGAAGACGGATCGATGAGCATCGCCACTTCCTTCCTGGACGAGCCCATGGTGTTCTACATGACCGCGGAGGCTATTCAGGAATAAACCGTTTGACATTTTGAATATCGCAGAGGCGGAGCAATTTACTGCTGCCGGTTTCCCGGCAATGGAGAGCTGAAAGCTGGCAGCGTTTTCATAGAAACATTCGTCTGAACATCGCCTATGTCGACGGTGTGGGCGTGACTGCTCGGGGCAGCAACGCCTTCCCGGAGGGTTATTTCAAGGTGAAGTCGGCGATCCGTGATTTTTTCTTCAACTTAATGGACCAATACGGAATTGATGACTATGCCTACGATTAAAAAGGAGGAATCTCTTTTGACAAAGCGAATCATTGGACTGCTTCTGGCGCTGCTTCTGCTGGCCTGCATGCCCGCGCTGGCGGAGGAGCCGAAGTGGTCGTATGACAACGACAACATGTATCTGAAGCTGGACGGCGACCTGAGCGGCGATGTGACGATCCCCTCCGAGGTGGACGGCTATCTGGTCAACGCCATTGAAGACAATGCCTTTTACGAGCAGCACGAAATCACTTCCCTGACGATGCCCGATTCGCTGCGCTCCCTCAAGGGTGGCGTCATCTCCTCTATGGATAGCCTGACCCAGGTGACGCTGAACGACGGCCTGGAGTACCTCGGCAGCAGCTTTTCCAGCTGCAACGCGCTGACCAGCGTGACCGTTCCGGCCAGCGTGCGCATCGTGGAAGGCGCCTTCTCCAACTGCGCAAATCTGAAAGAGATCCGCTTTGAGGGCGCCTGCCCGATGTTCATCGGCGCGGAATGGTGCTTCTTCATGATGCCGGAGGATTATGTGATCTACGTGCCCGACGACCAGCTGGACGCCTACGCGGCCGCGCTGAAGGATGCCAATGGCGCGGCGGACCACCTCCAGCCCAGCGGCAAGAGCGCTGCCATCCCCGAAAAGGAAAACAATGAGGATTGGTTTGTGTTCGACGCATCCACCGGCGCGATCACCGGCTATCGCGAGTATCACGCCTACGTGGAAATCCCGGAGACCATCGGCGGCGTGCCGGTGAAGTCCGTCGCCGAAAACGCCTTCAGGAGCGACTATTCCGTCTATGGCATCGTGTTCCCCGAAGGCCTGGAGCGCATCGACGCGGGCGCATTCGCGTACGCCAGCAGTCTCGCCTATGTGAAGTTCCCCACCACGCTGAAGACCATCGGCGACGACGCGTTCTTCAGCGCGCAAATCGGCCGGATTGACTGGAGCGAGGGTCTGGAGGAGATCGGTGCGCGGGCGTTCCAGTACGACAAGTCGGCCATCCTCTCCCTCCCCGAAACGGTGAAGACCATCGGCGAAAGCGCCTTCGAGGGCTCCTGGTGCCAGGAGCTGTACCTGGGCGGCAATGTGGAGTCCATCGGCTCCCGCGCCTTCTCGGGCACCCCGCTGAACTACCTGGTCTTCGACCTCTACGCGCCCATCGACATCGCGCCGGATGCGTTCGTCGAAACGGATGTGGCCGACCTGGATCTGCCCTGGGACTGCTCCTTTGAAAACCGCGACGCCTACGCAGAGCTGCTGAAGGACCAGTGCCCCGACTGTACCGTGTGGATCAACAACCCCGACAGCGCCGGCGTGGCGGAATTCCCGGTGAACGAGACGGAAATCACCACCATCGAAGACGGCGTGTGGACGGTCTACAACGGCAGCCAGGCCGACCTGACTGTTTGGACAGTCTACGATGAGATCAAAGTCACCGCACTGGGCGACGGCCTGTTCAAGGGCAATAAGACCATCCGCTCCTTCTATCCCCACCACTGCGGCTGGTTCACCACCATCGGCGCGGAGGCCTTCGCCGACAGCAGCGTGGAATACGTGGAGCTGTTCGGCTCCATCACCGAAATCGGCGACGAGGCCTTCCGCAACTGCACAAACATCACCGAACTGACCCTGCCCGAATCGCTGACCACCATCGGCTCTGGCGCTCTGGAAGGCTGCACCGGCATCACGGAGTTGACCCTGCCCGAATCGCTGACCACCATCGGCGCCGGCGCGTTCAAGGGCTGCACCGGCATCGCGGAACTGACCCTGCCCGCTTCCCTGACCAGCATCGGTTCCGGCGCTCTGGAGGGCTGCACAGGGCTGGAGAAGCTCACCGTGTGCTGCGACCCGGCCATTCTGCCGGAGGACATGGCCGATGTGTTGACAAGCATCGATGAAGTCTACATCTCCGCCGATGCCACCGGCGCGCAGGTGCGGCAGCTGTCCGCACTGGTCGGTCGCCCCTGGTACGATCCCGTTCCCCGAGAGGGCGAGCCTCAGAGTCGCTTTGTGGAGATGCCCTATGAGCCCCTGCCGGGCGACGATTTCTGGTACGACGAGGAGTACAGCCGCCTGGACGCCTATCAGGGCTACGAGCTCAACCTGATCCTGCCCCGCGAGATCGACGGTGTACAGCTGACGATGATCGGCGGCGGCATGATGAACCGCGCCTCTTACGGCGACAACTACGATGTAGAACTGCCGGTGGTTTCCGTGGTGATTCCGGAGAACTACACGGAGATTCCCGCCTATGCCTTCAGCAACTGCGATACACTGGAGACGGTGATCTGCTACGCGCCCATTGAAAACCTGTCGGACGGCACGTTCAAGGGCTGCACCAATCTGCGCGAGGTGATCTTCGTCAACGGCGTGCGCAGCCTGGGCGACTACGTGTTCTCCAACTGCCTGAGCCTTGAGGCGGTCTATCTGGGCGCTTATGTGGAGAACGCCAGCGAATCCGCGTTCCAGGACGAGTTCGGCGTCGAATACTTCGCCCTCGAGGACTGCATCACCGATCCGGCGCAGCTGCCCGACGTGGATGCGCTGCTGGCGGCAGTGAAGTGCGATCCCATGCCCGAGCCGACTCCCGCGCCCACGCCCGAACCTGCCCTGCCCGTCGGCGCGGAGGGAGAGCCCTTCTTCGGCGAATGGCACGGAATGTCCATGGAGATGGACGGCGAGACTTTCAGCTTCGACGATTTCGATATGGTCATGGACCTGACCCTCAACGAGGACGGCACCGCCGCGCTGTTTGACGGCGAGGAGACGGATTTGACCTCCTGGAAGGTCGAGGACGGCGTGGCCATCATCGACACCATGCGGGGAAGCATCCAGCCCGACGGCTCCCTCTGCCTGGAGGAGGACGGCTCAAAGCTGTACTTCACCCGCAGCGCGGCGGCTTCCGGAGCGGAGGCGGTCACCACGCCCGAGCCTGAGACGGCCGTCCCCGCGTCGGACGACATGGCCGCTTACATCGGCGCCTGGCACGCCTGCTATCTCGTCACCGGCGGCATGACCGGCGACCCCCGCAGCGCGTTCAATCTGGACATTGTGCTGGAGTTGAACGGAGACGGCACAGGCAGCCTGACCTTCCCGGAGCCGGAAGCGCACGTCTGGTATCAGGATGCGGAGAGCGGCGCTGTGTTCTTTGGCGACGGCGGCGACGCGCCGGATATGCCGCTGACGCTGCTGGAGGGCGGTTTCCTCCAGTATGGCAGCACCGCCGGCGACGGCAATGCGCTGGGCGGCTACATCATCTTCAGCCAGGATCCGAACGCCGTCTGGACGCCGGAATTTGCAGATGAACCGCTTGTTTCGGCTACGAAGTCCCCGTCCGCCCCGGTCACCGCTGTGGACGGTTCTGCGGAAGATCGACTGGAACGGAAATTCATCTGCACCAGCGCAGACATAGACGGCTACGCGATGGACGCGGCCATGCTGGGCGGCGAGTATTCCATGACCTTTCATGCCGATGGCACGATGGATTTCGTCATGGTTGGAACCAGTATTCCCGGCCTCGTTTGGACACAGGGCGTCGTGCAGACCGACGCCGGCGAAGCGGCGGCCTTCCTGGTGGATTATTACGGAAACACGCTGGAAGCGGTGTGGACCGAGGAAGGCTTCGACATGAATTACTTCGACTCCATGCTGATGCACTTTGCGCCTGAGGCGTAAAGTGCGTCAGCCGGAACAGAAAGAGGGATGGATGATGAATACAATCGCCTACAAATGCCCCTGTTGTGGTGCACCGCTTGCATACAGCAATGCGAGCAATCGCCTGGAATGCGCCTCATGCGGCAATAGCTACGATATAGAGGCCATTGAAGCCATGAATCCCGACCAAGGGAATGACGGCGTGCAGTTTGCGATGCCGACGGATACCTTTCAGCCAGGCGATGCTGAAGCGATGCAGGCTTACATCTGCAAGAGCTGCGGTGCGGAGCTGATGACCGAAGGCACGACCACAGCGACGGAGTGCCCGTATTGCGGCAGCCCGACGATCCTCCCGGATCGCATCGAGGGCGGCGTAAAGCCGGAGTTGGTTATCCCCTTCACCGTGACCAAGGAGCAGGCCCAGCAGGCGTTTGACGGCTATTTCAAGGGCAAGCGCCTGCTGCCGAACATCTTCCTGCACACGCGCAACCGCATTGCGGAAATGCGCAAGCTCTACGTCCCGTACTGGCTGTTCGATTGTGATGCGCACGGCAGCGTCGTCTATGACGCCGAAAAGCAGCAGACGGAGCGCAAGGGCGAATGGGAGATCACCCGCATCAAGCACTACATCGCGCACCGCGAGGGAAGCATGTGCTTCGAGAACATCCCCGTAGACGGCAGCGAGAAGCTGGACAACCGGATCACGGAGTCGCTTGAGCCCTACGATCTGAGTGCCGCCGTGCCGTTCAAGCCCGCCGTGCTCGCCGGCGCTTTGGCCGATCATGCGGATGTGGACGCCAAGGCCTGCGAGGGGCGCGCGGTGGAACGCGTGGAAACCAGCATCTCCGACGCCCTGCGCGGCACGGTGAACGGCTATTCCCGCGTGACGGAGCGCAGCAAGAGCATCTCTGCACAGGGTGGAAAGGTCACGCCGGTGCTGATGCCCGTGTGGCTCATCACGACGGAAAAGGAAGGCAAGACCTACACCTTTGCCATCAATGGACAGACCGGCAAGCTGACCTGCGACGTTCCTGCGGACAGGAAGAAATCCCTCGCATGGGGCGGCGGCGTGTTCGCGGGCGTCCTTGGGCTGAGCGCGCTGGCGCTGGGGCTGGCGGATCAGCTGGCCAGCGGCACACTTCTGCTGGCGGCCATTTTGGCGGCGATCGTCGCGCTGATCGTTGTCGGTTGCCTGCGAGGGCAACTCAAGCAGGCGGCGCAGCAGAGCGCGGCGGGCGGCTATGTCCGGGAGGGCTCCTTCCATCTGGACGTGAACGCCGACCATTTCCTCTATGAAAGCACGACCAAGCGGAAAATTGAAGACAATACACAGAAGAAATAACAGGAGGAATCACTATGGGATTGATTGCGGCTGCATTGAACGCGGCGGGCGGCACGCTGGCCAGCCAGTGGAAAGAGTATTTTTATGTGGATTCCCTGCCGGACAACGTGCTGGCGACGAAAGCGGAGAAAAAGGTAAAAGCCCGCTTCGGCGGCAGCCGGCATGAGGACGACAACGTCATCTCGGACGGCAGCGTCATCGCCGTGGCCGACGGCCAGTGCATGATGATCGTGGATCAGGGAAAAATCGTGGACTTTTGCGCCGAGCCGGGCGAGTATGTCTTTGAACAGGGCGGCGAACCCAGTATCTTCTACGGGCCGTTCAATGGCGAGAAGATGAAAGCCGTTTTGAAAACCACCTTCGACCGCCTTTCCTTCGGCGGCCAGGCCGGCAGGGATCAGCGGGTCTATTTCTTCAATACCAAGGAAATCCTGGGCAACAAATACGGAACGCCCAGCCCGGTGCCCTTCCGGGTGGTGGACAATAACATCGGCCTGGACGTGGACATTTCCATCCGCTGCTTCGGCGAATACAGCTATCGCGTGACCAACCCAATGCTGTTCTATACCAACGTCTGCGGCAACGTGGAGGGCGATTACACCCGCGACCAAATCGACAGCCAGCTCAAGAGCGAACTGCTGACCGCACTTCAGCCTGCGTTCGCAAAGATTTCCGAGATGGGCGTCCGCTACAGCGCGCTGCCGGGGCACACCACGGAGATCGCCGCCGCGCTCAACGACGTGCTCTCCGAAAAGTGGGCGGATCTGCGCGGCGTGGAGATCGTGTCCTTTGGCATAAACTCCGTCAAAGCCTCTGAAGAGGACGAGGCGATGATCAAGGAGCTGCAAAAGAACGCCGTTTTCCGCAATGCGAACATGGCGGCGGCGCATCTGGTGGGCGCGCAGGCGCAGGCCATGCAGGACGCCGCGAAAAATCAGGGCGGCGCATTCACCGGTTTCATGGGCATGAATATGGCCCAGCAGGGCGGTGGAATCAACGCCGCGCAGCTGTTCCAGATGGGCGCGCAGCAGCAGGCGCAAGCTCCGCAGCAGAGCGCGCCGGTTCAGCCGGGCGCGAACGCATGGAAGTGCGCCTGCGGCGCGACGGCCACTGGCAAGTTCTGCCCCGAATGCGGCGCGAAGAAGCCCGAGCCCCAGCCCGCGGCAGGCTGGACGTGTTCCTGCGGCGCGGTCAACACCGGCAAGTTCTGTTCGGAATGCGGCGCGAAGCGCCCGGCAGGCGCGCCGGTCTACCGCTGCGACAAGTGCGGCTGGCAGCCCGCCGATCCGGCGCATCCGCCGAAATTCTGCCCGGAATGCGGCGATCCGTTCGACGAGAGTGACCGCGTATAATGAATGCCGATCCGCTTTTACGCTGTTCGAAATCATGGAGAAGGTAAAAGAACGAAGGCCCCAACGCAAATTGGCAGTGCTTCTTATGCTTGCATAGAAAGCTGTAGATGTTCCGAACGCTCAAAACCACTTTCTTCCCAGCCTGCGATTGTTTTCGCAGGCTTTTTTTGTCCGCTTTTCTTTGTTAGGCAGGAGTGTTTCTTTCCGCTTTTGGGCACCCACGGGGTTTTATAAAAGCGAAGAGAGCGCCGTTACAAGAGTCCTCTCTCAAAACCAAATAGAGAGGGGTGAAGCCGGTGGGATCCTCCCCTTCAGCCCAGCAGGAAGCCGTGATGATGTTTGACAGCTACTGCAAAACCGTCATCATGAATTGTGCCAGACGTTATTGGAAGAGGGAGGCGAAGCGTTCTGAACACGAATACCTTGTAACAGATGAACAGCTTGCTGGACATCCTGCAAACAAGGACGATTTTCTTGAACAGTACATTATTACATGTGGTAATATTCAAGCTGTTTTCCACTGTTTTGCCTTATTCACGGCAATCGAACAGCTTAAAGAAAAGGAAAAGACAGTGGTGGTTCTAAAATATTGGGGCGGGTATACCGATAAGTATATTGCGCAATATCTGTTTGTAACAGAGCGAACTGTGCGAAATCTAAAATCACATGCATACAGGACTTTGAAAGCAATATTGGAGAAGGAGGATGTTGCAGACGATGCTGACATATGGAATGATTATCAATGCACAGAAAGGAGATCCGTATGCAATGCAGCAGATACTAAGTCATTACGCAGGCTATATCAATCATGCTGCAAGTTTCGTGTATTCAGGCGACTGCAGAAGGGTAAATCGGGATATCCAAGAACTGATCGAAGCAGATCTTATGGCTGCTATTATGAAATGGAAGGATAAAAACGAATGCATGACAGAATAATGCAAATATGTACATACGACCTGTTCCAGTTCGCCTATATTCCGTCGTGGTATGAGCAGCTTTACGAGCTATCCCAGTTGGCCGCGCCGGAGCCATGGCGGTTCAGGCAGCCGTCGTATGAAACACAGAATACAGAAACGCCTATCCTCGAACGTTACATCAATCAGGTCTTTCGCAAGCAAGCCATTGATTACAGCTGCGCCCCGGAAGGGCAGGCTGGCCAGATTTTCTACCTCAACCAAGAATTCGCCTGCTTTCATACTGGGCTGAACACCAAGGATTACAAATCTATCTATATGTGCTTCAACCGCAACAAACGTTTAGATTCGCTGAGAAAATGGTGCTTCAAAGGCTTTACGACCGAGGACTCGCCATGGTTCAAATACGTTCTGCTGCTGCCGTCGCGACCTACCTACGCCATGCGGCAGTGGATGACGTACTACGACCCGGAATGGGAGATCCGCGTCAACGCCAGCCATATCCTTGAGGATGAGGAAAACGCGGCGCGGCTCCCGGAATCCATACGCATCGCGTGGAATCTGCCACTGCTGCTGGAAACAGCAGTGGAATTGGCTCGCCGAAAGGCCATGACCGATTGGAGCCTTGCGGTTCCGCAGATTTTTCAAAGCCGTGTGCAATACCTGCTGCCCATCCATCTGACGAACATGGAAAGACCCGATCTCGCCATGGCGCTGTCGATCATGGAGGGCTACTACATCGGCCATACCTGCCTGACGCTGGAGATGGCCTACCAAAATGCAAGACTACTGGCCCGGCCTACGGCTGGGTGGCTCGCCGAGCTTGTGGAGTGATTCGCCGCAGGCTGGCCGGAAAGGAGTTCCTATGACTAAGATTATACGCTGCCCCCGATGCAAGGAAACGCTGTTTTTCCTTTGCGTTGGGGGTTCTCTATCCACCTGATCGCGTACTGTAAAGGCTGCAAACTGCCGGTGGAAATCCGGCGCACGCGTTCAGGAAAACTGTATAGCGTCGCATGGAAACGGGACTGAATCCGAGCGAGGGAGGCGATTCTCTTGCCACGACGGTTCAGCTGGCCATAACAGCCACTGCGTGGCTTACGGGTTGCACTCCCGGTAAAGCCCGGTTTCCTTGATGGATACGCATTTTCGCAACCAGACCGAGTAACGGACGCCGAGGCAACGGAGTACCACCGCCGGATGACTGCTTTGTTCAAAGCACGCATTCGGCGGTTTTCTTTTGCTTCGACATTCGCTGCCCGGTCTTTTTGTGTTTTGGAACACGGCAGTACCGCCTGTGCCGCTCCATGCCCCGGCTCCGGGAACAGGAGCGCGGATATGAGCGGCCCTATTTTCTTTGAGAAAATTTCTCAAATAGGAAATTACCCTTCCTATTTGGCTGTTAGGCTTCAGCCAGAGCCAAGGAAAGGAGGTGATCGACCGTGACGGCAAACGAGCGCCGCGCTGAAATCATGCGCATCATGACAGCGCGGCGGCAGGAATCCATGGGCCGTCTCGCGCTGGAACTGGGCGTAACCCGGCGAACCATCCGCTCGGATATTACGGCGCTCACGGTCGATTACCCTCTGGAAACACAGCGCGGAAACGGCGGATGTGTCAAGGTGGCGGACTGGTACCATCCCCACCGTAACATCCTCAGCTGCGAACAGCAGCGCGTCCTTTCCGAACTGATCAGCGGCTGCGACGCATATCAGGCCAATGTGCTCCGGCAGATGCTGACGGAATATGGCTCCTCCCAACACAGAACGAAGAAAGGAAGATCAGGATGAGCAGAGTCAATCTCCTGCTGGATGTGGTGGAGGATATGCGTTCGCTGGCTGACAGCCTTCAATCCGTCGCGGACAGCATTCAGGGAAACACAGCTGCACCGGAGGAAGTTCCCACACAGCCGGTTGACAATACGCCTCAGATCACCATCGATCAGGTGCGCACGCTGCTGGCCGAAAAGAGCGGCGAGGGCAAGACACAGGCTGTCAAGGCGCTTTTGTACAAGTACGACGCGGGCAAGCTCTCCGGGGTGAAACCGGAGGATTACGCCGCGCTTATGGAGGAGGCAAGGAAACTGTAATGCCGGATACACACGCAAGATTTTCTCCCTCGGCGGCCAACCGCCGCATCCATTGCCCGCCTTCCCTGCTGCTGGAAGAACAGTTTGAAGAGGGCGAGAGCGTATACGCCGCCGAGGGCACAGCGGGCCATGCGCTGGCCGAGCACCTGATTCGCAAGCACTTAAAGCAGCGCACCACCCGGCCCACGTCCGAATACTACAAGGACGAGCTGCTGGAAGCGGTGGATGAGTATGTGTCCTTCGTCATTGGCGAAATCGAGGACGCTCGCCGGGAATGTCACAGCCCCGTACTGCTGGTGGAACAGCGCATCGACGCTTCCGAGTATGTGGACGGCTGCTTCGGCACAGCGGACATGGTCATCATCACCGATAAGGTTGCCCACGTCATTGACCTGAAGCTGGGCAAGGGCGTGGAGGTTCACGCAGAGGAAAACCCGCAGCTCATGATCTACGGGCTGGGCGTGCTGCACATGGCTGAGGCACTCTACGACATCGAAACGGTGCGCATGACCATCTTTCAGCCGCGCCTCGGTAATTCCTCCACATGGAGCGTATCGCCCGAATACCTGAAGCGCTGGGGCAACGAAGTGCTCCGCCCTGCCGGTGCGCAGGCGCTTATCGGCGCGGGTGATTTCTCCGCTGGCACATGGTGCCGCTTCTGCCGCGCCCGGAACCAATGCCGCGCCCGTGCAGAAAGCTATCTGGCGCTGGCCAAGATGGATTTCCGTCAGCCTGCGCTGCTGTCCGACGCAGAAATTTCCGAGATCATCGGCAAGGCGGACGAGCTTTCCAAATGGGCTGCGGATGTGTATGCCTTCGCACAGGACGAGGCCGTCAACCATGGCAAAGCATGGCCCGGCTTCAAGGTGGTCGAAGGCCGCAGCATCCGTAAGTATACGGACGAAGCCGACGTAGTACAGGCCGCAATCGCCGCTGGTTACAAAGACATTTACAAGAAAACCCTGATCGGTATTGGCGAGATGGAGAAGCTCATGGGCAAGGAGCAGTTCCGCTCCATCCTCGGCCAGTACGTTACGAAACCCCATGGCAAGCTGACGCTGGTGCCGGAATCCGACCGGCGCGAGGCCGTCACTGCCAGCACCGCCCAAGATGATTTCATGGAGGTATGAAGAAGATGAGTAGCTTTTCCAATCCCAAGAAGGTCATGATCCCGTGCCGCTTTTCCTTCCTGCACTGCTGGGAGCCGGACAGCGTCAACGGCAGCGAACCGAAGTACAGCGTCAGCGCCATTATCCCCAAATCCGATACCAAGACGGTCAACGCCATCAAGGCGGCCATCGAGGTGGCCAAACAGGAATCCCTGCCCAAGTGGGGCGGTAAGATTCCCCCGAACCTGAAGCTGCCCCTGCGGGACGGCGATATTGACCGCCCGGAGGACGAGGCGTATGCAGGCTGTTATTTCCTGAACGCCAACAGCCGCGAGAAGCCGCAGGTGGTGGACAAGCAGGTGCAGCCCATTCTTGACCAGACCGAGGTGTACTCCGGCTGCTACGGCAGGATCACCGTCACCTTCTACGGCTATAACTCCAACGGCAATCGCGGCGTCGCTGCCGGGCTGGGGAACATTCAGAAGCTCAAGGACGGCGATTCGCTGGGCGGCAGGGCCAAGGCCAGCGAGGAGTTTGAGCCGGTGGACGACGATGAGGATTTCCTCAGCTGACACACGACCGAGGCGGCGGGTTTCCCATGGCGGTATTCCCGCCGCCCTTTTTCTATGGAGGTGAACCTCATTTGAACCACATCAGCCTTGATATAGAAACCTATTCCAGCGTCGATCTGAGCAAGTCGTCTGTGTATCGCTACAGCGAAGCGCCCGATTTTGAGATTCTGCTGTTCGGCTATTCGGTGGATGACGGCCCTGTGCAGGTGGTTGATCTGGCCTGTGGTGAGCGTATCCCGGAGGAAATCCTCGCGGCGCTTACGGATGAGCGCGTTACCAAGTGGGCGTTTAACGCCAACTTTGAGCGCGTGTGCCTGTCCCGGTATCTGGGAATGCCGAACGACGAGTTCCTCGATCCTGCACAGTGGCGCTGCACCATGATCTGGTCGGCATACCTCGGCCTGCCTCTGTCCCTGATGGGCGTTGGCGCGGCGCTGGCGCTGGATAAGCAGAAGCTGAGCGAAGGCAAGGAGCTGATCCGCTATTTCTGTCAGCCCTGTGCCGCCACCAAAGCAAACGGCGGTCGTACCCGTAATCTGCCGCAGGACGCGCCGGAGAAATGGGCGCTTTTCAAAGCGTACAACCTGCGGGACGTGGAAACGGAAATGGGCATTCAAAAGCGCCTGCGCCGGTATCCCGTGCCGGAGGACGTGTGGGAGCAGTACCATCAGGATCAGGAGATCAACGACCGGGGCATCGCCATCGACCGGCAGCTGGTGGAAAGCGCCATTGAGATGGACATGCGCTCCCGCGCCGAGCTGACGGAACAGATGCAGAGGCTGACCTGCCTTGAAAACCCCAATTCTGTACAGCAGATGAAAAAGTGGCTGGCGGAGCATGATGTGCTCACCGAGAGCCTCGGCAAGAAGCAGGTGGTGGCGCTGCTCAAGGATTGCCCAGAAGATCTACGCGAAGTGCTCATTCTGCGGCAGCAGCTGGCCAAGTCCAGTGTGAAAAAGTATATCGCCATGCGCAGCGCTGCCTGTGCGGACGGGCGTGTGCGCGGCGCGTTCCAGTTCTACGGGGCCAACCGCTCCGGTCGCTGGGCTGGGCGCAACGTGCAGCTGCAGAACCTGCCCCAGAACCACATGGAGGAGCTGGCTAAAGCAAGAGCGTGTGTCCGGCGCTGCGATTACGATACCATTCAAAGACGGTATGGCTCCGTGCCAGACGTGCTGTCCGAGCTGATCCGCACCGCCTTCATCCCCAGCGCAGGCAAAAAGCTCATCGTCAGCGACTTCAGCGCGGTGGAAGCCCGCGTGATCGCATGGCTGGCCGGTGAGCAGTGGCGCATGGAGGTGTTCGCGCACGGCGGCGATATTTACTGCGCCTCCGCCAGCCAGATGTTCGGTGTGCCGGTGGAAAAGCATGGCGTTAACGGCCATCTTCGTCAGAAGGGCAAGATCGCTGAGCTGGCTCTTGGTTACGGCGGCTCGGTGGGCGCACTCAAGGCCATGGGCGCACTGGAAATGGGGCTGAGCGAAGAAGAGCTTCCTACGCTGGTCAGGCAGTGGCGCAGCGCCACCCCGCACATCACCCGGCTGTGGTGGGACGTGGACGAAGCGGTTATGACGGCAGTTCGTGATAAGACCTCCACCTATGCCCACGGCATCCGCTTTCATGTACAGTCCGGAATGCTGTTCATTCACCTGCCCTCCGGCAGAGACCTGTGTTACGCCAAGCCCCGGATTGGCGAGAACCAGTTCGGCTCTCTGGCAGTGACCTATATGGGCGTGGGCGCGACGAAAAAGTGGGAGCGCATCGAGTCCTACGGCCCCAAGTTCGTGGAGAACATTGTGCAGGGCATCAGCCGCGATCTGCTGTGCTACGCCATGCGCACGCTGTGCTGCTGCGACATCGTGGCGCACGTTCACGATGAAATCATCCTCGAAGCCGATCTCCGTGTATCTCTGGACGCTGTCTGTGAGCAGATGGGCAGAACGCCGCCATGGGCGAAAGGGCTGGTGCTCCGGGCGGACGGCTATGAGTGTGCATTTTACAAGAAGGATTAAGGAGGCGCACATGCGATTTTCAAAATACAACCACGAAGGCTACCATGACCCCACGGTGTACGAGGCGTTCACCGGCATCGAAAAGGAACGCAAGCAGGAAAAGCAGGCGGTAAAGCAACTGCGGGCAAGCTATGCCGTCTACCGGCCTATTGTGTATATCTGTTCCCCTTACGCGGGCGACGTAAAGCAGAACGTCAGGCGGGCACAGGCGTACTGCCGGTTTGCGGTGCAGAAAAACTGTGTGCCCATCGCTACCCACTTACTGTTCCCGCAGTTCATGGACGACACAGACCCGGCGCAGCGGCAGCAGGCGCTGTTCATGAGCCGGTTGCTGCTCACCAAGTGCAACGAGGTCTGGGTATTTGGCGAGACGATTTCACAGGGCATGGCCTCGGAAATCCGCAAGGCCGAAAGCCGGAATAAGACCATCCGCTATTATACGAAGGACTGTCAGGAGGTGCAGACGTCATGCGAGAACTGAAGATCGCCTACGGCAGCAGCTGCTTCGCCAAGGTCTGGTCAAATAAAACCATTACCTTTGACGCGCTGTGCGAGCGGCTGAAGAATACGATCCGCACCCCGGAAACGGTGGAGGAATATCCGAAGCTGTCCAAGGCCGAGCGCGACCGGGCCAAGGACAAGGGCGGCATGGTAGGCGGATGGCTCAAGCAGGGACGGCGAAAAGCGGCCAATGTGGAATGCCGCTCCATGCTGACCCACGACATCGACAGCGCCGATCCGGATTTTCTGGAACGCTATCGGATGCTGAACCAGTACGCCTCCTGCCTGTATTCTACCCACAGCCACACGCCGGAAGCGCCGAGATATCGCATCATCACGCCGCTGGCGCGGGATGCGTCCCCGGAGGAATATCTGGCGCTGACCCGACTGCTGGCAAAGGAATGGGGCATCGACTGTGTGGACAGCTGCTCGTACCGGGCGCACCAGCTGATGTACTGGCCGACCACGCCCAGCAACGGCGAGTACGTGTTCGAGCGCTTCGACGGCGCATGGCTCAACCCGGACGCTTTTCTTTCCGCACATCCCGGCTGGCGGGATGTGAGTCTTCTTCCAACTTCATCCCGTGAGAGCACGCTCATCGACCGACAGCGCAAGCAGCAGGCCGACCCGCTTGCCAAGCCCGGCATCGTGGGCGCTTTCTGTCGGACGTACTCGATTGAGGAAGCCATCGACACCTTCCTTTCCGACGTGTACCAGCCCAGCGCCATGGCAGGCCGCTACGATTATGTGCCTGCGGATTCTTCGGCTGGCGTGGTGCTCTACGACGGCAAATTCGCTTACAGCCACCATGCTACCGACCCGGCCTGCGGACAGCTGCTCAACGCCTTCGATCTGGTGCGCATTCACAGGTTCCGTGATCTTGACGATAAGGTTGCCGCCGACACAGCGCCCAGCAAGCTGCCGTCCTATAAGGCCATGTGCGACTTTGCGGTGCAGGACGCAGGCGTAAAGAAAACGCTGGCAGAGGATCGTGCAGCGCAGGCGCAGGAGGATTTCAAAGCGGACGATAACTGGCAGGCACAGCTGGATTTGGAGCGCAACGGCACCATCAAGGACACCCTGGCCAACATCAGTGCCATCCTGCGCCATGATCCGAATCTGCAGGGCATCGTGTACAACCAGTTCAGCAATCTGCTGGATGTGCGGGAGGCGCTCCCATGGCAACAGGTAAAGCCCGGCTGGAGCGATACCGATCTGGCCTGCGCCAAGCTGTACTTCGAGCGCTGCTATGGCATCTGGTCGCCGACGAAATTCAAGGATGCGCTGCTGGCCGTCACCTCGGCAGAGCGGCTGTATCACCCGGTGCGGGATTATCTGGAATCCCTTGTGTGGGACGGCATGCCCCGGTTGGATACGCTGCTCATCGATTACCTCGGCGCGGACGATACGCCCTATGTGCGGGCGGCAACGCGCAAAACGCTGACGGCTGGTGTGGCTCGCATCTATGAGCCGGGCGTGAAGTTTGACTCCATTCTGGTGCTGAACGGCCCGCAGGGCATTGGTAAATCCACCTTCTTTGCTCGGCTGGGAAAGAAGTGGTATTCGGACAGCCTGACCATCGCAGATATGAAGGACAAGACCGCGCCGGAAAAGCTGCAGGGCTATTGGCTGCTGGAGATTTCAGAGCTTGCGGGCATGAAGAAGATGGATGTGGAGACGGTGAAGTCGTTCATCACGCGCACAGATGATAAGTACCGTCAGTCCTATGGTGTGTCCGTGGAGAGCCATCCGCGATCCTGTATCATTGTGGGCACAACCAACAGCGACGGCGGCTTCCTGCGAGACATCACGGGCAACCGGCGCTTCTGGCCTGTGCGCGTATCGGGCGGCGGCAAGCTGCACCCGTGGGATATGAAGGACATTGACCAGATCTGGGCGGAGGCAGTCTATGCCTATCGCAACGGTGAAGAACTGTTCCTCAAGGACGATGTGGCAGCGGAAGCCTATGCCCAGCAGCGGGAAGCGATGGAGTCGGATGACCGCGAAGGCGTGGTGCTGGATTACCTTGACCGGCTACTGCCTGCGGATTGGGACAAGTATGACCTGTACCAGCGCCGCAGCTATTTTGGCGGCAGCGATTTCGGAACGCCTGCGGAGGGCACCGTGCGTCGCGACCGGGTGTGCGCCATGGAAATCTGGTGCGAGTGTTTCGGCAAAGCCCGCGAAGCGCTGAAGAAGGCCGACTCCTACGAAATCGAGGGGATTCTGTATAAGCTGGGCGGCTGGAAGAAGTACGATGGTAATGTCAATGGCAAGATGCGAATTCCCGGTTACGGGGTGCAGAAAGCCTACGTTCGTGTTGCCGATTCGACAACACCGGCTACCTGATTCTTGTTGCCGCTGTAGCCTATGGCGGGGATTGGCAACCTGATCGGAAACAGACCAAGCCCCCGCCGTTAGGCAGGTTCCCTGCTTTGTTGCCTGTGTTTCCAATATTCTTTCTAAAGGTAATGAGATAAAGAATAGTAGAAACACAGGTACATATACTCGCGTACACGCGAGAGAAGGTTTAGGGCTTATCGGCAACAGCAATCGGAAACAACCAAAAAAGGAGAAGCGCATGAGAGAAAAAACGGTGGAGCAAAAGCTGGTGGCAGCGGTCAGGCATATGGGCGGTATTGCGCCCAAGTTCGTGTCTCCGGGCTTGGATGGTGTGCCTGACCGCCTGATTCTGCTTCCGGGCGGCAGAATGGGATTTGTGGAATGCAAAGCACCCGGAAAACAGCTGCGTCCCCTGCAGGTACACAGAAAAAGGCAGCTGGAAGGGCTTGGGTTTTTGGTGTACTGCTTGGATAGACCGGAAGCGATTGGAGGGATACTGGATGAAATACTGTGCTCATGATTATCAGGCATATGCAACGGATTTTGTGCTGTCTCATCCATACTGCGGTCTGATTTTGGATATGGGTCTTGGCAAGAGCGTCATTACGCTGACGGCGCTGTGGGATCTGCTGCTGGACAGCTTTGATGTGGGCTGTGTGCTGGTGGTGGCTCCCAAGCGCGTGGCCGAGGACACATGGCCGAGGGAGATTGCCAAGTGGGAACATCTGAAGGGGCTGACCTACTCGCTGGTGATGGGCAGCGAAAAGGAGCGCCGGGCGGCTCTTTCCCGGAAAGCCATGATCTATATCATCAACCGGGAAAATGTCAGCTGGCTGGTGGAGCATACCACATGGCGCTTTGACGCACTGGTGATTGATGAGCTGTCCTCCTTCTTCAAGGAAAAGAAGGTTTGGTCTGTAGTTAAAGATGAGCTTTTGGGGTGCTATCTTGTTCCATATTTTAGTAAACTGCTTTCAACTCGTATTCCCATCCTTTACGTTGATTGCTTTGCAGGAAAAGGAAAATTTGATGATGGGAAAAATGGTTCTCCGCTTGTTGCTATCGAATGCTTGAATCGTAGCTTGGACATATCGGCAAATGGAATAAACAACGGAATGCAAGTACCTGAAGTTTTTTTGCGCTTTATAGAATTGCATCATGCCGATGCCTTAAAACAAAATTTGCCAGATGGATGCAAAGGGAAAATAGAAGTTATTGATGGTGCTTTTGAAGATGAAATTGTTGGTTTGTTAAGAAACTTTGTTCAGCGTTATAATAAAAGGCTCAATGTATTCCTATATATCGATCCATATGGAATCAAAGCGCTTAACATGCATCTGTTTCATCAGCTTCCAGAAGTTTTTTCTTCTGCAGAACTTTTGATTAATCTTAACTCGTTTGGTTTTCTTAGAGAAGCATTACGTGTTCGGAAAATAGCGCTCCGAGAAAAATCGGAGAGCAGCGAGGCA
>ENA-UOIY01001929-UOIY01001929.1-human-gut-metagenome-genome-assembly--contig:-P114-NODE-1929-length-18534-cov-81.290871_pt1 | contig 18534 bp, 10 predicted proteins | sample MGYA00242335_ERZ723882 | MGnify/ENA metagenome assembly ERZ723882
TCCCGGCTGGCGGGCGCTGATGGAAGCGCATTACTCCGGCAAAGGTGAGAATGAAACTTCGGATGCGGCAAAGGCACTGCCGCCCGTGGACGAAGGACAGACCTTTACGGTTCATTCTGCCGCTGTCAAAGAGGGCAAGACGACGACTCCCAAACACTATACCGAGGATACGCTGCTCTCTGCGATGGAGGTTGCCGGTGCAAAGGAAATGCCCGAAGATGCTGAACGCAAGGGACTTGGGACACCTGCCACTCGCGCCGCCATTCTGGAAAAGCTGGTGGCCACCGGCTTTGTGGAACGCAAAAAGAGCAAAAAGACGGTGAGCCTGATTCCGACCCATGCCGGTGTCTCCCTGATTACCGTGCTGCCCGAACAGCTTCAATCGCCCCTGATGACCGCCGAGTGGGAGCATCGCCTAAAAGAGATCGAGCGCGGCGAAGAATCTCCGGAAGCCTTTATGCGGGGTATCCGCGATATGGTCTGTGAGCTGGTCAAGACCTATAAAGCGGTACTGGGAGCCGATGTGCTGTTCCCGTCCGGAAGAACGGTCGTCGGAAAATGCCCGCGTTGCGGCAGCGATGTGACCGAGAGCAAAAAGGGCTATTTCTGTGAGCGGAACGATTGCCATTTTGGCCTTTGGCGGGACAACCGCTTCCTTGCAGCAAAGAAGATCAACCTGACAAAGAAGATGGCGGAGTCGCTGCTGAAAGATGGAAAAACGTATGCCAGCGGTATCTTCTCGGAGAAAACCGGCAAAACCTACGACGCTTATATCGTTCTGGAGGACGATGGCCAGCGCAGCGCATACAAGCTGGAGTTCGGCAAGGAGAGCAGAAAATGAGGCTGGAACCTTCGGAACGCGAGACTATCATCCTCTTCTCGGATGCGGACGACACCGCCAGCATTTACACCTTCGATAAAAAGCTCAAGGCGCGGCTCAAGGAACTGCATCGACGGCAGCCGGATAAAATCTACCCGGACAGCAAGGGACGCTCTGGCTCCGCTTGCTTCATCGTGCCGAAAAACTGTATCTCCATCCGGGAGCCGTACAGCGAAGAACGCCGCCGTGCGGCCAGTGAGCGTGCAAAACAGGCCGGGTACAAGCCGCCGGTCAGGGGCACCGTCCCCAAATCCGAATAAGCTTCATGCCCCTGCGAGGATTCCCATGTCCTCGCAGGGGCTAAACACATGCAGGGATAGGCATCCCGGAAAGGAGCGTATATGGCAGAAAAGCAGTCCAACAGGGACAGGCTCAAAGAGATCACCGACAGCATCGAAAAAGGGATTCAGGAGCTGTTTCAGAGTGATAAATACCGGCAGTATCTTCGTACCATGAGTCGCTTCCACAAGTACAGCGTCAATAATACGATGCTCATCTATATGCAGAAGCCAGACGCCACCGTTGTTGCCGGTTTCAATAAGTGGCGTGATCAGTTCGGGCGCAATGTGCTGAAAGGCGAAAAAGGCATTAAAATCATTGCCCCGACGCCGTACAAAAAGAAAATCGAAGAAGCAAAGCTCGACCCGGACACCAAGCTCCCCATGCTGGACGCTGACGGCAAGGCCATCATGGAAGAAAAGGAAATTAAGATTCCGATGTACAAACCGGTCACGGTTTTTGATGTGAGCCAGACAGAGGGCAAGCCCCTGCCGCAGCTTGCCGCCGATCTTACCGGCAATGTGCAGAATTATGAGGTCTTCATGGAGGCTGTGAAGCGCAGTGCGCCGGTGCCGGTCTTCATGGAGGATTTGACCGGTATGGACGGCTATTACAATGATGAGAATCGGCGCATTGCCGTCCGCACCGGCATGAGCGAGGTGCAGACGGTATGCGCGGCGATCCACGAGATTGCACATTCCCTTCTGCACAGTCATTCCAAAGAGACTAATGAGGTGACACCCAGTTGGAAAGTAGTTATGGTCAGTGAAGGTGGCACGAAGCACGATTTCAGCTCTGGTTTCAAGACCGAGGCAGAAGCGAACCATTTTGCCGAAGCGGAAAACTGGCGTTATCTGGACGAAAACCGGTTTGAATGGCGTTTGGAAGTTGAAGAAGATTTGAGCGCTGTAAAGGCCGCAGCACTCTCCCGCAATACCGAGGAAGTGCAGGCCGAGAGCATTTCCTACGCCGTCTGCGCCTATTTCGGCATTGAGACCGGCGAGAACAGCTTCGGCTATATCGCCACCTGGTCGAAGGGCAAGGAGCTGCCGGAGCTGAAAGCCTCGCTGGAAACCATCAACCGCACGGCATCCGGCCTGATTACGGACATCGACCGGAACTATAAGGCGCTGATGAAGGAGCGTGGGCTGGATAAGGAGCCGGAAAGCCTTGCTGCCGAACCTGTGCAGGAGATCACGGTGCAGGAGCCGGAGCCGGTCAGCGCGCCGGACAATGGGGCTGTACCCGACCCTGCGATTTCTGTTGAGAGTATGAACGCCTATGGCTACACAGATTCCAATATGCTGCCGCTGACAAAGGAGCGTGCGCTGGAACTCATGGAGCGTGATGTGACCGTGTATATGCTTCACACGGACAACACTGAGGCCATGGCGTTTGATGCCGATGAAATCCGCAGCTTTGACGGCATCTTCGGCGTGGAGGTTTCCGAATGGGAGACGGTCAAAGACCGCTTCGCGCCGCAGGACTATGAGAAAGCGTTCCTCGATAACCCAGCCGACAGTTTTGCCATTTATCAGCTTCGGGATAATGATGACACGGCGCGTCTCCACTATATGAACTCTGAGTATCTGGAAAAGAAGGGGCTTTCCGTCCAAAAGGAGAATTACGCCGCTGTCTATGCGGGCAACCTTGACCGCAGGGGTGATACGCAGGATAAATTGAACGGGCTGTATGAGACCTTCAATATCCGCCGCCCGGAGGATTTTCGCGGTCACAGTCTGTCCGTCAGCGACATCGTAGCGCTGAAGCAGAACGGCGTGGTATCCTGTCATTACGTCGATTCCTGGGGCTTCAAGGAGCTGCCGGGTTTCCTCAAGCCGGAGAACTATCTGAAAAATGCGGAGATGGCCATGGAGGATGATTTCGGCATGATCGACGGTATCATCAACAATGGCCCGCGCAAAACAGTTGCGGAGCTGGAGGAGCAGTCCAAGACCGGGAAGCCCATTTCTCTGCTGGAACTGGCACAGGCCGTACACCGCGAAGACGAGGAAAAGCACCGAGCCCAGCAGCCGGTGCGCAGAGAAAAGCCCGGCGAAAAGCCTTCCATCCTTGCAAAGCTGAAAGCACCGTCCGTGGCCGATACCAAATCTGTGAAGAGCGCCCCGAAACGGAGCGCGGAAAGGGAGCTGTGACATGAGCGACTTTACATTTGACGAGATCAACCTGATGTGCATTTACAATACCGGCACCCGCGCCGGTCTGATGCAGGAGCTGACAGATATGCGCGGGCATCTGGAACCAGACGAAACCGAACTGTTGGAACTGACCGACAGTGTCCTGCACAAGCTGGGCAGCATTACCGATGAGCAGTTTGCGGAGCTGGAGCTGATACCGGACTTCGATATGGACGAATAAGAAAAATGCGCCAGCGGGAGCGGCTTTCGGGTCGCTCCCGTTTTGCCCCTGTGATTCTATTTCCCAAAATCGAAAAAATATTGATTTCGGGAAATAGAATGGGTATAATAAGCGCAGAGGTGATGAAAATGAAGCTGATAGACCGAGGTATGTATCTCCGAAAGCTGGTCGGGGTGATTGGGACGCCGGATATCAAGGTGGTCACAGGTGTCCGACGCAGCGGTAAGTCAAAACTGTTGGAAGCATTCAAGGGGTATGTAGAGGCTAATATCGCGGACGCCAATATCGTGCATATCAATTTCAACCTGACAAAGTATGAGAAGTTCAAGGACTATCATGCCCTGAACGATTATATTGAAAGCGCCTATGTCGATGGCAAGCAGAACTTTGTCCTGATCGACGAGGTGCAGATGTGTCCGGGTTTTGAGCTTGCCATCAACAACCTCCATGCGCAGGAACGATTCGACATCTATATTACAGGCTCAAACGCTTTCCTGCTGAGTTCAGACCTTGCTACACTTTTCACGGGTCGAACCTTTGAAGTGAAAGTGTTCCCATTCTCTTTCAGCGAGTTTTGCGAGTATTATTCCCTCACGGACAGGTATGCAGCTTTTTCCCGGTATCTGAGAGAGGGCGGCATGGCCGGGTCGTATCTTTATCAAGACCCGGAAGCCAAATACGACTATATCGCGGACGTATTCGATACATTGATTGTCAGGGATATCCGGCAAAAATATAAAATCCGCAACCCGATCCTGATGAACCGCATTGTCGATTTCCTAATGGACAATATCTCCAACCTTACGTCTGCAAGAAACATCGCGGATGCGCTCACAGGCAACAAGGACAAGATCAACCACAAAACCGTCGGGAACTATATGCAGTATCTGTGCAATGCCTTCGCTTTCTATCGCGTTCGCAGGTATGACATTCAGGGGAAAAAGTATCTGGCCTCCAGCGATAAGCTGTATCTGAGCGACCACACCTTCCGGTATGCGAAGCTGGGAACCAAAAATCTGGACTATGGGCGCATACTGGAAAACATCGTTGCCATTGAACTGCTCCGGCGCGGATATGAGGTCTATGTCGGGGTTCTATACAAAAAAGAGATAGATTTCGTCGCCATCAAGCGCAATGAAAAGCTCTATATTCAGGTTTCAGACAACATCAGCGACGCAAAAACCTTCGAGCGCGAGGTAAGCCCTCTGCTCCAGATCAAGGACGCTTATCCGAAGATGGTGCTTGCCAGAATCCGGGATGAAGCGTACCAATACGAGGGTATTCAAATCGTGGATATTGCGGACTGGCTGGCAGAACAGCCTTCTACTTCCCAAAAATGAAAATATTTCGATTTTGGGAAATAGACATAGAGATTTTATGAACAAGAAGCACGGGCACTACTGTAAGGTGTGCGGAGAATATAAGTCAAACGAGCGTTTTTCAGGCAGCGGCCATGCGGCGCACATCTGCAAGAAGTGCGCCGCACTGCCTGCCGCACAGCGGTCAGAGACGATGATCCTCACCAAGCTGTGGAATCTGCCGTGGCAGTTATCCACGCAGCAGCGGGAATGGCTCAAAGGACTGCAAAACGACAGCCGCCCGGAGGTGGCCGCCGCAGCGAAAGAGTTGTATGCAGACCGATTTCCCTATGCGGCGCGGAATGTGCGCAAAAAGCAGATTCATATTCTCCACATAGAATTTACCGTATGCGGCGAGGTCATTGACGAATATGGTGATGTCTGCTGCGAAGACCTCCATGTTATCCTTGACCGGAAGGAACACACGGTAACGCTCCGGCAGGAAAATGAGACAGCACAGATCACTTTGACGGAAAAGGAAATGCGCAAGCTCCTAAATGTCATTGTCAACAGCTACGAAGTCTTCTGTTGGGAGGACGACCATGGCGTTTCCGACACTGCCAACACAGACGATTTGTGGGAAGACGAATGGGAGGCTGAATCCCCAGATGAAGCGGCTCTCAAAGAACCGGGGCGTGAGGATTCTCCATCGTGGACGGTATCGGTGCGTTACACGAACGGTGAAGCACAAGATATGCGCGGGTACGACGACCTACCAGATCGTGCAAACGAGCTGGCGCTGGAATTGCTTGCGCTGTTTGAGGATGAACCTGATATGGAGGATGATGAATCAGACGGCGAATTTGACCCTGATGTGAGAGAAGCGCACCTGTCCATGTTTTCTATTTCCCAAAAACAAAATTTTTTTGATTTTGGGAAATAGAAAGTCAACTTAATAGATGCCGCTCCTTTACATAGAGCACCCAATTCCGGGTGCTCTAATTTTTTACCCAAAGGAGGTAGCCCTATGCCGAGTAAATATCAGGAGTACAGGCAGATGGCAGACACAGCGGAGCGGCAGCTTACCAGCAGCTACAAAAGCTGGACGCAGTTCCTGCGCACAGCCGCACGGCTCTACAAGTATCCGTATAACGAGCAGGTCATGATCCACGCCCAGCGACCGGACGCGACCGCCTGCGCCGAGTACGACTTTTGGAACAAAAAGATGGGGCGCTTTGTCCGGCGCGGCTCCACCGGCATTGCCCTTATAGACACAAGCGGCCAGAAGCCGCAGCTGCGATACGTCTTTGACGTGGCCGACACCGGCGAACGGGAACACTCGCGCCCCGTGCATCTCTGGCAGTTCCGCGCAGAGCATGAGGATGCCATCGCTGCCACGCTGGAGCGAAGCTACGATGTGTCCGGCAGCAATGGCATTGTCGAGCAGATGGAGTCAGCGGCTGCCCAGCTTGTAAAGGAATACTGGGTGGATAACAAGCGGGACATCCTCTACAACATTGACGATTCCTATCTTGATGGGTATGATGAGTTCAACACCGAGGTACAGTTCCGAAACGCTGCAAAAGCCAGCATCACCTATATGCTCATGAGCCGATGCGGATTGGAGCCGGAAGCCTACATGGAACCGGAAGATTTTATGCCCGTGTTCGACTTCAACACACCGGCTGCGGTTGCGGCGCTGGGCACGGCGGTCAGCGAGATCAGCCAGCAGGTACTCAGACAGATAGAAGTTGCCATCCGAAATTATGAGCGCGAAAGGAGCCAGAAAAATGACCGAATTGACTTACACGAAGAACGGAGATTACCGGATTCCCGACCTGAAGCTGAGCGAGGAGCCGGGGAGCAAGCCCCTGGGCAAGTACGGGATGCTGCGGAAGACGTACCTTCAGGAGCATCGTCCCATCCTCTGGAACCAGATGATCCTGTCCGAGACGCTGTTCCCGCACCTGCGGGAGATCGACGAGACGGCGCACCGGAGGCTGGAACAGATGATGCCGGTGCTGATGCAGTCGGCGGGCGTGACGGAAGCGCTGAAAGCCAGCGACCCATTGACGTGGGTGGGGCTGATGAACAGCTGCAAGGCACAGGCGGAAGAGATCATTCTGAACGAGTTGGTGTACAACTGACCAATGACGCGCTGGAAGCAGAACCGGCGCAGCCCACAGCGGCATATCAGATGAGCCTGTTTCCTACGGAAGAGGAACAAATTGCATATATCGACACAGCGGAGAGCGTCAGTGATACGCCCTCCGCTTTTTCCATGTTCATTCCACAGGACGATATCGACCACATCCTGCGCACAGGCGGCAATGCGGATGAAGCACGCATGAAAATTACCGCAGAGTTCTCCAAGCAAAAGCCCATAGAGGATCGCGCGGCATTTCTGAAAGCTCTTTACTACGGCGGCAACGGCCTGATTACGGAAAACGGCAAGTTTTCCGCATGGTATGGAGACGATGGCATCCATATTGCAAAGGGTGATGCTGCACGGCATCTCCGTTCTGCACAGGTCGTCAGTTGGGCAAACGCAGCGGAGCGCATTGAGTCGCTTCTGGGTGGCGGCGCATTTGCCACCAATCTTGAAGTCACGGAAGCTCCTCGCTATGAGCGGCTGGGTATCGCCGTCGCAGTCTGGAACCTTTACCATGATTTTTCGGATGAAGCGAGGTCGCTGGGGTATCTGTCCTGCCTGGGCAATATTCACAGCACCAATTTTCCAGAGGAAACGGAGCGTCTGACGGACGATCTACTGAATCCGGCGTTCCGGGATAGGCTCCTGTCGGAATACAAGGTATTCCTTGATGCCTACCGTGAGAACCGGGAGCTTCTGCGTTTCCATTTCCACCGTCCGCAGGCGCTTCTTACACGCATGGAAGATCTGTCATTGCCGCGCAAAGAACATCACTCCGATATGGCGACTGTTCCTGCAACCGGCAGGTTTATCACCGAAGATGAAATTGCGGCTTCTCTTGCAAACGGAAGCGGCTTTGAGGGTGGAAAGACCCGCATCTATGAGTTTTTCCAGACTCCGCACACGCCCAAAGAGAGCGCCGATTTTCTAAAAAAGGAGTACGGCGTCGGAGGACGAACCCACGCCGTATCCAGAGAAAGCGGCAGCTATGAAGATCACGGCAGCAAGGGCATTATACTGAAAAAGAACGGCTGTGCAGACATTCAGATGAATTGGAACAAGGTCGCTTCGCGCATCTCGGAGCTGGTTCGGTTGAACCGCTACCTTACGCCGGATGAGCAGGCAGCCTATGACAAGGAAATGGCGCAGGACGCCATGCGGAACGCGGTTTATAACGACTATAACGACGTAAAGGCGGCGCACCCCGATGAAATTGTGCTGTATCAGGTTGGGGACTTCTTCGAGCTGTATGGCGAGGATGCGCGGGCAGTTGCAGATGATCTCAGCCTTGAGCTGACGCGCCGCAATTTGGAGGGAGTAGGCCGTGTTACCATGTGCGGCTTCCCTGCAAAGGATTTGGAGAAATACGTTGAAAAGCTGCGGGAAAAGCATGATGTAACAATTTCGCGCATTGGCGATTCCAGTCATGAATACACAGCATATACACTCCCATCTATCGACCATGAAGCCGAAAATGCCATCAATGCCTATGAAGCAGAGTACGGCGCAGACGGAACGAGGGCGTTCCGCGACCTCGCAGAAGATATGCCCCAGCCCACGGTGCAGATACAGCTTGAACGGTACAGACCTATTGTAATTGCTACAGTTTCAGATGATACCGCTTATCGCAACGCCTGCGGTCACTCCGATAGGGAAAACGCGGAGATTGAGTGCAACGCCGCTGTGCGCCGTGCCATCCTCGGTTCAAAGGATATGGAGCTGATCCGGCTGTTTTCGGATGTACCGGAATTCCGCAGCCGTTTGCATCAGGAGGTTTTTGAGGGAACCTATGAGCGGCTTCATGATCTGCTTCGTCCTCTCTCGCAGGATGATATAGACGATGCTCTCCGTGCATGGAACGGAAATGTCAGGAGCAAACACGCCGTGGTGCGGTATATGGAGCAGCACGGACGTGAAAAAGAAACTGCTGCATGGCTTGCTCACGAGTACGGCGGCAAGGAGGGCAACAATCTCTTTATCGTCCGCGCTGGAAGCCCGGAAACCGCCGAACTGTCATGGGCAAAAGTGCAGCGGCGTATCGCACAGCTTATCCGCGAGGATAACTTCTTCACGGAGCAGGAACGCGACAATTTCGATGATATTGACCCCGTTGCCATTCGGGAAGCCCTCGCCGAGCGCGGCATTGTGGGCGGTAAAGTGGTTGACCCCGAAAAGCTGAACAGTGATCCATTCATCCAGCGTGTGATGCAGGATACGGAGCGTGTCGCGGAGCAGGAAGAACCTGCACTCGACCCCGCAGACCGCTTTCATGTGGTGAGCCTTGACCGGGGCTTTCGTACCCTGTACGCCGTGTGGGACGACGAGGCCCACGGCTACTATGTGGACGCAGACGGCGTGACCGAGGAATTTACAAGCGAATGGCAGGCGGAGGCGTACCGGCCGGAACTGCAAGGACAGGCGGAGCAGGCGCTTTTAGAGCGTGCAAAGGGGCTGATCTCCGACTTCTGCCGGAGCGAATACGGCTCAGAGGCGGATTTCAGCGACCCTACCAAGATTGGCGTCGCCTACACCACCGTCACCGACGATGAGATTCCCGTTCAGGTGAATATCGACCTTGTGAATTACCGACTGGAGCGCTATCTGGACGATGAGCATCTGGAAAACCGCCAGTACGGCTCTTTGCAGGAGCTTATTACCAACGAGCTGGAAAACCTCGATTTCAGCGACCTCATTCATGTTTCGGATGAGGATGTGGAGCAATACCGCTGGGATGAGCCAGAGGAAGCAGTTACAGACGTTCCCGAAACAGCTCCTGTTCCGCAGCGAGAACCGTTCCCGTATTCCGTAGGCGATACGGTATATTTGGAGGACGGCAAGCCGTTCATTATTGAGAACATCGGCCTTTTTGATATTTCTCTCCGTGACCCGACGCTTCTCTACCCTATCTCCCGTGCGGAGAGCAGGGAGAGTTTTGCACGGCTCATGGAGCGGTATCCGCAGCCGGAACAGGCACCCACCTACACCGAGGAAACCGTGGCGGTGTATCCCGGTGACAAAAATAACCTCCCCTATGATGTGGAGATTCGCACTCTGCGCTTTGACGAACCGGAGCATGACCCGCCCTCTGCGGAACCCGCCGAGCCTGAACCACCCGCCATGAGCGAGGAAGAAAGGCTGACTCTGGAGCAGGAAGGGCGCGCGGCACTCTCGGAAATGGGAGAGTTCGTGCCTGATTTTGATGATGCCATTTCTCAGGCTGAGATCGACGAGCCTCCCGCACACCGTCCTGCGGTATCTATCCCCATTGACGGCGAGTGGCAGGACTTTCCCAGCGTCGCCGCTGCGGAGCAGGCCGCTTACGCTGACTTCAAGGCGGCAAGCCACCGCGACGCGCAGAATTTCCACATCACCGATGATGCCCTCGGCGTCGGCGGCGCAAAAGCAAAGTTTCGGGCAAATATGGCGGCGATCCAACTCCTGCAAGAGCTGGAGTTTGAGGGCTTACAGGCCAGCCCGGAGCAGCAGGAAATCCTCTCCCGCTATGTGGGCTGGGGCGGTCTTGCGGATGCCTTCGACGAGAATAAGCCAAACTGGTCGGACGAGTTTGCAGAGCTGTACGCCACACTTTCCCCGGAGGAATACGCTGCCGCCCGTGCCTCCACGCTGAACGCCCACTACACCAGCCCCACCGTCATCAAGGCAATCTATGAAGCGGTCGGCAATATGGGCTTCCAGACCGGCAACATTCTGGAGCCGTCTATGGGCGTCGGCAACTTTTTTGGCCTGCTGCCGGAGCAGATGCAGGGCAGCAAGCTCTACGGCGTGGAGCTGGACAGCATCACCGGACGTATTGCCAAGCAGCTTTATCCCAAGGCGGACATTACCATCGCGGGCTTTGAAACAACGGACAGGAAAGACTTTTACGACCTTGCCGTGGGCAATGTCCCGTTCGGACAATATCAGGTAGATGACCGGGCTTATAACAAGCTCGGTTTTTCCATTCACGACTACTTCTTTGCCAAAACCCTCGACCAAGTGCGTCCGGGCGGCGTGATTGCGTTTGTGACCTCCCGCTACACGATGGACAAGCAATCGCCCGAAGTCCGCAGGTACATCGCGCAGCGGGCGGAGCTGCTGGGTGCCATTCGTCTGCCCAACAATGCGTTCCGCGCCAACGCTGGTACGGATGTGGTTTCGGATATCATCTTCCTGCAACGCAGAGAACACCCCATTGAGATTGACGAGGACTGGATTCACCTTGGCCAGTCCGAAAACGGCTTTGCCATCAACAGCTACTTCGCAGAGTATCCGAAAATGGTGCTTGGAACCCCATCTTCGGAGAGTACGCAGTACGGCAAGCAGGATTATACCGTCAATCCCATAGAGGGTGCAGATTTGGGAACGCTGCTCCATGAAGCGGTGCAGAAAATCGGCGGTAAATATCAGGAGGCAGAGCTGCCAGACCTCGGCGAAAACGAGAAGATCGGCACGTCCATTCCCGCAGACCCAAATGTAAAAAACTTCTCCTACACCATCGTAGACGGTGAGGTGTATTACCGGGAAAACAGCGTCATGGTCAAGCCTGACCTGAACGCAACGGCAAAAGAGCGCGTCAAGGGCATGGTGCAGCTCCGGGACTGCGTACAGAAGCTCATCGGGCAGCAAATGGATGGCTTCATTTCCGATGAAGCCATCCAGCAGACACAGCGGGAGCTGGATGCCCTCTATGATTCCTTCACGGCAAAGTATGGGCTTATCAATACGCGCGCCAACAATCTGGCGTTTGCGGATGACAGCTCGTACTTCCTGCTCTGCTCTCTGGAAATGCTGGATGAAGAAAATAACCTCAAACGCAAAGCGGACATTTTCACAAAGCGCACGATTCGACCTCACGAGTCCATCACATCCGTGGATACGGCATCGGAAGCGCTGGCGCTGTCTATCTCGGAAAAAGCCTGCGTGGAGATGGACTATATGGCGCAGCTCTCCGGCAAAAGTCAGGAAGAGCTGGTCGATGAGCTGACCGGCGTTATCTTCTTTGATCCCGTGGAGCGTGAATGGCAGACAGCAGACGAATATCTCTCCGGCGATGTCCGTGAGAAACTGCGCATTGCCCGCAGCTACGCTGCACCCGGATTCCCAAGAGACGGCCTTGCAAACTACGCCGCCAATGTTGCGGCTTTGGAACAGGCACAGCCCAGGGATCTGGACGCTTCGGAAATCGAGGTGCGCCTCGGCGCGACATGGATCGACAAAGAGTATATCAGGCAGTTCATGTTTGAGCTGTTGGAGCCTGCTTTCTATGTACGCCGGAATATTGACGTCAACTACTCGGATTTCAGCGCGGAATGGAATATCACCGGCAAGAGCGTCGTAGGGCGCAGCGACATCAACGCCAATATGACCTACGGCACGGAACGCGCCAATGCCTACAAGATTCTGGAGGACACGCTGAATCTGCGCGACGTGCGCATTTACGACACCATCGAGGATGCGGACGGCAGAGAAAAGCGCGTGCTCAACTCCAAGGAGACCACACTTGCTCAGCAGAAGCAGCAGGCCATCAAGGACGCTTTTCAGGAATGGATATGGAAAGACCCAACGCGGCGGCACGATCTGGTTCAGAAGTACAACGAGCTTTTCAATTCCACCCGTCCGCGCGAATACAACGGACAGCATATTACGTTCTCCGGTATGAATCCGGAGATTCAGCTTCGTGAGCATCAGTTGAACGCTGTTGCTCACATTTTGTATGGCGGCAACACGCTCCTTGCACACGAAGTTGGCGCGGGCAAGACTTTCGAGATGGTTGCGGCGGCGATGGAGAGCAAACGCCTCGGCCTTTGCCACAAGCCCATGTTTGTGGTGCCCAATCACCTGATTGAGCAGTGGGCGTCGGAGTTCCTGCGTCTATACCCCTCTGCCAATATCCTCGCCGTCACCAAGAAGGACTTCGAGCCGAGAAACCGCAAGAAGTTCTGCGCCCGCATCGCCACCGGCGACTATGACGCCGTTATCATCGGCCACAGCCAGTTTGAGCGTATCCCGGTTTCCAGAGAACGGCAGGAGCGGATGCTGCAAGAGCAGATTTATGAAATCGAAGATGGTCTGATGGAGCTAAGGGCAAATAATGCCGAGCGCTTCACCATCAAGAGTTTAGAGAAGACAAAAAAGAGCCTCGAAGTGAAGCTCAAGAAATTGCAGGACACCAGCCGCAAGGATGATGTCATCACCTTCGAGCAGCTTGGCGTAGACCGGCTCTATGTGGACGAAGCCCATGCGTTCAAGAACCTGTTCCTCTACACAAAAATGCGCAATGTCGCGGGACTTTCCACCACCGACGCACAGAAATCCTCCGACATGCTCCTGAAATGCCGGTACATTGATGAGATCACCGGCAACAAGGGTATTGTGTTTGCAACCGGCACGCCGGTGTCAAACTCCATGACAGAGCTGTACACCATGATGCGCTATCTCCAGCATGATATGCTTCAGAGAAAACATCTGACACATTTCGATTGCTGGGCTTCCACCTTTGGAGAGACTGCGACGGCCATTGAGCTTGCCCCAGAGGGCACCGGCTACCGGGCGCGTACCCGATTTTCAAAGTTCTTTAACCTTCCGGAGCTGATGCAGCTATTCAAGGAAGCTGCCGACATCAAGACGGCGGATCAACTGCATCTGCCCACGCCGACGCCCATCTACCACAACGTCGTGGCACAGCCGACCGAGATTCAGAAAGGCATGGTGCAGGAGCTTTCCGAGCGTGCCGCAAAAGTCCACGCGGGAATCGTGGATGCAAGCACCGACAATATGCTCAAAATTACCTCGGATGGGCGCAAGCTGGGGCTTGACCAGCGCGTTATCAATCCCGACCTGCCCGATGAGGCAGGCAGTAAGGTTAATCTGTGCGTGGATAATATCTATTCCGTCTGGAAGGACGGACAGGCAGATAAGCTCACCCAGCTCGTCTTCTGCGACCTCTCCACACCGAAAGCGGCAGTGCCTGCATCCAGAGCGGCAAAAGCCGCAGGCGGGAATCTCGACAGCCCGGAGCTTCATGTGCTGGAAGCTGCTATCGGGCAGGATACAGCCGAAGAACCGGCGTTCACGATTTACGACGACATCCGGGAAAAACTCGTCGCCCGCGGCATCCCCCGTGAGCAGATCGCGTTCATCCATGAAGCCAATACCGAGGTGCGGAAGAAGGAGCTGTTCAGCAAGGTGCGTGCCGGTCAGGTGCGTGTGCTCATGGGCAGCACCTTCAAGATGGGCGCTGGCATGAACGTGCAGGACAGGCTTGTGGCGCTCCATGACCTTGACTGCCCGTGGCGTCCCGGTGATTTGGAGCAGCGCAGCGGCCGCATCATCCGCCAAGGCAACCGCAACAAGGAAGTCCACATCTACCGTTACGTCACAGAATCCACATTTGACGCCTACCTTTGGCAGACGGTAGAGAACAAGCAGAAATTCATTTCTCAGATCATGACCTCAAAGTCCCCGGTTCGCTCCTGCGAGGATGTGGACGAAACAGCGCTTTCCTATGCAGAGATCAAGGCGCTGTGCGCCGGAGACGAGCGGATCAAAGAGAAGATGGATTTGGATGTGGACGTTGCGAGATTGAAGCTGATGAAGGCCAGTCATCAGAGCCAGCAGTACAAGCTGGAGGACAGCCTTTTGAAGAAATTCCCGGAGGACATTGAAAAGTCCAAGGGGTTCATTTCCGGCCTTGAGGCAGATATGAGAACGCTGGCGGCGCATCCGCACCCGGAGGACGGCTTTGCCGGTATGACGGTTAAAAACGACAATCTTACGGATAAGGACAACGCCGGTGCGGCGCTGTTGGAAGCGTTTAAGGATGTGTGGGGTATGGAGCCGGTGCCTATCGGCACCTACCGCGGATTCCAGATGTCCCTCACGCTGGAGGATTTCGGCAAGGATTATGTCCTGACGCTCAAAGGACAGATGGCCCATCGCGTGACGCTGGGCAAGGATGCTCGCGGCAACCTCACTCGTATCGACAACGTTTTGAACGCTATGCCGGACAGATTACAGAATGTCAGAAACACGCTGGACGCACTCACAGCGCAGATGGAAGCTGCAAAGGCAGAGCTGGGGAAGCCGTTCCCGCAGGAGGAAGAGCTTCGCGTAAAATCTGCGCGGCTTGCCGAACTCAACGCCGAGCTGAACATCGACGAGCGCACGCCCATGGAGCAGTTAGCGGATGAGTCTGCGATTTCTGCAAAAGCAGAGCGCCCCTCCGTTCTGGCACGGCTGAAAGCGCCGTTGTCCCAGCCCCGCGCCGAGGAAAAATGCAGGCATAAGGACAAGGAAGAACGATAAAAAGCAGCGGCTTCGACGAAATTCAATCTTCGTCGAAGCCGCTGTGTTCCTCAATTAGTTGGTCTGTATCATAGCAGAATCGACAGCGTAAAGAAAGGAGCCTATCACTCAATATGGAAAGCAATATTAAAATCAAAGCCACCGTGCCGGAAATGAGCGAGTTTTTTGAGAAAGACAATGGTGTGCGCCATTACGAGATTAAAGATAAACGTTATACACAGGCAGAATTGGATGCCATGCCGGAGGACAAATACAATAGCGAGGTGTTCGCATTTTCCGTCTGCTATCGGCACATGGAGTTGGAAAAACCGCTGACCGGCACATTTACAATTGCAGGGCTGACAGAAAAGATGGACGCATTTAGAGCAGCCGACAGCCGACTCCACACGCCAGTCTATAAAAATGACGCAGAGTATGCCATTGAGCATGACGAGCTGCCCGCGTATCGGGAATCCTTTCGCGTAAACATGGCCTGCCGGGACGCACTGGAAGCCGCAATCCATGAAAGCTACCACGACTACTGCCTCGACACAGGCAAAGCCGCCGCACAGGTTGCAGCGCAGTTCGGCATGGAGCGTGTGGCGTATGTGCTTGCCAATACCGTGCGTGCGTTTGACCACGACGGGCGAATCAGCCGCGACAACAAGGCGTGGGCGCAGACGGTTCCGGTCTGCACCGATACCGACGAATGGGGGCATGAACGCAGCCGATACTTTCTCGTGTCGCAGGTCAATCCCGGTCTTGTCGATCTGCTTGTCTCCCGTGTGCGCGAGGAACTGGCGAAAGAAAAAGACGCACCGGAAAAACGCCCGTCCGTACTGGAGAAGATTCAGAAAAACAAAGCGGCGATTCAGGCGAAAACCGCAGAGAAAAAACTGCCTGGGCAGGAGCGATGACCATGGCCAGAAACAGAAATGTACAGATCATCTTCTGGGTGTCCGAAAAGGAAAAGAGCATGATCGAAGAAAAGATGGCGCAGGCGGGTATGACAAATCTCAGCGCCTATCTGCGCCGCATCGCCATTGACGGCATGATTGTCCGGTTGGAGCTGCCGGAACTGAAAGAAATGGTCTCGCTTCTGCGCTACGCCAGCAACAACATCAATCAGATCGCGCGTCGGATGAACGAATCCGGGCGCATCTATGATACAGATTTGGAGCAGGTCGTCCAAAATCAGGAGCAGCTTTGGGGTATGGCGAATGGAATATTGACGCGGCTTGCTGCAATCAAATGATGGGGTTCTGATTCCAACCGTTGTTCTCAAAAAGCTTCTGACATCCTTGCGCTTTATATCAACTCGTGTAGAATAGAATCAGAAAAGAAAGGAGCTGTCGGCAATGAGATTGATTCTGAAAATTTTGCTTGCCCCGGTCATGCTTGTACTTGCGTTCCTGATCTGGCTCTGCACGCTGACCCTGCATATTTCCGCTGTGCTGTTGAATGTCCTATCTGTGCTTTTCGTCCTTGTGAGTATTTTCAGCTTCATCGACCACGATGTAAAAAACGGAGTAATCGAGCTGGCGGCGGCATTTGCGCTTTCGCCCTACGGTCTGCCAATGATCGGCGCTTGGCTCGTTGCACAGCTTCATCTGCTGCGAGACTGGATGAAAGAAAAAGTATATGGATAACACAGGCGCGGAAGTGTAAAAGCTTCCGCGCTATCTCTTTACAAAGGGGGGCTTGCCAGTGGCGACCACGCGAATCATTCCCATGCACGTCAACAAGGGCAAGACCATTGCCCAATGTCTGACGGAGCGGACGGACTACGCGAAGAATCCGGACAAGACGGAAGACGGCGAATATATTTCGACTTATGCCTGTGACGCAAAGACAGCAGACAGTGAATTTCTGTTATCCAAACGCCAGTACCGGCAGCTCACCGGCCGGGAACAGGCCAGCGATGTGATTGCGTATCAGATCCGGCAATCCTTCAAACCGGGGGAGGTCACGCCGGAGGAAGCCAACCAGATCGGCTATGAATTTGCCAGGCGCTTCACCAAAGACGACCATGCCTTTATCGTCTGTACCCACACAGACAAGCAGCACATTCATAACCATATCATTTGGAACTCCACTACGCTGGACTGCACACGGAAATTCCGCAACTTCTGGGGCAGCACCGAAGCTGTCCGGAAGCTCAATGATCTTGTCTGTATGGAGCACCGGCTGTCTGTGATTGAGAATCCGAAGCCGCACGGCAAGAGCTACAACAAATGGCTGGGCGGCAATGCAAAACCCTGTCAGCGTGATCTGCTGCGTGCGACCATTGACGCGGCGCTTGCGAAGAAGCCGAAAGATTTTGAGGCGTTTCTGAAGCTGGTGGAGGAAGCCGGTTATACCGTAAAGCGCGGCAAGCATGTCACCTTCATGCGGGACAGTCAGCCGCAGAATATCCGGCTCCGGTCGCTGGGCGAGGGTTATTCGGAAGAAGAGCTGCGGGCTGTGATTCTCGGTACGCGGGTGCATACGCCGCGCCGGAAAAAGACGTATCCTTCCAAAGCGCCGAGGCTGACGCTGATTTCGCAAATCGAAGCAAAAATCGGCAGCGGCAAAGGTGCTGCATACGATCAGAAGCTGAAAGTTGTGAAGCTGAAAAGCATGGCCGAAACGCTGCTGTTCATTCAGAAGCATGACTTCGCGGATTTCGATGCACTGGCCGATTATGCGGATGCTGCAAGTGGCAGGACGAAGGAACTGACAGCGAAAATAAAGGCGGCAGAAAGCCGCATGGCGGAGATCACCGTGCTAAAAACGCACATCATCAACTATGCCAAGACCAGAGATATCTACACTGCCTATCGCAAGGCCGGGTACTCCAAGAAATACTACGATGCGCATGAGAGCGACATCATCATCCACAAGGCGGCGAAGAAAGCATTTGACGATCTGGCGCTGAAAAAACTGCCAACAGTCAAGAGCCTGCAAGCAGAATATTCTGATCTGCTGGTGCAGAAGAAGCTCGATTATGCGGCGCTTGCCAAGGCACGCGAGGAAGCCAGGCAGCTTCAGATTTATAAGGCCAACGCCGAGATGCTTCTGCGCACAGATGCCGATGAACAGCGGCAGACACGAGAGCATCAACAGGAAAAATAGCACTGCTTTGCAGGGCGCAGCCGAACGGAAACCGTTCGTTCAATCAGGGGCTTGGGGAGAGTTTCCCCAACAAGCAAAGGGAGATTTCCGGTGACGGAAATCTCCCTGTTCGTCAAGTTTGTATAAACGCAGGCATTGCTTGCCAAGTG
>ENA-UOIY01001943-UOIY01001943.1-human-gut-metagenome-genome-assembly--contig:-P114-NODE-1943-length-18339-cov-8.355557_pt1 | contig 18339 bp, 20 predicted proteins | sample MGYA00242335_ERZ723882 | MGnify/ENA metagenome assembly ERZ723882
GTTGTCAGCAGCCCGTTTCACGGTCTGCGTGTAGTTCCTTGTAAACTGACCTAAAGCAAATTATAAAACACAGAAAGAAGCAGTCATAAATGAGTCTTTAAACAGAAATAATACAATACTTCAAGAAGAAATTAATAAAATTGATGCATGGGCAAATGATAAAATATCTGGAATTCAATTAAAGGTTGAATTATTAAGAGAACAAAGAAAAGAATTACAAAAACAAGCTGATTATTGCACTAATGCTTCCGAAAAAGTATCTTTAGAAAATGAAATTAACAAAATCAGTAAAACTATAAAAAGGTTATGGCTGGAATTGGCTGATAGTGAGGATGAAGTTGAAACAAAAAGAAAAGATATTATATCTAAACTAAAAGCTGAAAGTATGAAAAAAATCACTGATAACATGATTTTTGAAGTGGAATTTGAGGTGATTTAATTATGACTATATCCGATTATTATTCTGAGTTGATGAAGCAGTCATTTAATGATTCAGTTGGAATAAATTATACACCTTATGCTATTATGCTTTATCTAAAAGAGAATAAGTATTTCATTAAAAATGAACCGCTTGATAGTTTGTGTAGGTTCATCTATAGGTTTTATGCTGATAATCCTGAATATTCCAAAAAGAATAGCAGTGTTTTAATTTCTAACATTTCTCATTACTATGCATCTGATTTAAAAGAGTATGTAATAGAACAATGCTTATGTATTAGAAGAATGGAACGAATCCATATTCAAGATAAGTGTTGATGAGATACTTGTCTCTAAATATGAGTTAACCTTTAAATTCTATATTGGTGAAGAAATTAAAATAAAATTGTAAAAAGCTGCTTCAATTGAGTAATATATAATTGAGAGGTTCATGAACTCTCCCTAGATAGCACTAAGTTATGGTGATGCTCGGCAGTCAAGTACCTATGGGCCGTAATAGATAGAAGTACGCAGATTAAGGCAGTTAATCGGGTTTGACTCCAACCTACATAAATGGAGTCTTTTTATTTGCTAAAACTAGCCAAGATTATCAATTTGTGATATAATTAATTCGCAGTTAAGGAAACTGACAGCTTTCAATAGAAAGTTTGACTAACTAATCTTCTGTAACGCTATTATGAGGATTGCCCTTTGAGGTTCATAGCAATAGGTCGCCCTATGGTTGGTCACATGATTTCTGCAACTGACTAATCATAGGAGGTAAAAGCATCTTTTTTCGCATGAATTAAAGATGAAAGAAAAACGTATGGATTTAAACAAAGAGACTGCTATGCGCCTTTGGAATAAGTCTTTTGGTAAGGAAACTAAGGTAAAAGATTTTACTGGACGTACAATTGCTAAGGGTGCTTATAACGATCGTAATAGCGAATTTGGATGGAATGTAGATCATATTCTTCCACAAAGCAGGGGTGGCAAAACTGCTGACCATAATTTGGTATGCTGCCACATTCTTACGAATGATGAAAAAGCGGATAAGTTTCCAGCATTTAAGGCTAATGGAATCAACTTTGAAATTGTTAAGGTTGAAAACCATTATGAAATTAAACAGCTAACTAAGGAAGCAAAAAAGAAAAAGAAAGCACCAGAACATGATGATACAGTTAACTTCATGGATTCTGCATCTGGTGTTAGATTCTTTAAGCAATTAAAGGGTATTCAAAATAAGACTAGATTTGTTGGTTCAGTTCTTATCAGACTTCAAAATGTATCTAATACAGCAGTTATTGATTTTATTGAGAAGTTCCTTGATGAAGAGAATATCTCATATTCAATGTCAAACAATTATTGGAATACAGAGACTAGAATAGTTGCTAAAAACTATAACATGCCTCTTAAAGAAGACATGGCAAAGCTGCTAGATAAATGTATTCTTTTAAACACTTATCTAAAGTATTACTTCAAGCCACTGAACTATGTAACACAATATGATGTTTGTTACCAAGTCAATTGCTACGAGGATAAGCAAGATATGTATTTAGAAGCTCAAAAGATTAACTTCGATAATTTCAATGCAAGTCTTGATGATGCACTATTCATTAACAAGTTAGTCCATATCAATACTGAAGCTGAAGATAGAGAACCAGATCTAGATTTCAGTTATCATACTTACTGTAGGTATGATTACACTTATACAAAATTAGCCAAGAACTTAGAAAAGGAGGTAAGCGGAAAGTAGTAATGCTTGAAGCCTCCTTGAATTAGAATTTGGAGTAAGTGATGGGCGACAATCACTCATTCCAAAATAAAAGGCATATATTTTATACAGAACGATTTGAAATTCATTCGGAACGATTACAAGCCATTCAGAACGATTTGAAAATCATACAGAACGTTTTGTATCAAAATTGTATACCTTTGCCATAAGAAAAAGAGTGGTTTGATACGAAAAGTATCAAGCCTTTTTTGAAAGTAACGTGAATAGAAGCCTTTCGTGTTATTTAAACAAAACTTCGATGCAATTTAAATAGACAAAATGATATATTTTTGATATAATTGTAAAAAAGAACAATGGAAATTCAAAGAAGGCAATCTGAACTGTTTTCTTAGTAGAATACTAAAGAATGATATAGAAAATACAAAGTATATTAAATCAAAATAATGTTTGTGCATTAAGGAGGATAATGGTTAATGAAAAAAGCATTAAAAATACTACTAATAGTTGATGCTTGTGTTGCTGTTGCTTTTTTAATTGGTTATGAAATTAGGGAGGTGTTATTGTTGATGCCTTTTTCAAAAGATTTCTCTTTTGAGTTAACTTGGAACATATTTTTTATGGAATGCAAATTACCAGCACTCCTTTAGTTATAATTTTCACAATATATTACGTTAAATTTTAAATTAAAAAAATGTAAAAAGTGAATAAAGAGTTTGTTGCTTTTTAGAATATAACTGTTGATTGAAAGACGTCTTAGTATTATTTAGAACTATTGTGATTCAAAATGTTTATAATTATTTGAACATTTTTTCTTTAATTTCTAGGTGTAAATTTTAATAACTGTTGTAAATAAAATCGCAAGTTAAAAAAAGGCGTTACATTTTAAAAATATTTTTGAAATTGTAACACTTTTTTTATTTTTGTGGTATGCTATATGTGATATGAATGACTGTACTAATTAAAAGAAACCGATACTTATAAATATAATTTAATTAGAGTTTTAACTAGAGTAAGAAATTACGATAAGAGTCTTTTATTAAATCAAAAAAGAGTTAATAAATGAGAAAAGAATACAAAAGTATAGATAAAAGTTTATATAGGAGTTAGAATATGAACAAAAAAGAGAAAACAAATCTAATGAAAAATATAGCAGTCGAATGTATTTTGAAATATATTGGAAGTACTAATTCTAAAAAGACGCGAAAAGATATTTTAGATAATGCGACAAAAATTTTTAATGAAAAATGTAAACAAAGTAAAATAGCAATTGTAAAAAAAACTGAATCAAGAAGTTATATTGGTATGGCATTAAATGATTTACTTATTGATAAAACTTTGTTTAATAAAAATGGGGTTATTTCTAAAATAGAAGAAGATAAAATTATAGTTGATAAAGCTAAGTGTAGAACAATATTACTTGATTTATTGAAAAAGAAAGAATATAAAAAAGCAGATCTGTATAAAACTATTATCAAAGAATTAGGAGCAGATAAAACTACAAGTAAGCAAGATGACAATGAGATAAAAGAATATATAGGAAATTTGCTTTCTTCTTATGTTAATGATTGTACTTTAGAAATTTATGATAATAAGTATCGCATAAAGAATAAAATAAATGAAAAGCATCCCACAAAACCTATTTCAGAAACAGAGTTTAAAGAGAAATTTTTAAGCCGTTTACATGAAAATGGTGGTTCATTCTTTGAAAGATTTTTCGCAAATGTCCTAGAAAAATATTTTACACTTACTGGTAGAACGGTATGGGACTGTACTGTTAGTGGTGGATCAAATGATGGTGGTATTGACATCAAGATAAAACTGTCCGATGATCTTGGTTTTGTTGATGAAATTATGGTACAAGCTAAATGTAGAATCAATTCACAGGTTACTGAAAATGAAATACGTAATTTCTATGGAGCTATGAATGCAATTAAAGCAAGTAGAGGAATGTATGTTACGACATCAACATTTCATCCTAATGCGAACAAATTGTTGCATTCTTTAGATAATTGTGTTGGAATTGATGGTGATGGAGTATTCAACTTATCAAAGAAAGTACTTTATGGAATGAAAATAACTCATAATGGATATACTTTTGATGAAATGGTATTTGATATATAATATGTTCTATAAAAAAGTAATAAAGATTTTTAGAGGTATCTAGAAGTCTTTTTATTGTTTAAGAAAAATTGATATAAAAATTATACTTTAATTATTGAATCTACTATTTTGAAACTTAAATAATAGTTATTAACATACTTGAATAGTCTAATGACGTATGGTAAAATAAATACATAGAGAAGAGGCAATATATGAATTATATAAGGATTACCAAAGAAAACATTGATAAAGAACATATATGTTGTGCTATGTCAGGTAAGCAAAGCATTACAAAAAAAGAGTGGCTAAAACAACGCTTTGATGAAGGACTTGTATTTTATCGTAGTGAAGAGCGCGGTAAATGTTTCATTGAATATATTCCAGCGGAAAATGCTTGGGTGCCTATTATTGCAGAAGGTTATTTATATATTAACTGTTTGTGGATTGCAGGTTCAATGAAGGGCCACGGATATTCTAATGACTTATTAAACGAATGTATTCGAGATGCTAAAGCACAAAATAAAAAAGGAATATGTATTCTTTCTTCAGAAGGTAGAAAAAAAGAATTTTTATCAGATCCTAAATATATGCAACACAAAGGATTCAAGATTGCGGAGACATCCGATTGCGGTATAAATTTGATGTATTTGCCAATTGTAGAAGGAGTAGAACCTCCAAAATTTAAGGAATGTGCAAAGCATCCAAAAATTGATGAACATTGTTTTGTTATTTACTATACTGACCAATGTCCATTTACTTACTATTGGGTACCTCGAGTAAAAGCGGTCGCAAAAGAAAATAACATTCCTTTAAAGACAATTCATATCACAACAAAAGAAGATGCACAGAATGCACCTTCACCTGTAACAACATATGCATTGTTTAGTAATGGAGATTTTGTTACTCATGGAATTCAATCTGACAAAAAGTTTTTAGCCCTAGCAGGTATAAAATAAGAAACAGTGAGGAAAAGGTAATATGAAAAATAAATATTGGGTTGTATATATAAATGAAGATGATTCTGACTGGGTTAATGTTACATTCCCAGATATTCCAGGATTGAAAAGTTGTGGTGTTGGTATTGATGATGCTAGAAAAATGGCAAAAGAAGCTTTGGAGTATGCAATATCATTAGACTTTAATAATTGCAAATCTATAAAAATGAGTGACAAAAGCAAAATAATAGAAGAATATCCCAATGGATTAATAGAGGTAATGGAAGCAGGAGTATAATAGAGGTTTGATAGACCAACTATCAGGCCTTTTTAAATTTAATTTTAACAATTGATTTTATAAAAATACTGTGATATAATAATTTTGTTAGAATAGTTAATATTTCAAATCAACAAAAACTAGAATCTGTGTTGTTCAAATTATATATATGATTATGTTAGAATATTAGTGTGTTGACAAGGAGGTATAGGAGGTATATAATATGAACACAGATAAAATATATGCACAAAATATAGCAAGTGAATATGCACCAAAGGATGATTCAAAAATAGTTGCTTTAAAGAAATTAGACAAAAAAGCAAAACTACCAGCTGAGATTTTTACTTATAGTTTTGGAATAATTGGAGCTTTAGTATTAGGAGTTGGAATGTGTCTATCAATGAAGATAATTGGTGGTCAATCTACATTAATGGAAATACTTGGAATTATTATTGGTTTGATTGGAATTGTAATGGTGGGTGTTAATTATCCAATTTATAAAAAAATGTTAGAAAATGGCAAGAAAAAATATGCTTATGATATTATAAGACTTGCTAAAGAAATATCAGAAGAAGAATAACTTGATAAAAAGGGGCGATAGAGTGGATAAATATAAAAGTAAATATCTAAATACTGCCCTATGTATGGATGAGGCTTTATTAATACTTTTAGAAAATAAAGAATATGAATATATTACTGTAAAGGAAATATGCCAAAAAGCAGGAGTAAACAGAAGTACCTTTTATTTACACTACGAAACAATTGATGATTTACTAAAAGAAACTATTGAAATGGTTAATGAGCGCTTTTATAATTCATTTGGTCCAGTAAAAGATAGTTTTAAAGGAAATTGGAAAGTAAGTAGTAAAAAAGAAGAATTAGTTTTAATTACTCCTAAATACTTATCACCATATCTCAATTTTATAAAAGATAATAAGAAATTGTTTAAATTAATGTATAGTAGACCAATACTATTTAATTGTGAAAAAGTATTTAGAAAAATGTGTGACGACATATTTGATCCTATACTTACTATATTTTCTGTAGAAGATGATGAAAAAGAATATACTATGCAATATTATATTAAGGGTATTCTAGCAGTCATTATGGAGTGGGTAAATAAAGGTTGTCAAGATGATATTGAAAAAATAACTAATATTATTATAAAGTGTACATTAACTAAAACAAAAAAATAATATATATTGCACCTTTTTAATTAATTCATCAAAAATGTGATAGAATTAAAAAAAGGTGTTTTTATTGTGTGAAAAATATGACAAGATGTAAATGGTGCAATTTAAACAATAAAATATATGTAACATATCATGATAAAGAATGGTGCCAAGAAAGATATGATGACCAGTATTTATTTGAAATGTTAATTCTTGAATCTTTTCAAGCTGGTCTTTCTTGGGAATGCATTTTAAACAAAAGAGAAGCGTTTAGAAAAGCCTATGAACAATTCAATTTAAATAAAGTATGCAATTTTGATGAAGATAAAGTAAAAGAGTTGTTGAATGATGATAGTATAGTGAGAAATAAACTTAAAGTTATGGCGAGCATTAATAATGCTAGAATATTTAAACAAATAAAAATAGAATATGGATCTTTTTTCAATTATTTAAAGATATTCACACATGGCAAACGATACGTAGAAATAAATGAAGTAAGTTCAAAACTATCAGATGATATATCTAATGACTTAAAAAAAAGAGGAATGAAATTTGTGGGAACAAAAATCATATATTCGTATTTACAAGCAATTGGAATAATATATTCTCATGATGAAGGTTGTTACTTATATAAAAATAATTTACATATATGTTAATAAAAAAGAGATACTAAATAAGTAAAGAAAAGGAAGTGATACATTGACTAAATTAGCATTTTTTGATGCCAAAGAATATGATAAAAATAGTTTTGATATATATGCAAGACAAAATGATATTGAAATAAAGTATTATGAACCAAGATTAACTATTGATACAGTTAGTTTAGCTAGAGGATATGATGCGGTATGCGTATTTGTTAACGATATTGTTAATAAAGAAGTAGTTGAAAAACTAAAAGAATATGGAATAAAAGTTATACTTTTAAGATGCGCTGGTTTTAACAATGTTGATACTAAGGCATGTTATGGAGATATTCATGTTTATCGTGTTCCTGCATATTCACCGTATTCGGTTGCTGAACACACAATGGCGTTATTACTTACTTCAATAAGAAGAATTCATAAAGCGTATAATAGAACAAGAGAATTTAATTTTTCTTTAAACGGTTTAACTGGTTTTAACCTTTATGGTAAAACGGTTGGTATAATTGGAACAGGTAAAATTGGTAGAATATTTGCAGATATATGCAATGGTTTTGGAATGAATGTAATATGTTATGATAAATTTCCTAACAAGGATAGTGGTTTAAAGTATGTTTCGTTAGAAGAATTATTTAAAGAATCTGATATTATTTCACTACATTGCCCTCTAACTGATGATACTAAATATATTATTAATAAAGATAGCATGGATTTGATGAAAAAAGGTGTAGTTATTGTTAACACTTCAAGAGGGGCTTTAATTAATACTGAAGATTTAATTGAAAAAATTAAAAGCAAAAAAGTTGGTGCCGCATGTCTTGATGTATATGAAGAAGAAGGAGATATATTCTTCCAAGATTATTCTGGCCATATTGTTCAAGATGATCAACTTGCAAGACTTATATCAATGCCAAATGTAATAGTTACTTCACATCAAGCTTTCTTAACTACTGAAGCGTTAGACAATATAGCTAAAACTTCAATAGAAAATCTTATTAATTTTAATAAAGGTACACCAATTAGAGAAAATGAAGTGTGCTATATGTGTAAAAATCAAACAGAATGTAAAAAATTATTAAAAGAAAAATGTTTTTAGGTGAATAATGAAAATAATAGTAATTGGCTCAATAAACGTAGATTATATAGGAACTACTAAATATGAATTAATGCTTGGAGAATCTCATCCAGGAAGTGTTATCATTCAAGCTGGTGGGGTTGCAAGAAACATTGTGGAAAATTTAGCTAGAGTAAAGGCAGATGTTACATTTGTAACAGCGGTTGGAAATGACTTTTATGGTCAAAAATATAAAAGTGATTTGGAAGAATTAGGTGTAAAGATAATAATGCCTAAAAAAACTGAACAATATAATTCATCTATATATTTGGCAATAAATGATAAAGAAGGACAAATGGTTTATTCGGTTGTTAATACTGACATTGTTAGTTTAATAAATAAAGAATATATATCTACTATAATCGATACAATAAACACTTTTGATTATGTTTTAATAGATACTAACTTAGACAGTGATACAATAGATTATTTGTTTGAAAGAGTGAATAAACCAATAATATGTGATGCGGTGAGCACAATAAAGGCTGATAAATTAAGAAACCACTTAGACAAAATATATATATTAAAGGTAAATGAAAATGAATATTCACATTTGAAATCAGATTTAAATGAAAATATACCTACTAACTTAATAATTACAAATGGTTCAAAACCAGTGATATACATTACAAAAACATTTACTAAACAATATCAGCCAAAGCAAAAAGAAGATATCAAAAGTACAACTGGTGCAGGTGATTCATTTGTTGCGGGGGTAATAAGTGGAATACTTGATGGCTTACAAATAGAAGATGGAATCAAACGAGGTCTTGATTTTTCATATCAAACACTAGATGTTACTGGTGCTGTTAATCCAAATATAAAAAAAGGGTGAAAAACCCTTTTTAATTTTGCTCTAATTGTTTATATTCATCTTGATATGATTTTACGATTTGTTCAATAATTGATAAATTATTTGAAAAATTACTATATATAACATAATTTTGACGTTCCATGCTAAGATCTTTAATAGGAAGTATCGTTAGTTTCTTCTTTGTTACCTCGTCCATACAAGCACTTTTTGATAGAATTGATATACCAAAGTCTTTTCTTATTAAATCTTTAATAGTTGCAATATTATCAACTTCTAATACGACATTATAATTATTAATTGAATCATTAATAGCTTCAAGACTTGCTTCAAATATTTTTCTTGTGGTAGAAGATTTAAGTCTAAGTATTAATCTTTCTTTTTTTAAATCATTTAAAGTAATAACCTCTTTCTTCGTTAAGGGGTTATCATTATTTAATACGCAGACAAGATAATCAGTATCCAGTGGGAACCAATTAATATTTGCTTCAGTAATTTTACTATCCACCCAGGCAAAATCTAATTCATAATTTTCAACCATTTTGTATAAATTAGGAGTAGTATCAGTGATAATTATTATTGAAACGGTAGGATTAAGCTTAGTGAATCTTGCAACAATTTCGGTAATTGCGTTACTTTCTGCTGTATGTGTTATCCCCATTTTTATTTTTATTGAAAGATTATGTAGTTCACCAATCATTTGTTCTTCCATTGCTTTGAACTTTTTGGCAAAATTAACTATTACTTCACCTTCTCTAGTTAAAGTAATTTCTTTTTTGCCACGATTAATAATCTTGACATTATATTTTTCTTCCAATAGTTGAATTTGGTGACTAACTGCAGGTTGAGTTAGTGATAATTTTAAAGATGCTTTAGTGAAACTCTTTTCTTCTGCTACAGCAATCAGTGTTTTTAACTTTTGATCTAGCATATTTCCTCCAATTATAAAAAAAATTTATGAATGCCTAAAAAATCATAATTTGACTTTATGGAAAAATAAGGTATAATTATTGTAACACAAGTTTAAAAGTAATGCAAGAAAAGTTTAAAGAATTAAGTAAAACATTTAAGTTAGGAGGGATTATTATTAATAATATTTATGAAAAATTAAATATAACATCTGATATAGCTATAATTATCATATCAATAGCACTAATGTTGTTCTTAGGATTCTTGATGACAAGAATAACTAAAAAATTACGTTTACCAAATGTTACAGCATATATTGTAACAGGTATTTTAATAGGACCATACGTATTAAATCTAATACCACAAAAGATAATTGATGGTACAGCATTTCTATCTGATATAGCGCTTGCGTTTATTGCATTTAGTACAGGTGAGTTCTTTAGATTCTCTACTATCAAAAAGAACGGCCCTAAAGTAGTAATAATAACGTTATTAGAAGCATTATTAGCATCGATATTAGTTTTTGTTGTAATGTATTTTATATTACATCTAAATTTAGCATTCTCAATTGTGCTTGCCTCTTTAGCAGCAGCTACGGCTCCTGCCTCAACTGTTATGACAATTAGGCAAACTGGAGCAAAAGGTGATTTCGTTGATACTCTTTTACAAGTAGTAGCCCTAGATGATGTAGTTGGTCTTATTGCTTATAGTATCGCTATTTCTGTTGCAATGGTTAGTAGTAGTGGTACAAGTTCAAATTTTATGGATGTTGTTAAAAATATTGGCTTCAATGTATTATCACTTGCCCTTGGTTGCGGATTTGGATTTGTTTTAAAATGGTTAATGCCAAAGAAACGTTCAACTGATAATAGATTAATTGTATCTCTTTCAATAATCTTTTTATTCTGTGGAATATGTGCAGTTCTTGACACTTCTCCCCTTCTTGGATGTATGTCAATGGGAACTATATATATAAATATAACAAATGATGATAAGTTATTTAAGCAATTGAATTACTTTAGTCCACCAATTCTATTATTATTCTTTGTAAGATCTGGTTTAAATTTTGATTTAGGTAGTCTTGCAAATGGTTCAGAAGCAGTAGGAACTACACCGTTATTTGTTATAGGTATCGTATATTTCTTTGTCAGAATAATTGGTAAATATTTTGGTGCCTTTGGTGGATGTGCCATTGTAAAAAAACCCAAAGAAGTTAGAAATTATTTGGGTCTTGCCTTAATACCACAAGCCGGTGTAGCAATTGGTTTAGCGGATTGGGGTGCAAGAACTTTAGGTGGACAGTCCGGTCAAGCTTTGAATACCATTATTTTAGCATCCAGTGTCTTGTATGAATTAATTGGACCAGCTTGCGCAAAATTATCATTATATCTTTCTAAATCTTACTCTAATGATTTAGAACAAATAACTGATGTTGAATTGGTAAAAGAAGATGGTACAACCAAATCAGAAGTAGAAGTTTTAATAGAAAGAATAAACAAAATTCAAGATACTATTCCAAAACATGAAGAAACAGAATCAGAAGAAGAAAAGGCCTTCAATGATGCTATCGAAGAGCAATATATGAATATGCGTAGAGGATTAATAAAGAAACAATATAATAGGAGGTAAATAATATGATATTTATAAATAGTTTAATAAATTATGAAGACCCTATAAGTAAATTATTAGGATCTTGGTCAAGTGAAATGAATATATGGAGTATAATTTTAAAAATAGCTTTAGCATTAATACTTTCAGCAATGATTGGTTGCGAAAGATCAAGTAAAAGACATGCGGCGGGGCTTAGAACTTTCATTATAGTAATGGTGGCTTCTACAATAGCTATGATAGTAGATATGTCACTAACAACTAATCTAACTTCAACAATAATATGTTCTGCAGCAACAATAATTGCCATAGCAATTATAAGTGCTAATACTATTTTATATAGTTCAAAGAATCAAATTAAAGGTTTAACAACATCTGTAGCTTTGTGGGCAAGTGGAATCTTAGGATTACTTATTGGAATAGGTGCTTATACAGCTGTTCTAATTTGTTTTGCAAGTTATCTACTAATATTATCAATCTTACCAAAAATTGAAATATATCTAAAGAATCGTTCTAATCATTTTGAAGTTCATTTAGAATTAAAAAATAGCAGCTACTTAAAAGATTTCACAACAACATTAAGAGAGTTAGGTTTAAAAATTGATGATATAGAAGCTAACCCTGCTTATTTAAATTCTGGACTAAGTGTTTATACTGTATCTTTATCAATAATTAGTGATGAATTGAAAAAATATAAAACTCATACTGAAATTATTACAGCACTAAAATCAATTGAATATATATATCACATTGAAGAAATGTAATTTAAATGGCACTTTATCATTAATTGATAAGGTGCTTTTTAATATTTTATAAAAGCAATAAGAAATAAAAAAGCCAAAATTGTGTTATAATATATAAGAATCAAATTAGAAAGGAAATATGACAATGACAAAAGAAGATGCACAATATGAAAAGATGACCCAAGGCAACACTAAAAAACTCGTATTATCACTTGGAACTGCTACAATGATTAGTATGCTAATCACAGCAATATATAATATTGCGGACACATTTTTTGTTTCAGATATTAGTAAAAATGCTACGGCAGCAGTAACCGTTGTATTTCCTCTTATGGCTATAATCCAAGCAGTAGGTTTTACCCTAGGGATGGGTGCAGGTAGTTTAGTATCATCAGCATTAGGTGAAAAAAGAAATGAAGATGCACAAATAATTGGTTCAAGCGCATTCTATGGTTCAGTAATACTAGGCACAATAATAACAGTATTGTGTTATATATTTATGAATCCGTTAATGAAATTACTCGGTTCAACCGATGATATACTACCATATGCAAGAGATTATTCACTTTGGATTATTGCGGGATTCCCATTGATGGCTGGTTCATTCGTTATGAATAATCTATTAAGAAGTGAAGGAAAAGCAAAATTTGCTATGATAGGTCTTACTACAGGTGGAATCTTAAATATGATATTAGACCCAGTATTAATTTCAGGGTGTTCACTTGGCATAAGTGGTGCCGCAATTGCAACCGTAATTAGCCAAGCAGTAAGTTTTACCATATTACTTATGATGTTTTTACTTAAAAAGAGTATTATTAAATTAAGTGTAAAAGAAACTTCACATAAAATAAAAGTTTATGGTGAAATTGTAAAAGTTGGATTTCCTTCACTTTGTAGACAAGGACTTGCCAGTATTGCAACCATCTTATTAAATAATGCCGCAAAAAATTATGGTAATGAATCTACTATTGCCGCAATCGGTGTAACAAATAAAGTAGTTATGATAATATTTTCGATGTGTTTAGGTATTGGCCAAGGTTATCAACCAGTTTGTGGATACAACTATTTTGCGAAAAAATATGACAGAGTAAAAGAAGCAATGATCTTTACTTTTGTATTTAGCTTTGTCGCAATGACTTTAGTATCATTAGTATGTTTTATTTTTGCAAAACAAATTATCACAGTTTTTGCTAATAGCCACGAAGATACAACTGAACTAATAGAAATTGGTAAAAAAGCATTACGATTTCAATGTATTTCAATGCCAATATTGAGCTTAAATGTAATAGTTAATATGACATATCAATCAACTAAAAGATCAGTAATTGCGTCAATACTATCTTGTTGTAGACAAGGTTTATTCTTTATTCCATTTGTTTTAATATTACCATTAATATTTAAATTAAATGGTGTTATATTAACACAACCAATTTCAGATATATGTACAAGTCTATTTAGTGTACCATTCTTCATAGCTACTCTAAAAGATTTAAATAAAAAGAATAAAGAAACAATAGTTGAATCAGCTATAGAAGCAATTTAGAAGTTAATGAAAAGTCTCTTAATATTTTAAGAGGCTTTTTAAAATGTAATAATCTAGTAAATAATAGTAAGAAGTTAGTAAATATTATTGAATATGAAAAATATCTATGATAAAACACAAAAAAAGTAAGGAGCGCAATATGAAAAAATTAATATTAGGTATATCGTTAATAATTTTAAGCATCGTTTTATATATATCTAAAAATTACTTTAGCAAACAAGAAACAACTAACTTTGATAAATTCAGTAGTGGTATATTAATAGGTCTATCAATAGGTATATTCTTGGTGGGAATAGTTATGATAATTTGCTATATTTTTGAAAAGAATAAAAAAGATAAATAATAGGAGGTAAATGATGTATAAAAGTGTTGTAATAGAATATTGTCCTAAAGCTGATAATATGGCTAGAAAAATTGAAGATAAAGCAAATGAAATGGAAAAAGAAGGATATCAACTATTAACTTTTTCAATTATTACAACCGCAAAAGCTATATTAATATTTAAAAAGTAACCAATTTTTACAAAAAATTTGAAAACCTTTGGTTAGTATGATATAATATTACCGGGAGTTGATAAAATGAATATAACTAAAGATATAAAATATATTGGTGTTAATGATCACCAAATTGATTTATTTGAAGGACAATACAAAGTACCCAATGGTATGTCATATAATTCATATATTATTATGGATGAAAAAATTGCGGTTTTTGATACTGTTGATAAGAATTTTACACATGAATGGTTAGATAATATATCTAAAGTTCTTAATAATAGAAAACCAGATTATCTAATAATCCAACATATGGAACCTGATCATTCTGCTAACATAGCTAACTTTTTAAAGATATATCCTGACACAATTGTTGTTGCAAATAAGAAGACTTTCACAATGATAGGAAACTTCTTTAATAGTGATATATATAAATATTCAAAGGTAGTAGAAGATGGTGAAGCATTAGTTTTAGGCAAACATAAATTAATGTTTGTATTTGCACCAATGGTGCATTGGCCTGAAGTAATGGTAACTTATGATGAGACAGATAAAGTTTTGTTTAGTGCTGATGGCTTTGGAAAATTTGGCGCATTAGACATTGAAGAAGCTTGGGCTGATGAAGCAAGAAGATATTATATTGGAATAGTTGGTAAATATGGTATGCAAGTACAAAATTTACTTAAGAAAGCATCTAAATTACAAATTGATATGATTTGCCCATTACATGGTCCAGTTCTAAAAGAAAACCTAGGGTATTATCTAGATTTATATAATACTTGGTCTTCATATTCAGTAGAAAAAGAAGGAATATGTATCGCCTATACTTCGGTATATGGTGCTACCAAAAAAGCAGTAGAACTTTTAAAAGATAAACTAATTATTGAAGGTGCTAAAGAAATAGTCATCCACGATCTTGCAAGAGACGATATGTCAGTATGTGTTGCGGACGCATTCAAATATGGAAAACTAATACTTGCAACAACAACGTATAATGCAGATATATTTCCATTTATGAAAGAGTTTATTAATCATTTAACAGAAAGAAACTTCCAAAATCGTACAGTTGGGTTCATAGAAAATGGTTCATGGGCACCACTTGCCAAAAAAACAATGCAAGCAATGCTAGCTAATTCAAAACAAATAACTTATCTAGAACATAATGTTTCAATAATGTCTTCAATCAAACCTAATAATAAAGAAGAAATAGAATTAATGGCCAAAGAATTATGTAAAGATTATGTTGTCCATTTAAATAAAAATGATATGAATGCATTATTTAAAATTGGTTATGGCTTATATGTAGTAACATCAAACGATGGAAAGCAAAATAATGGATTAATTGTGAATACAGTAACTCAAGTTTCTGATAATCCTAATAGAATTGCGGTAAACATAAATAAAGCAAATTACTCATATCATGTTATAAAACAAACTGGCATATTAAACGTTAATTGTTTAACCGTAGATGCTCCATTTAAAGTATTTGAGAATTTTGGTTTTCAAAGTGGAAGGAATACCGATAAATTTGTTAATTACCCATACATATTATCTGACAATGGACTACCAATACTAACTAACTATATAAATGCTTCAATTTCTTTGAAAGTAGAAAACTATATAGACTTAGATTCACATGGTATGTTCATATGTTCAGTTACTGAAGCACGAGTTATGAATAACAAAGAAACTATGACATATGAGTACTATCAAAAAAATGTAAAACCTAAACCTGATACAGATGGCAAAAAAGGATTTGTTTGTAAAGTATGTGGCTATGTTTATGAAGGTGATGTCTTACCTGATGATTATATATGTCCATTATGTAAACATGGTGCTTCGGATTTTGAACCAATAAAGTAAAACACTCGAATGAGTGATTTAAGACTGTTGAAAAATGAAATGTCAACAGTCTTTTTTTATTTATCAACACTCTTGTTTTTGAAAATAAGTTATTAAAATTTAAACTTAACATTGTTTGTGCAGATGCAGGATATGCTAATTGTCTAATTGCACATTTTGTTCAATATCATAATTGTAATCTTCTTGTACCATATGTTAGACCAAAAGGAAAAAAATCTGAGTTTGGTAAACACAAATTTGATTATTACTTTGAAATTGATCAATACATGTGTCCAAATCATAAAATGCTAGTTCGTGGAATATTTCTAAAACAGGTAACATTGAATATAAAATTCATAAATCTGATTGTAGAGAATGTACATTTAGAAATAAGTGTATAAAAGACTATATTAAAACCATCACACGCCATCTTTATGATGATTGTATGTTGATTGCCAAAAACTTTAGATTATCTGAACAAGGCAAACAAATCTATTCATTAAGAAAACAAACCATAGAACGTGTGTTCGCAGAAGGCCAAGAACGCCATGATTTAAGAGTCAGAAAAGAAATTCCAACATTCAGGTTCTTCTTACGCATGCCTGAATATCAAAAAATTAGCCTTATTGTTATATAATAAGGCTAATAAATACAAATCAACAAATTATGGCATCTAATAGATGCTATTTTTTTTAAAACTGGTTTGTCAACAGTCTGAGGTATATCCCTTAGTGGGTATACCTTTTAGTTATTAAGATAGTAATCTAATGTTTTTTTAATCCAGTATGAAAAGGTAGTGTTTTTAAATTTCTTTTCATAAGTACTTATTTTTTTGTATACTTCTAAACCATCTTTTGCATCATGGTATATATCTACAAAAACAAAATCATAGTCGCCATCGTTCATTACCTTTTCTAAAAAATCATAGGCGTCCATATTAATAATGTTTATTTTAGCTTTAGTTTTAAAGAGTGGTAATATATGTTTATTGAAAAGGTTAATAACATTTTGATCTTTTTCAACAATAGTTACACTTTCAACATTATTCTTTAGTGAAACCATATAGCTATAATAGCCGAGTCCTAAACCAAAGGTTAGAACTTTACCAAAAGCATTATCAATAGGTTCTTTCATTGTATTAATTTCATTAGGTGTAACGCTCATCCACAAAATGTCATTTTCATAAATGGCAGGAAAGCGAAAATTTGACGTGAAGAATCCCAGTTGAGGTAGTACTTTATCACAGTTATATTTAAAATCATCACGAACGAATAGTTCATATGGTTCATAGTTTGAATATTTAATATCCCAATTATTTATTTTAATAGGTTTAAAAATAATGTCTTTATAATATTGGTTATTTTGATATTCAGTAGGATCTTCAATATTTACCATTTCTTCTAAATATTCTCTTTTAAAGTTATAATCTAAATTCAAATATTCTTGTAACAGTAAAATGTAAGCTTCTTTAATAGAAACACCACAAGCAGTTACAGCTTTTATCTGGGAATCATCAATTGATTTTTCACAAAAGTTTAAGTATTGACTTAATCTATTTAGTATTATTTGGTTGTTATTCATTATTATCACCAATAATATTATAACAAAAAAAAGAAAAAAATAGTGAGGATTTGGTATTTTCTAATTTATAAAAAACTAAAAAAATTAAATGTAAGCGTTTTTTTTAATAAAAGTGTTGCATTTGTATAAAAATAGGTATATAATTTTGGTGTAATTATATGAAGGAGAAAGAAAATATGCAATTAACTAAGTCTTTTACATTTTCATATTTTTATTATTACTTCCAAGTGAGTGTCGTTAATAACGAATAATTCCCTTGGCCTTTTGGCGTGGAAGTTTACTTAAGTTATTTACGACTCATAAAAAGGTAAGTAATAACTTAAGTGAAAATATTAAAGAACTTACAATGTTATTACTTATTAGGTAGTAACATTTTTTCATTTTTTTAGGAGGTTTATTATGAAAAAATTAAAAAAT
>ENA-UOIY01001950-UOIY01001950.1-human-gut-metagenome-genome-assembly--contig:-P114-NODE-1950-length-18257-cov-8.229261_pt1 | contig 18257 bp, 24 predicted proteins | sample MGYA00242335_ERZ723882 | MGnify/ENA metagenome assembly ERZ723882
AGCGTCTGGCTACGGACCAGAAGGCCGGGGGTTCGAATCCCTCACGGCGTGCCATGAAAAAGTCTTGTAATCCTTGGGATTGCAAGACTTTTTTGTTTTTTCTTTTGTGCCGCCGCCCGCAAAGCCGCTCAATTTTGGCAACAATTTGTCAACAAGCTCACCTCGAAAAGGTCAAGTGGGGGCAAAATGGGGGATTGGGGGGCATTTTTTCAAAGTCCTCTTTATATATTTCTATTTATTACTTTCGTATATACTTATAAAAATAATCCCCCATTCCCCCAAAAATCCCTGAAAGCATTGAAAGCGCTCACTTTTCTGTGGGGGATTTTCTTGAAAATGCCCCGAAAAAAGCCCCCAAAAAGCCCCCACCGGGGGCAAAAATCCCCCACAGGGCAAAAAAATACCCCGCAAGGCTGGTTGAGCCTTACGGGGCGGGGCTGGTCTTCATTTCGACCAATATTTTATTACAGGGGCTATATCTGCACTCTCAATCAAAGGAGCTTGAAATCTAATCGGGGTTGTTCTATTCGGGAGCTTTAGTAATGCGTCCCCTTTTCCCGTCAGTTTTTCGGCTCCCTTGCCATCAAGTATAACTGTTGAATTACTGACGGTCGCCGTTTTTAGGGCTATACGGCACGGAATATTCGCTTTTATGAGGCCGGTAACAACGTTTACTGTCGGTTGTTGTGTAGCTACGATTAAATGAACCCCGGCAGCTCTACCAAGCTGCGCAATCCGAACAATAGCGGTTTCAACAGGTTTCTTGCCTAAAATAATCAGGTCAGCGAGTTCGTCAATCATGACTACGACCGCGGGTAAACCCATTTCAACAGCGTTCTTTACTTTATGCGCTGCCATCCGTTTATAACGTCGGTCGATCAGGTCACAGACGCTTGCAAGCGTATCTATAGCCTGATATGGATCTGTTATAACCGGCCAGAGTAAATGAGGAAGGCCGGTATACTCTGAAAATTCAACCTGTTTCGGGTCAATGATAATTAAACGCAACGTTTCGGGCGTATGCTTGAAAAGCAAGCTCACAGCGATAGAATTTAGCAAAACGGATTTACCGCCGCCCGTGGTGCCGCCTATCAGGGCATGAGGCAAGCTTTGAATATCCACCACTAATGGCCGGTTGAGGGTATCCACACCGAACAGAGCCGAAAGCCCCGTTGCCCGGTCAAAATCTTTCGTTAAAAGCGCCTGTTTGAAATAAAGCGTGGATCTGTCGGCGCGTGGGATTTCAAGTGCAAAGTGGGCTATATCGCTGTTTGACTGTTTTACTTCTGTGTGAAGAATCGCGGAAATGCCGTCTAACAGTCGTTTTACTTTCGGCAGCTCTAACGGGTTTTCAAGTGCAAAGTGGTAACTCACCAGTTGAGGGGCTACAACAGCACGGACAAAAGTACACGGAACTTTTGATGAAATGATTTTAGCAAGGTCTTCCCCGCTATATATTTCTCCGGTCTGTTTGCTTTCGTGATCCGGCAAAATACTCGCCGGGGGTGTCGTGTAGGTCTTTTTAAGTAGCACGGTATCAGCTCCTTTTCTCCCTGCCATCGTCAGGGTTACGGCGGGAACCCGTAACCGACGCCACCCCACGCAGGGCGGCGTTTCGGCTTATCATGCGTTTTTCTGTTCGGTGTATAGAGTAATTAAACCCCCATTCTAATACATTCGTTGAGCAATACCCGGTACCCATATACCCGGAAAAATGCCGCCCCGCTCCGGGTATATTGTATCTTGCACCGGTGGAACGTTTTACCGCCGCCCCATGCGCCGGAAACGCAGTAAACATGATCGTCAATTCCGTATTCAATACCTTTTATTTCAAGCCCATTCAAGCCGCTATAATATGCAATGCTTTCCCGGCTTTCGCAATACTCGCGTTTTGTCATCGTGCACACTCCCTTTCCGACATTTTCATGTGGCGGCATACCAGGCTCGCGGCCCGGCGCAATGCTCTTGCTTGCACGTCTAGCCACTCTTCCCGGCTATTGGGGCGACGTTCCCCGTTGCGGGTTTTCTTCAATTCTGACGGGCAGCAAAGCCTTTCCGCTATATCACTATCATAGATCAAAGAGCAGCCGCCCCAGCTATATTGGCTCCAATCCGCCGCCCCATTCAACAGTGCCGCCCGGAGTGCGCGAGGATTTACCAGCTCCGCCGGATCGACATACCCACCGCCGATCTGTTCGGCCAACTCATCAACCAATTCAAGGGCGTATTGCGTCACACCCTTGTCCCATGCGCTGCGCTGTTTTTCGGCCGCGATACTTTCGCGCAATTTTTCAATGTTCATTGTGATACCCCTTTTCAAGTCCGGGGCGGCTGTGGTATGATTACCTCGCCGCCTGTGTGGTGGTTGGGTAGCAGTTTTTAGCTTTGGTCGGCGGGAGCTGCTGCCCTCTTTTCATTCTTTATTGTACACTATTTAGTGTCGTTTGTCAATATAATTCGGCGTTTTCTCCTGTATTTTCAATGGTTTCCGGGCTTTGCTGGTCTTCGGGTTTTTCGGCCTGACCGGGTGCCGGGGGCGGGGGGATTTAGCGGCGGCAGCGTGGGGCGGGTTATCCCCGAAATGCCCGACGAAAGAAAAAAGAGCTTTATTCAAAAATTCCGCAAAAAATAAAAAAGGACTATCCGCACAGATAGTCCTTTTTTATTTTTGAGGCTTCAGTAGTGTTTACGAAAGATTCAATAGCCGGAAAGCCTCGGTTGGACGCATGAACAGAACAGCATAACCATAGCGATCAAACTGTTACGCACAGAAGCATTATTCAGTTTCTCCGATCCACAAAAACTGCTGAACAGCTCTTTTTATGGTGCATTTTGGAATCGTTTAAGCCAACTTTCAAAATCATCTATGCTATTGATTTGTTGCATATTTATTTTGGCATTCCAGTTCGATTCGTTCATTTGTGAATCATATTCGAAACAATCTCGTTTTATTTTTTGATATTTTTTATCTAACTGACTCCACCGTTCCAGCCATTCTAAATTGTCCTTTTGAGCAAGTTTTTCAAACAGCAATCTATAAGGGGTTGCGTTTCCTTCACGTTTCTGTATGCGCTGTTGCAACCGAGTATATGTTAGTCTCACTTTGTCATTTTTTAGTTTTTGGTATTTTTCTCTATTGCGGATTTTTGTGTCTTTGCATTTGGAACAATATACCCCTTTTGTATTTGGAAAAAACGCATTCCCGCAATCTTTACAGAATTTGATTTTAATATCATTCTCCTTAATCATGAGTATATCGTAAATTACCAATTCACTTTCAATGCCTGCATAGTAAAGGACAGGCCGATTGTTATAGAAGCCAACTCTAAACGGGAGCGTTCTGGTTTTACTAACAATCTTTTCTTTTACTTTATCGGACAAAATGCCGTTTTCAATATAGTCATTTATATCTTGAAGGTCAAGACTACCAAAGCAGTCGAATGCCGAAGATATACCGTAATTTGTTCCCGGATTTTTCTCCATTTCCTCTGCCGCTTCATCTAACTCACGCATGAGTTCATTATACGCCGAAATGAAAATACCACCAAATGGAACAAAACCGTGCGCGGTTTTATATCCTTTCTGGTTCCGGTTATTGATAATCATGATTGGATTTTCAGAAATTGTGATATTTTCCGTTTTTGGTAACTTAATCGTACTCATGCGCCCTCCAAAATCGTAACTCATTTTACACAGCAATCAGGCTATAATGTTTTTGCCGTTAGATGTGTACTTTTCCGATTGAATATCGTACACTCACATTGTAATCAATCGTAACCAATTCAATTATAGTATGATGGTACGATTAACGCAAGCACATTTTGAAAAAAATATGGAGGGTAAAATGGAAGAATATCCTAAGCGAGATTTACCTGAATATCTGACAGTGTCTAAACTGCACGCTTATTCAGGTATTCCTACGGCGTATATTCGTAGGATGATTAAAGACGGAGAGGTCGAGTATTGCAAACCGGGAGCTAAGACCATTTTCGTCAAAACTGACTCCTTCTTTTCGTGTTTACGCACCATGCGAGAATAAGGCGGTGAGTTAATTGGCGGTGTTAGAAATCAATCCCGCCGTGAGGGAGTCGCTGTTTGTCGAAGATCGGAACGGCAAGGTCAGTTTTAATGAGCCAGCCTATGCCGAGGCATTTGTGAACAATACACATCTCCGTTGTTTTGATGGTGTTGTGTACGATCAAACCGGTCGGAGAATTAGTAGTGATGAAGGGAAAAAGGCAATCTACGATGATCTCTGCAACTTGGGCTTAACTACGGGGTTATCTCGGAAAGTGAAGGACTTGTGGGAAACTGTAAAAATGCAAGCGTATGTTGACCACATAGATGTTCCGGAAAACGAGATTGCCGTTCAAAATGGCACAATCATTATGAACCTCGAAACCGGTGATTGGGAGTTCGTACCAGAATTAAGGTTTTCTCTAAACCGCTTGAATTGCCGATTTGACCCAACCCGAAAGACACCTCCCCCCGCTCGTTTTTTAGAGTGGAAAGATAACACCATTCAGGAGTATGACCACGCAGGTTTCCAAGAATATCTTGGTTATCTTCTTGTCGCCTGTACCCGTCTTCAAAAAGCAATGGTCATTATGGGGCGAGGGCAGGAGGGTAAAAGTCGGATTGGACTTTTGCTTCATTGGCTTTTTGAATTATCCTGCGCCAGTTCTACTATTGAATATTTCGAGGAAAATAGATTTTCTCTGCCAAGAGCCAAAAATAAGTTGGTTCTGTTTCAGGACGATTTGAAGAAAGAAAAGCTGAAATCTACCGAAAATTTCAAAATGATGGTGTCGGCTGAGGTTCCTATGCAGGCAGAGCCAAAGGGTGAAGCGGCATATTCCTTTCGTCCCTATGCTCGTTGGGTGATCTGCTCCAATGCCTCGCTCACAGCTCTTTCAGATAGCGGTCACGGTTTCTTTCGCAGATTATATGTAATTCGTGCTAAGAACCGCCCTCCAGAGCGAAAAGATGACCCATTTTATTTTGATCCTGTTAAGAACGAATTAGACGGTGTTTTCATTTGGTGTTTACAAGGATTACAGCGGCTCATTCAAAACGGCTGGAAGCTGAGTGTCAGCCCAGAGTCGCAAGAACTTGTCGAGGGTCAGCAGGAACAGGAAAACTCTCTCATTGGCTTTATGAATAGCGAGTTGGCTTTTGGGTCTTCTTCCTATTCCATCACCAAGCAGCAGCTCTATTCAAAATACACGGCCTACTGTTCTGAAAATAGTCTCAGTTGCCGGAAACGAGCGGAAGTGTGGGAGTTTTTTGAAGAACAGATGGACAATTTGCGTATCAAAAAATCCAAGCACCTTGGCGAGACAAGAGGTGCCGAGGGATACACGGGAATGTGCCTGAAATCAACCGCCGCCGCTTTCAAGCTGCTGGAAACCAATACAGGAAAGGGGGTGGAATGATGTATTTCAAGGACGCTCACGGTCGAATATGGCTCAAAACGGACAACGGCTTTCGGAACATCGGCGTGAAAGTAACAGAAAAGGTCGTCACCTTCCGAAAGGTGGATACCGTGAAGGTCATTCCTAGTCCCGTCGTTGTCCCCTCGTTGGAAGGCGCAGTCCCGTTGACTCTGCGGCAGGCAGTTTCACGCCTCGGGATTACGGAAGAAAACCCATTGGAGCCACTAAAAAATCTGAATAATTTGGAGGTAATCAAATAATGAATAAGAACTATTTCAAAGGCAGTATGCGTAGCATGCGGGAATTTACTGCTGAAATGAACAGCAATAAAGCCAGCCATGACCGAGCCAGAGAAAAAACCGCAGAAGATTATGCTGAAGCCAAGGGCAGTATGCTCTACGACAGAGTGTTTGCCGAAGTGGACAACGATTTTTCGACCCGTAGAGCCGCCACAGTTGAAAAATACAAAAAGGAACTGATCCCGCAGCTTAACGGTATGCGTGCCGAAGCAAGTGCTCGTGTAATCAAAGCGCCAACCACAGACATGGTCAATAATCTGGCGCTTCTGCACGATATGGAAGACCTGACACCCGGAACGATGAATATGTATGCTAAGAGCATGGCAGATTGCCCTCTTGCATTGCAGAAGCTCAGTCAAATTGCAAAGAAAAATGGTCTGCAAATGACTGTACAGTCCCAAGATACTATCGTAAATGCCATTGACCGTTTGGAAGGCTTTTTTGCTGAATATCTCAAAAATTACACAGGTGATCTTGCCACTTGCCCTTCTATTGTAACAAGAGATATGTGGAGATATTTCCAGCCGGAAGACACTTACGCAAAGGGTGTCAAATTCGACGATTCTATCTTGGGAAAGACTTTCCGCTCTACCGAGGAAGTTGACAAGCTGTTCTGGGCGCGTTTTGTGGGTATTGGCTCTCCTGATTTCGTTAGTTCAACTGCCGATGACGCCCCTGTTGTCCAGTATTTCTTTTCCAATGTGGAAGCTCTGTCTGACTTCATTGAGAACTCCAAAAAAGGTTTGTCCGATGACAAAGCGAAGGACATTGCAGAGTCCATTTTGAATGAGTGCCCTGCACAGTATCGAAATGCCTATGAGGATTTTCAAAAAAACGGAACTGTGTCTGATCTGAATTGCCCCGATAATGTTTGAGAAAGGAGAAAAGAATCATGTTCATTAATCCGTTTGTTGCCGGTGTGCTATCTACCATCGGCGTTGAACTGCTGATGCTGGTCATTTCCGCTATCGTGACCGCATTCAAAAAATAATAGCCGAGCGGGCGCGGGAATTCTCTTGCTCCCGCTCAATCTAAATTTTCAAAGAAAGGAAGTGTAAGTGTGGCTGATAATATAGAAATGCAGGGATTGGAGTTTGAAATCGTTGCCAACACCGAGAAAGCGGAAAAAGGTCTAAACAAGCTGACAAATACCCTTGAACGACTGAAAAAGGCTCTGTCCGGCGTAGACGCTTCCGATACTACCGCCGCCATTAAGGACATTGACAAAGCCCTTAATGGGGTTGATGACTCTAAGATGTCCAAACTGAAAAACACACTTTCTAAAGTCGGATCCGCAGCTCAGAGCGTAAAGGACAAGATTTCAGGCCTTGGCACTATCCCCATTTCAGATGGTGGCATTGGCGCAGAAAGCGTCTCTGAGTTGACCGAGGTGTCTGGCCGTGTTGGCATCCTCACTCGTGCATTTGACCGACTAAAGTCCTCCTTACCCGAACTGAAAGGCGCGGTCGGTAAAGTCGGCAATGCGTTAAATAATTTTGGAAAAGGGATTGTCAGTAAGGTCACCAGACTTGCAAAACAATTCAAACGGGCTGTTTTCTATTCTCTCCTGTATAACGCCGCATACATATTGATCAACTCCATCACAAAGGCTTTTCAAGAGGGATTTACAAATATGTATTCATATTCGCAAGCCTTTGCCGGGAAGTTCTCTCAGTCAATGGACTCACTTGCAACTAGCACCCTATACCTCAAAAACAGTCTTGCATCCGTTTTCGCACCGCTAGTCAATCAGCTTGCCCCAGTAATCGACGCACTAATTCAGAAGGTTGCTACGCTGCTGAACTATATCGCACAGCTCATGTCGGCACTGTCCGGGCAATCCACATACACGAAAGCAGTCAAAGCGACAACGAAGTTTGCCGAAAGCACTGGTAAAGCTGCCAAAAGCCTAAAAAGTTTTATTGCCGGATTTGACGAACTGAACGTGTTCGAAAAAGGCAGCGGAAGCGGCAGCGGTGCCGGTACACCTGATTTCGCGTCTATGTTTGAGGAAGCGCAAGTAGACAGCAAAATTGCCGCGACAGCACAAAAACTGAACGAAATCAAAAATATGATTGCGGACAACCTTGCGGAGATCACCATCGTCGCCTCCGGTTTTTCGCTCGCCGTAGGCGCAGTTTTGGCGTTTTCAGGGACAAACATCCCGCTCGGCTTGACGCTGATGGGAGCGGGTGCTATCGGCCTGATTAGTGCAGCAAAGCTCGATTGGGCAGCCGTAAATGGAAAATTGAAAAGCGTTATGGCGTCGATTAATGGAATCGTTAGTGGGGCTTTTTTGGCGCTCGGTGCCGTTCTGGCCTTTTCTGGCAAGAATGTACCCCTTGGCATAGCCCTCATGGCTCTCGGCGCAACAACATTGGCAACCGCAGCCGCGCTAAACTGGAACGGCCTCAGTGACGAAGTTAAAAACGTCATCGCCGTTATTACGGCAGTGCTTTCCGTCGCTTTTCTTGCCGTAGGTGCCGCTCTGGCTTTTACCGGGACAAATATTCCTCTCGGTCTGGCACTGATGGGAGCGGGAGCCGTTACGATGGGAACAGCAATCGTTCCAAACTGGAAAGCCCTTTCGGACAACATTCGAAAAATAATTACTACGGTCACAAGCGTTCTTGGAGGCGCTCTACTCGTAGTCGGCGCGATCCTTGCTTTCAGCATGGTTGCACTCCCTCTTGGCCTTGGCCTGATGGCGGCTGGCGCTCTAAGTCTCGGATCGGCGGTAGCTCTGAACTGGAACACCGTTGTGACCGCCATTAAAAAAGTGGTTTCCGTTATCGCGGGTATTCTCGGAGGTGCTCTGACGGTACTCGGTGTGCTGCTCTGCCTGAGTGGAGCAGGAATTGGATTGGGTCTTGCCGTGCTAGCGGCTGGTCTTGGCCTGTCATATGCAGCATGGTCACTTAATGATAACCCCATTACCAATTTTGTTCGGAGAATGGCGAATTCCATCATCGGAATAATTAACCGAGTTGTAGATGCAATCAATAACGTATTTCATATCTCTTTCAGAGGATTGAGTGTTCTTGGAAAAGAAGTCGTTCCAGCATTTAACGCCCGGTTGGTGAACATTCCCCACGTTCCCACTTTCGCAGACGGCGGTTTTGTGGATGAGGGACAGCTCTTTATCGCTCGTGAATCCGGTGCCGAAATGGTTGGTAATATCGGCAGAAAGACAGCCGTAGCAAACAACGATCAGATTGTTGAGTCTGTATCGCAAGGTGTGTATGAGGCAGTGCAGAGAGCAAATGGCGAGAATAACGCAAGTGGCAATCGTCCGATCACGGTAATTGTGCAGATGAACGGCAAGGAAATGTATCGACAGATTGTCGATGAAAACAAGGCCGCGATTCGTGCAACCGGATTTAGCCCGCTGCTGGTATGAGCTGGTCTATGCGTTTAGAGATAGCTGCGCCGTATACCAATGAAGAACTGTACGACTTTTGGGTCAGGTTCAAAGACGATCCACACTCCGATGGAATCCTTGCTGATTTCATAGGAGAAAACGGGACGGCAACGGCGCAGCGAATCATTGATGATTTTGAAAGCCGGTATCGGCTGGAACATTGTTGTGAGCGCGATTGACAAGCACAAACAAAAACAAATTTTGGAGGTAAAAGTTATGAATAACACTCATTTCATCAAGAAAATTGCCGAAGCTCTCGAAAAACATTACGAAGAAACAAATGCTGGCGTTACTTACTATAACAACGCCCTGAGTGATCTTATGCGTGATCGTGACCATTCTGAGGAATGGAAAGGCAAAGAGCGCGAACGGCTCGTTCGTGAGCGCATTGCCTATACAGACAGTCGCAAAAATGATCTCGAAAGCGAAATCAAGGCCATTCTGGACGCAGAACGGCAGGCAGTCAAAAGCAATGCCACTTGCCGTGTTCCGAGCAGAGATCAACTCACAACACTGTCCATGCTGAAAGAAATCCGGAGCCTTTCTCAGTCGGAATTTGACGCTTTTGCAGACTCTCTCAAAGGTGTATATTCCGCAGAGAAAATGCTTTCTGAAATCGCCAAGACCCACAAGCTGAGATACGATTTTGTCCCTATCGATTGGCAACTAAAGCGTATTGACAACTTCGCAGACAAGCTGAAATACTGCTACAACTATACCGGCGAGGTTGTGCGTGATCGGTTCGGTATGTCCGTTTACTCGTTTGGCAACGGAGTTCCGTTCTTCGCCAAAATGCTGATCGATGATACGGACACTTATATTGCCGAATATGAAAACGGAAAGTTTGAACCCGCCCCCGCTGTTCCTACCGCTATGGAGCGCCTTACTCAGCTCAAAAAAGATTGTCCTGAAAAGGCTGAGGACATCAAGAAATTTATTGCGGACAATGAATACAGTTTAGGTTCCGAACTGTTTGCAAGTCGGCTGGACGAGTTTATCAATTCAGTCAAGGAAGCTGCTAAGGAGGACAACTAATGGGAGAGTTGTCCCCCGCAGTCAAGCAGATAGTTTTGGAAAAAGGAATCAATCTTATGGTTCAGACAGGGGCTATGACTATTCCCGGTATAAGCTCCAAACAGGAGGTGAAAGTTGAATGGAAGCGAAAGAAAACATGGAAATGACCGCAAAGACAGTTTCTAAAGCAATGGCCGAAAAGGCCACTTCTCAAATGAAACGTTCAAAGCGAGTATATGGGGATTACACCCCGGAAAAGGGCGTTATGACTTCAAAAATCGTCATGGACGCACTGGAAAATCTCAAACAGGCTACAGTTCGTCCTAAATGTGCCTACGGGGATCTTACTACAGTACAGCAGCGAACGCAGGAGTACTTGCTTTCCTGCGCAGCACACCATTTTGTTCCCACAGTCGAAGGGTGGGCTATCGCATTGGGCATCGGCCGGAAGACGCTTTACAAGTGGCTTAACAACGAAAATCTCCGTTGTGACAAGGAATTTAACGAATTTCTTGTAATGACTCATGACGCAATCATGAGTGTTATGAGCCAGTCGGCTTTCAACCGAAATGTCGATACTGTTTGGGCAATTTTCTACGGCAAAAACTACTTTGGTATGTCCGACAAAACCGAGATCGTTGTCACGCCGCCTGCAAATCCGTTCGGCGATACAGTAACGCCCGAAGAATTGCAGGAGAAGTATCTTACCGACGTTAGCGGGTACGAAAATACAGGCGAAGACGAGTAACGGCAAAAAGGGCAGTTAAGTCTGGTACACTTAACCGCCCTCTCAGGTAAATTTAGATTGTTTCCTCGGTGTCATTCAGAGTAAAAAGCACATCAACACTGCAATCCATTGCTTCCGCGATCTGCCGAAGCTCTTTTTCGCTAAAATTGCTTCTCGAAAATTTGTTCGTCAAATTCTGCCGTGAGGTGTTCAATTTCTTTGCAAGGTCGGACACCGTCATATTTCTGCGGCCTAGGATAATCTTGATTTTTTCGCTCACCGAAAGTTGCATAGTTTCACCTCATTTCACATCTTGATAATACACTATTTAATGTATAGTGTCAATCTTTAGATGCAAAAGAAATCAAAAAGTTTATTTTTTATATTGACAAACGACACTTAATAGTTTACAATGCAACCGTAGACGAAATTCAGGCGAAAGGAGCGGTTGTGACATGGCTTCATCATACCCCATTAAAAACAAAAACGGCGTTGTATACGCCTATCGGGTTCGAGTCTACCGTGGGCGGGATGTCGATGGAAAGCAGCTCAAGCCATATAGTACAGTGTGGAAAATCCCTGACGGGATGAAAAACTCCCGCACAATCAAGAAAGAACTTGACCGATTTTCGGTTTTGTTCGAGCAACAATGCAAGGAAGGAATGGTATCTACCGATCGGAAAACCTTTGCCGCCTATTCCGAGTATTATCTAGCGCTGAAAGAACGAGATCAAAAGCAGAAAACCGTAGACAGTTATCGTGATCTGCTGGTTCGTATCAATGAGGAAATTGGCTTTCTAAAATTGTCCGACGTGAATTGTGAGCACCTGAATCGTTTCTATATTAAGCTGGCTCAGAAAGGGCAAAACAAGAAAACGGGTGAAGGTCTTTCCCCCAAAACAATCGTGGAGCACCACCGATTGATCCACAGCATTTTTACACAGGCCATGAAGGAAGGACTGGTTAAATTCAACCCAGCCGAAACCGCTTCCCCACCCTCAGTAAAAAAGAAGGAAGCAAGCTTCTTCGAAGCCGAAGACGTAGAGCGGATCATGAAGTGCTTAGAACAAGAACCTCTCAAATGGCGATGCATCACGCTCCTAATGATTGCAACCGGCGCACGCCGTGGTGAGATCATGGGGTTGAAATGGTCTGCGATTGATTTCAAAAAAGATGAGATTAAGATTTGCGCAAACCTATTGTATTCGAAGCAGCGCGGCATTTACGAAGACACCCCGAAAACCGGTGAGATTCGCTATGTATGTGTCGATCACTCTGTTATGCAGTTGTTGGCGCAGTACCGCAAGGAACAGACTATCATGCGTTTACGAATGGGTGAACGATGGGTCAATACCGGTTACTGCTTTACTCGTGAAAATGGAGAGCCAATGCACCCAGACAGTATTACCAGTTGGCTGAACAAATTCTCTAAAAAGTATGGACTTCCGCATATCAATCCGCATAAATTTCGGCACACTCAGGCCAGCATTCTCATTAATGAGGGCGTTGACGTTGTCACGGTCGCAAAGCGGTTAGGCCACAAACAGGTAACGACCACCGAAAATATCTATGCTCACGCGCTGGCCAAAGCTGACGCCGAAGCAAATGCTGTCGTTGCGTCTGTATTGTTCAAAAAGAAAGCGTAGGTGAATTCTAATGAAGTATCGTACATTCAATCTCGTGGTAGATGTAATCGACAACAGCATGAGTCCAGCGCTGATAAAGGGCGATACTGTTGCTGTTCGCCCCAGCTTCAAGGCCGAAAACGGACATATGGTTGCCATACTTGTTACCAATGAAAAAGAGCAGACTACAACGCTCTACATTCGCAAGGTCATGATCGAAGATAATTACGTTATCTTCAAAGCTGCTAATCGGGGCTATCCCTCGTTCGTATACGGTGAAGATAACAACAATATCCGCGTAGTTGGTATCGTTACAAAACTATACCGATATTCTAGAAACACGCCGTACCCAAATTTTATCGTTACGGCAAAACCGGAAAAGTGCAAAAACGAAACGGAGGTAATGAAATGAAATCTAAAAAGAAAGCTCCTATTCCCTATGATTTGGGAAAGGAGTTTGCCGCCCTCGGCAATGAGCTGAAAAGTCTCATGAATGACAGCGAGAACATCAAAACCAATTCGGAGATTTCCGATTGGCTGATACGACTCTACACCGCTGCCGGTAAACTCGTAGTGGCTCAGGAGATATGCCGCAGTCCGCAGCTCAAACCCGAAACCGCCGCTGTTGCAAAACAGATTGTAGACGAATTTGTTCCCAATATACTTTCGCTTCACAAGATGGCGGAAGACGCTCTCGCAAAAATGCTTGACGCAAATAACTGATTTTAGAAAGGACGAACGATCATGTATGTAGAAAAGACCACCGCCGAGGAACGGGGCATTATTGGTAGTAAGGTCGAAGGTCTAATTATACAATTTGATACCTGTCAGACTCTTTTGCAAGACATTGTCGAAAATGGCTTTAAGTTCAAGAGTGGCGAAGCAACCGAATGTAAAATTGACCCCGAGCTGCTTTGTGACCGCCTGTGGATTATCAGCAATCTGATGTTTGATACCATCCTTCAATACAATCTCATGATGGGAGAAGACGACGGCGGAGCAGTTCAAGTCCATCTCGACGGTGCGGATACTGCACGGGAAGTGATTGCGGCAGAGCACGAGAAAAAGCAGATGCTCAATCGCAAATTGGAAGCGAGGGCAGGACGATGAATTCTTTTGCGCCAGAGGTTAAAGGCCAAGCAAAGGCATTTGCCAGTCTGCTTGCTCGATCCGTCCGCGAGTTTTTTCAGGATGAGCAACACCGCAAGGAGTTTGAAGAATGGTACTTGAAGAAGTATGGCAAGCCTTATGAATGGAAGCCCTTTCACATCAAATAATAACGCAGCCACCGGGGTAAATACTCCGGTGGCTTTTGATTTTAGATTTCCATACCATTGAACAGTGTAATCTTCTTTGGGACATCCACGTTAATGGAATATGAAGACATCTCGTCATTAGAGGCTTCTTTGACTCTTTGATTTCGATTTTCGACCATCCCCTTATCCCAAAGCCACACCGTTCCGCCGATCAACACTAAAAGCACAATATTTACGGTAATAAAAATGGCATGAATCCGAAGAAATGATTTTCCTGGCCTCTGAGGTGATCTTTCGGGCTTCCGAATTATCCTCTCAATGAAGTGGTAAAGACAATACAGAATATTAAATAGAACCAACCCAATTAGCAAGCAGGCCAATGTGACACGGTAAGGGCTTCCTTTGTGAATATTTTCTAATACAGATGTTGAAAAAGCTATGCCAGCCGTAAACGTAAGAACAATGGAAGCAAAAATTCCGAATATAGCGACATACTCTTTTTCCATGTCTTTTGATTTTTGATATAATTCTCTTTCAACCTCTTCTTTGGCTTCACCGTATGTATGCTTCACATTATCAACTTGCCGAAATGCCAAGTTAAAATGATCCCACAGTCGAGTAGCGGCATCCTTAACATCATCGTGAAGCTGTTGGCTCTCGTCAAAAACATATTCTATCAATTTATCGAGATTCGTTGCTACAGTTCCACGCTCTTCTGGCGTCATTCCATAAACAGCATTCGTTACTTCTGAATATAAGATGCGCGTCCCACTACCATTGTACTCTGTTATTAAATAGGAAGTCACTTGGGGCTGATACGTTTTAGAAGATTGCCGAAGTGAATCAACAATTGTATGCAACTGTTTCTTACGCTCATCAAACACGCAAGAATTCGAATTGTTGTATGTTGCACTAGGTTCATTATCTGATCTTGTTAATTCATTAAGCAGCGTGTTATTATCCATACCCATTTTGTCATCCATCAACTCTTAGGTTGAAAATACTTCTGTATTGAATCGTTGGATATTACTCTATTGGACTGAGGTTTGTCATAGGCATCTTTCCACGGTCTCTGATTATGTGTCAGCGAGACAAGCGCGGCAGTAGAAAAGCTCGAAAATTTATCAACAACGTGCCTTATTTTCTCTCTGTCTTCATCCGGCAAACATTTTTCATCAAACAGAGCAGAATGAGAGTCCCAAAAATTATCGGAGTTGAACACAATATACGATTCAACAGGCGGGATACTACTTCCCCCAAAACGTTTGAATTCGTGATATACCACCGGAACCACAGGGCCGAAATCCCATGCCTCAATGCGATCGTCAAAACATGGATTGCCAGAAGAAATCAAATAATATGCCTGTACAAAATAAAGCAATTTTTGAAGACGTAGATTTGAAATGCCGTATTGTTTTTGATTGCTATAATTGATAATATATCTAGCAACATTTAATGTGTCTAGCATTTCCACACCTCCAATCAATAATACTAACATTGTTATATGTTCCCATGCGTACAGAGAACATCTACCTAATTCTATTATACTATTTCGGGTCAAGTGCCTGTCAAGAGGTATATCAAAATTAATGTGAAAGGATCCCGCCTAGCTTTATATCGGCACGTAGGGTACACACGATAAAAAAGTGGGGGAATTTTGCCGCTCAGAATCCCCCGGTGGGGGCTTTTCAAAACAAAAATCCCCCACAAATTTTTGGGCAACAATTTGTCAACAAACCGCCCGTTATCAACGGACACGAACAGATACGAACAGGCACAACAATTCGTGCCCAAACCGCAAAAGTGCTGATTTTTCAGTATGAACAGACACCAACGGACACGAACAGGCAAGGTGATCTTTGAACTACGGACCAGAAGGCCGGGGGTTCGAATCCCTCACGGCGTGCCAATCGACAAGGTTCTGCGGAACCTTGTCGATTTTCTTTTTCCGAATCAGAAAGAAGATCCCGCAGGGCGGTTCCCTGCGGGATCGTTCCGTATTCTAGCAGGGATTACCCCTGCTTGCCGCCGGCACAGGCGGGCTCAGCCTTGCCCGCTTTCTCCCTGCGGCGCGGCAGCACGGCAGCTACGGCGCCGAAGAGCACCGACGGCAGCACCCACGCGAAGCCCAGTTCAAACAGCGGCAGCTTGTGCAGGAACGTGAGCGGCACACCATAGCCGTCGAGCGTGCACAGAATGCTCATGAGCAGCGCGCCGATGACCGCGCCGCGGCTGATGCGGTCGGTCAGCCGCGGCACGACCAGCGAAATGAAAATGAGGACGAGGGTCGGCGGATAGACAACGTCCAGGACCGGCGCGGCGATGGCCACGATGCGGTCGAGGCCGAGATTCGACACGACGGCGCTGAACACGCAGATCGCGATGACAAACACTTTGTACGACACCTTGCCGCGGCAGAGCCTGGCAAAATACGCGGCGGCGGAGCTGGTGAGCGCCACGGCCGTCGTGATGCACGCGAGGCCGACGACGATGCCGAAGATGATCATGCCGGTCTTGCCCATGAGGGCCTCAACGATGGCCATGACGAGCTGCGCGCGGCCGATCGACTGGTCATACTGCGCGGAAACGGTGGCGCCGAGATAGGCAAGGCCCATATAGACCGCCAGCAGCAGCACGCACGCGAGGATGGACGAACCGCTCATGATGCGGAACTTCCTGCCCGACTCGGTGTAGCCCTTGTCGATCACGCTCTGCAGCACGAGAATGCCGAACGGCAGTGCGGCGAGCGCGTCCATGGTCTGGTAGCCGGCCTTGACGCCGGTGACGACGGCGCTGTCGATCTTCGCCTCCGGCGCGATGGTGCCGAGCGGCGTGACAATGCCCTTGATGATGATGGCCGCAAGGCCGACGAGCAGCAGCGGTGTGAGCACCTTGCCCACGATGTCCACCACGGCGGACTCGCGGATGCACAGCGCGAGGATGAGCGCGAAAAACAGCACCGAGAACACCACGGCGGACACGCCGGGCAGGTTCGGGGCGATGGCCATTTCAAACGTGCTGGCCGACGTGCGCGGGATGGCGACCATGGGGCCGACGCACAGAATGATCGCACACATGAGGACCTCCGACGGCACACGGCCGACGCGCTGGAGCACGGCCTCACTGCTGCCGACACGCAGCAGCGCGAACATGGCCGCGAGCGCGAGCCCGATATCCGCGATAAAATACGCGCTGAATCCGGCCAGCCACTGCGGGCCGGATTCCATGCCCAGATATGGCGGGAAGATGACGTTCCCAGCGCCGAAGAACATGGAAAACAGGGCGAAACCGACAACGACGATGTCGCGCAGCGCCCGATTTTTCGTCTCTTTCATGAGTCCTCTCCTTTTTGCCACCCGATGCGGGCGGCCCTTTCGATTTCCGAATATAGGATATCATTCTTTTTGATAAATGAGAAACGAGAGTTGTTCATGGGGATATGAAAAAAGCAAATGACATGGGTCAGAAAATTTTATTGGTTGAGTTGAACAAATTCGTGGTATTATGAAAAAAGAATGATAAAAAGGAGGCAGCATATGGACGACGGAAAACTGCGGGCACTGCTTACGGCGGTGGAATGCGGCAGCTTCAGCAAGGCGGCGGCCCAGCTGGGCTATACCCAGTCCGCCATGACGCACCTGGTCAACAAACTGGAGGCCGAAGTCGGCTGTACGCTGCTCGAGCGCGGCAGTCAGGGCATCCGCCTGACGGACGCGGGCAGGCATCTGCTGCCCTATATTCAAAATGTGGTCTGTGCGTGCGACACGCTCCTGCAGGAGGCTGCCGAGCAGAACGATCCGCGCACGCGCACGCTGCGCATCGGCTGCTTTGCGAGCATTGCCCGCGCGCGCCTGCCGGAACTGCTGCGCGCCTTCCGCGAGCTGCACCCCGAGATCAAAATGGACGTGCTCGTGCGCGGTGATGAGCTGCCTGCCGCGCTCGCAAGCGGGGAGATCCAGCTCGCCCTCGTGGACGAGGCGCGCGCGCAGGGGTTCGACTTTCTGCCGCTGGCGGACACGCCGCTCGTGGCCGTCGTGCCGCCGGACTTTCCGTGGGAGAGCGATACCATCCCGCTCGAGCGGCTGCTGCGTGAGCCGTTTCTTTCCAACCCCGACCAGTATATCGAGCCGTTCCTCCCGCCGGACACTCCGCGGCTGGAGGTCACAGCGTCGGACGACGGGTCGATCCTGTCCATGGTCGCCGGCGGACTCGGCGTGTCGGTACTGTCGGCATTTTCCCTCGTCGGGTATGAGGGACAGGTGCGGGTGCTCCAGCTCGAGGAGCCGATCGCGCTGCGACTCGGCGCGGCGGTCAAGTCCCTGAACGCTGCCGGTACGTCCGCACGGACATTCTTGTCCTTCCTGCGCGAATATTACGGAAAAAACGATACGCCCTGACGCGGCGATGTGATAGCAAGAGCGGCCCCCACCGAATGGTGCGGGCCGCGTGGGCGGCGGAAAATGTTGTAAAGATGATGGAC